>OIXX01001001.1_pt1 | contig 11768 bp, 12 predicted proteins | sample 1588161 | NCBI WGS metagenome assembly OIXX01 (sample SAMN03283274) | human gut metagenome | biome: human-associated habitat; material: feces | host: Homo sapiens | place: Peru | collected 2012
GGCCGCCCCTTTTGCCGCGACCATGCCCGAGGCGCTGTTGCCTACGGAATCCCGTCACGCCATCTCGCCCTCCATCGCCCCGGCGAAGGCGTCGCGCGCCCTGCGCATCACCGCCGCCCTCGTGGTCATGTAGTGGGTGAGGGCCATGTCCACGCCGGTGTGCCCGAGGGCCACGGCAACGTCCGCGATGGGCGCTCCCGCCTCCAGTGAGATGGTGGCGAACGTGTGCCTGAGCTGGGTCATGGGCACCCACGGCAGGCCGTACCTCGCGCAGTGCCGCTTGTAGCGCCCGGCCACGACATGCGGGGCGAGGGCGCACACCGGGCCGCGCCTGCGCTGCCCGCGGACCGCCCGCAGGCGCTCGAGGGCGAACCTGGGCAGGTACACGGTCCGCTCGGACAGGCGGGTCTTGACCGGCAGGTACACGGTCTCGCCGCCCGCCCAGTGCGCCCCGCGCTCGACGCGCACGGCCCCGGCGCGCCAGTCGACGTCCTCCCAGCGCAGGCCGCACGCCTCGCAGCGGCGCAGTCCCAGCGCGGCCTGCAGGAGCACGACCGCCTCCCACTCCTCGCCGACGATGCCACGCAGCAGGCGGGACAGCTCGGCGGCGGTGAGCGAGCGCGGGCGGTAGGCGGGCTTGCGGGGCAGCTCGACGCCCTGCGTCACGTCCCAGAGCCGCAGCCCGCGCATCCTGACGGCCCAGCGCCATACCTGGCGGAAGGTCTTGAAGGCCTTCTCCGCCGCGCCGGGCCTGCCATCGAAGGACGAATCGACCCAGGACTGCAGCCCCTCGCACGTCACGTCGCCGAGGTCCGCGTCCCCGAACCTGGGGAGGATGTGCGCCCGGATCGCGCTCTCGTACCCGGCGAGCGTCTCCGCCGTGAGCCTCGCCCGCTTCGACTCCATGTAGGCCTCGCACGCCTCTCTGACCTTCATACGCGCCTCCTCCGCGCTCGGAATCCCGTGCCGTCTCGCAGCAAAGCCCCTGATACCCGGTTTGGGATTTCGACCGTTCCGTAACTGTTACGCAACGGGGGAGAAGGGCTCAATCATCCGATGGACGGTAAGACGAACCAGAAAGGCGAATGCATGAGCATCCCTAAATTCCGACTCGAACCCATCGACGGCGGAGACCCCATCGAGTTTCCCGCCCCGACCCCTGCGGCGTTCCTCGCAGAGCGCGAGCTTCGCCGAGACCCGGCGTTCGCGGAGCTGCAATCTAGCGACGAGGTGACGGACGACGTGCTCGCTAACATGCTGTCCAACGCGGGCCATGCCATCAAGAGCGCCGAGGGCCTGAAAATCAAGGGCGTTGACACCCCCAAGGAGCTTACGTTCGAAACCGCCTACCAGTTCACGCTGAGGTACACCGTGAACTACATCAGCGAGGCGACATCCGGCAAGGTGCAGGAAAACCCTACGGGTACGACGGGCGCAACTTCCTAGCGCTCAGTCGTTACACGGGCACACCGATACCAGACCTCCTGCACCTGCTGGATGATGCCCCGTCCATCGTTTACCAGCTCTGGTACGACATGATGCTGGCGGCAGACGCAGTGGACGAGGAGTGGGGCTGGAAGAAGGTTGGCGAGACGGCCAAGCAGGCCCGCGATCGCATCAAGGAGGAGCGCGAGCGGTACAAGGCGGAGGTTGCCGCGCGCGCATCCAACCACCGGTAGCCGGGGGAGGTGGGGCGCACCATCTGCTCGAAGGAGTGGAGGTGCGCCCCTTGTACCAAGGTTTCACCGTCGAGGTCGTGAACCTCGAACAGACCATAGCCAACCTGGGTGAAATAGACGCGGGCATGGCAAAGGAGATGAAGCGGGCGATTCGCGAGCTCGCGAAGCCGACGCTGGACAAGGCGCGTGGGTACGCGAATGGACTCGGCTCGCATCCCACCGGCGCATACGCCCACTCGCTCTCCCTCAAAACCCGGAAGAACGGCGTGCAGTTCGTCTCCACAGATCCCGGCGGCGGCGTAATCGAGTTCGCCAACATCGGGGCCATCATCCTCACCGGCAAGCGCAAGGGGCGGCGCGCGCCCGTGCCGCATACCGGCACACCCCCCCGCGCCCTGCTGAGGGCGATCCTGGAGGACACGGAGACGCTGGTAGAGGGGCTGAACGACGCGCTGTACGAGTACGCGGCAGGGGTGATTTCATTTGGGTAGCGCATCCATCACGATCAACGTCGACGGCAAGTGGAACGGCGCGTCTGCGCTCGCCGAGGCCCGTGGCTCGCTGGAAGCGCTCGGCAACGTCGCCGGGGCATCGGCTAAGTCCGTCTCTAAATCCCTCGCGCGGCAGGAGGCCAGCTTCAACCGCCTGTCCCGCATGGCGGCGAACACCGGCAAGTCCACGTCGCAGGAGCTTTCCGCCATCGGCGAGAAGGTGGTAATCGCCGGCGGCAAGATTTACGGCGTCGGCGAGCAGATGGTGTCGGTTGGCGACAAGCTCACCACGAGCGTCACCCAGCCAATCATGATGGTCGCCGAGGCTGCGGGGAAGTCCGCCATCGAGTACGACACCGCCATGGCCAACCTCCGCAAGGTCACGGACATGACGGCGGACGAGCTCAACCAGTTCGGCGAGTCCGCGAAGGCCCTTGCCGAGACGCAGCCGGTGGATGCGAAGACCATCCTGAACGTGGAGGCGCTGGGAGCCCAGCTCGGCATCTCCCGCGAGGGCCTCGAATCCTTCGCCAAGGTCGCTACGGGACTGGACATCGCCACGAACATGAACGCGGAGCAGGCCGCGACCGAGATGGCGCGGTTCGCCAACATCACCGGGCTGTCCGAGTCGGAGCTCTCCAACTACGGCTCCACGATCGTAGCCATCGGCAACAACATGGCCACGACGGAGTCCGAGGTCTCCTCCATGGCGCAGCGCTTGGCATCGGCGGGCACGCAGGCCGGTATGTCTAGCGCCGAGATTCTGGGCCTGTCAGGAGCCATGTCCTCGCTCGGCGTGAAGGCCGAGATGGGCGGCTCGGCCATGAGCCAGACCCTCGTGAAGATAGGCAAGGCGGTTTCCTCTGGCGGGGACCAGTTGCAGGCGTTCGCGGACGCGGCGGGAATGTCCGCAGAGCAGTTCGCCACGGCGTGGCGGGAGAACGCCGCCACCGCGTTCACCGCGCTGCTGCAGGGCATCCACGACAGCAGCGAAGCCGGCGCGGACATGAACGAGACGCTTTCGGAACTGGGCATCACCGGCATCCGCGAGTCCGACACCATGCGCCGCCTCGCCGGGTCCGTCGATTTGGTCAAGGAGTCCGTGGACCTCTCGCGCAACGCATGGGAGGAGAACGCGGCGCTGCAGAACGAGGTTGACCAGCGCAACGAGTCCATGGCGTCGCGCTTGCAGGTGCTCAGGAACAAGATTGAGAACATCGCCATCACCGTCGGCGTGCCGCTGGTGAATGCGCTTATCGCAGCCGCCGACTCGATGCAGCCGGTGATTGATGCCGTCGCCAGCGCCGCCCAGGCTTTCGCCGACATGGACGATGGCACCCAGCGGATGATACTCGGCCTCGTCGCGGCGGCAGCGGCGGCGGGCCCCGTCCTGAAGACCACCGGCCAGCTCATGCAGGGGCTGGGGAGCCTCACCACGGGGTTCGGCAGCGTGATTCGCGACGCGGCGGTTTACTTAGATGCCATGAACACCGTGGACGGCGCTCAGATGCGCACGTACCAGTCCGCAGAGACGGCGGCAACGAAGCTCGGGCTGCTTAAGAACAAGGCCGTCGAGGCGGCGGGCAGCGTCGAGCGGTACGTGAGCGTCTGGGAGGAGAACTATCGGAACACCAAGCTCGCGGAGTCCGAGACGCAGAAGCTGGTGACGGCACAGGGCAAGCTGGATGCCGTCACCGCAAAGATCGCCGCTAGCACCGATGGAAGCACGTCCGCCACCGCCCGCAGCATCGAGAAGCTGAAACAGCAGAAGGCCGGACTGGAGGATACGGTTAAGAGCCTGCAGGCGAACGTAGACGCCTACTCCAAGGTCCGCGACGAGACCGGGGCGACCCTCGCCCAGTGGCAGAATGGCATCAAGACCACACAGAGCGTGGCGAAGGAGACGGCCACCCTCGGCTCGAAGATGGGCGGGCTGGTCGGCTCGCTGAAGACGGCGGCAACGGGCGTGGCGGGGTATGCCTCGTCGCTGCTCGCGTCCATCGGCCCGCAGATAGCCATCACCGCAGCCATCGCCGGCGTGACGGCGATCGTGGGCGGCCTCGTCTCGGCGTATCAGGAGTCGAAGGAGTACCAGGACAACCTCACCGAGTCGACGAAGGGGCTCATGAGCGCCGTAAGCGACACCTCCGCGCTCGACGGGTACCGCGGCACGGTCTCCGCCATAGGGGATGACGCAGGGAAGTCGGCCATGAGCGTGAAGGAGCTCGCCGACTCCACCGCGAAGCACGTCGAGGCGATGCGCGAGAACACCGCGCAGGCCGAGGACCAGATAGCGAAGCTCAACACGGCGCAGGGCATCATCAACAAATACGCCGGGCAGACCGACCTCAGCGCGTCCGCGCAGGGGAAGCTCGAATGGGCGCTCAAGCTCGTGAACGAGCAGCTCGGGACGAACATCACCTCACAGGACGTGCAGAACGGCCAGTACGCCGACGCCGACGGGAGCGTGCGCAACCTCACCGACTCCATCAACGAGCTCATAGCAAAGAAGAAGGAGGAGGCCCGCGTGGCCGCGCTCACGGCGAACCTCACCGAGGCGTACTCCGTGCAGGAGGACGCGGCGAGGACGCTCGCCCAGGCTCAGCAGGACTACAACGACAAGGTTGACTGGTTCCTGCGCAACAGCTCGGCGACCACGAGGGCGCAGGCCGAGAAGATGGCGGCCAACACGAACGAGGCCCGCGCGGTGGAGGACGCCGCGAAGCAGTACGACGCCGCAAGCGACGCGGTCAGCGGACTCGAGGTCAAGCTCGGGAACGCCACCGCCGCGACGTCGGCGGCGGCGGACCAGTTCGATGCCTGGTCCGCGAGCGTGTCCCCGCTGTTCATCGAGCAGCTCGGCGCCGCCGGTACGTCCATCGACATGCTCAAGGATGACCTGCGCACGCTCGGTGCCGACACGACGGCGCTCGGGAAGCTCAACCAGGAGCAGCTCACGCAGCTCGCGCATGACTACGACGGCACGGCGGCGAGCATCATCTCAGACCTCGAGTCGTGGGGATTCAAGTTCGACGCCACGACCAAGAGCTCAGCGGCCAACGCGAGCAACATAGCCGCGTTCCTTTCCGGCATGTCGGCATCGGCCAAGGGATCCCTTGAGAACTCCGGCATCGACCTCGGTAACTTCGCGAGGAAGATGGGGGACGCCGGCATCTCCGCCGACACGCTGAAGCAGGTCGGGTCCGCGAAGCTCGCCGAGCTGGCGGCGAGCTGCAACGGCGACATAGACAGCATGATCCGCATGCTCTCCAGCTGGAACGGCAAGGAGTTCCAGGACAAGCACGCCCGCGCCGTCGTGGAGCACAGCTCAGTGGACGCGGCGATCGTCGCTGGCGGCAACTACAACTCCATGGTGCTCAAAGATAAGTGGGCCACCATGACGGTGCAGCAGAAGTACACGTCGCTGCACGTTCGGCAGAACGCCGAGGGCGGAATTCTCAAACACGCGGCCGGCGGAATCAGGAAGCACGCGGACGGGTACATCGCCCGCGCCGCCGTCATGCACACTCCGGTAGACATGGTTGGGGAGGCCGGCGCCGAGGCCATCGTGCCGCTCACGAACAAGCGCTACGCCCTGCCGTTCGCGAAGCTGATTTCCGGCGAGACGGCGAAGGCTCTCGCCAGCGCCGACCTGAAATCCCCCCGCGCCCCCGTCCAGCAGAACGTGACGTACCAGAACACCTACACGCTCGCCATCGACGGCACCCGCGCGGCATCCAACCAGCGGGTAGAGAAGGCCATCCAACTGATTTTCAACGAGTTCAACACCATGGCTGATATGGGGGTCTGCTAATGGCCGAGGCATACGGCAACAAGGTCTGGTATTGGCGGACGTACCTGTCCGTGTCCGTGGAGAACATCAGCGACACGCTGACGCGCGTCCACGTCTACGAGTTCTTCCGCGTTGAGGGGTGGGCCTACCAGATAGGCCTGTCCGCGTGCGTCATCAACATGAGCAGCCCGGCCATCGGGCTCAACTCCCCGGCCACGTTCACCGGCTCGAGCATCTGGCAGCAGGGCGGCATGCCGCACACCCAGAACATCCAGGTGTTCGACCGCTTCCTAGACCTCGCGCGCGGGGACGGCGCGTACGACGTCGCGGTGTACGGCGAGATACGGAACACGTCCGGCTACCACAACGGGACGTCTGCCGCGAGCGTCACCGTCACCGTGCCAGCCATCGGCTACCAGGTGCCCAACGCTCCGTCCAGCCTCTGGGGCTTGACGAGCGGGAACAGCGCCACGATGCAGTGGCAGAACAACCCGTCCGGGGCCACCAAGAAGTACACCGGTGTCGCGGTCGAGAAGAGCGTGGACGGCGGCGCGTGGGGCACGGCGGCGAACCTCGCGGCCAACGCTACCAGCTGGACGGACGGCGGAATCAGCCGGGGGCGCTCGTACGCCTACCGCGTGCGGGCGCGGAACAACGCCGGTTGGTCCGGCGCGTCGAACACCTACTCATTCATCGCCTACGACACGCCGCCCGCGCCGTCCGGGCTGTCCGCGTCCCGCGTGAGCGACACGCTCGCCCGCGTGGCGTGGACGAACAACCCGGGCGGCGACGTGCGGCCCTACACCAGCGTATCCGTCGAGCGCTCCACCGACGGCGGCGGGTACGTGGGCGTGGCCACGCTCCAGGGCAGCGCGACCAACTGGGCGGACAACGGCGTGACCCCCGGGCACTACTACACCTATCGCGTCAAGGCGGGCAACGGGGCCGGGTGGTCCAACCCATCTGGCGCGTCCACGGTCTACAACACGCCGCCGGTGCCGGGCGGGATCTCGCTTGTCAAGGCATCCGCGACCTCCGTCAGCGTCACGGTCACGGGCTACGCCAACTGGGCACCCTGCGAGCTCCAGCGGCAGCTGAACGGCGGGGGATGGACGGCTGTCGGCACCTATTCCACGTGGCCCGTCATCGACAACCCCGGCGGCGGAACGGCGCGCTACCGCGTGCGGGCGGTTCGCGACGGCCTCGCTTCCGCGTGGAGCGAGTCCGAGGAGATAGTGACCATCGTCGCGCCGAACGCGCCCGCGCTCGGGCAACTCGCAACGCCGTACGAGAGCGGTAGCACGGTCACGGTCGCGTGGACCCCCAACCACCCGGACGGCACGGCGCAGACGGCGGCGCAGGTCGAGGTGGTCATCGACGGCAAGGCCACGACGCACGACATCCACGGGGGCACGGCGTCGCTAGGGCTGACCGGGCTCGCGGACGGCAGCTACACGGTGAGGGTCCGCACCAAGGGCCTGCACGCGGACTGGGGCGCGTGGTCGGAGTACTCGGCCTTCACGGTCGCGGCGCTCCCCATCGGCAACTTCACTTCCCCGTCCCTGAACGGGGCGCTCGTCGCGGCCATGCCGATGCACATCAAATGGGACGTTACCGACAAGACGGGCGTGGCGCTGCAACAGCTGGAGCTTCTGGACGCAGCGGGTAACGTCATGTGGTCCAGCTACATCGACAACGCGCTGAGGAAGCAGGAGCTGGGCAGCTACGGCTTTATCGCGAACAACGCGGCGTATACCCTGCGCTTCACCGTACGGGGCGGTTCGGGGCTGTCCGCGACTTTCACCAGGGCGTTCCATACAAACTGGTTGTCCCCGATCAAGCTGGATGCCGATGTGGTGTACGACGAGGACCTGGCGGCGCATATCACGGCTCTAGGAGGATGCACCGGGTACATCGTGGACGGAACGACGCTGTTCGGCCCAATCCTCAAAGGTAAAGACTCACTCCTGCTCTACGGCCCGGTTGTCGGGAACGGGAGCACGCTCGAACTCGGCGAGGCGGAGGCGCCGAGATCGTTTGACATCGCGCGAATCATGCCTGACGGCACGCGCCGTCCAGTCGCTATCGGCGTGACGCCGGGAGATACCCGCATCGACCCGATTCCGCCGTTAAACGTGGATTTTGAGTACGAGATCATCGCCTACGCGGGGTCCGGGGCCACCTCCACCACCACCGTTGACACGCTTTGCGACTCCGGCGGCATGGAGGCGTACAACTTCAGCGCCTCCGCCGCGATCGCCCACATTCTCGGCTTCAACGCCACGGCATCTGAGGGCATCACCCGCTCCGGCGAGACGTTCCACTTCGCGCTGGGCGCGGGTTCGCCGGAGCTGCCGACGTTCTACCCGGACGGCGACATGGACGCGACGGGGAGCAAATCGTACGTCATCGCGGACAAGGAGCAGTACCGCAAGCTCCGCGAGACCTTGCGCTCGCTGGATGGCGCGACCTGCTGGTACCGCAGCGCGTACGGCACAACGGCCTTCGGGCATCTGGCCGGCACGCTGAGCTACGACGCGAAGAAGTACAACCAGTTCGATGTGAGCATCGACTTCACCGAGGGAGTCTGGGAGGACCCGATAAATGCCTGACTGGAATAAGCGCACGTCATCAACGCGATACCGCTTCATGCGGGTGTCCCGCGCGACCGGGCTTGAAACCGAGCGCCTGACGATGCTCAAAGGCGGGACCATCACCCGGAACAACGATGTGCGCATCCTCGAATCCGCCGAGGTCGAGCGGGTGGGAGAACTGGAAATCGGGGCTGATCTGGTCCGTATCTACATGGATGCAACGTGGCCGAGCGGGGAGAAGGCATCGGAAGTGCTCGGGACGTTCATCCCGTCCGTGTCCAAGCGGTCAATCAAGGGGCGCTACAAGACGGCAACCGTCCAGCTGCGGGGGCGGTTGCAGGAGCTCCTGGATGATGGCTTCGCATCCCCGCTAACCCTGCCGAAGGGGACTAACGCCGTCGCGGCGGCGGCGAAAATCTGCACGGACATGGGACTCGAGGTCATCGCGGACCCGTCCGACTACACGATTACCAACCCCCGAGTGTACGGCATCGGGGTCGAGCAGAACGACTCCGAGACTGGCAGCACGAAGCTGGACGCTGTGAACAACCTGTTGTCGCTCGCGGGCTTCTGGGCCGCGAAGACCGATACCTACGGACGGATACTGCTCCGTCGGTACATCGCGCTCGCCGACCGCCCGTCGCTCTGGGAGTTCGCGGAAGGCCCGGACTGCAAGTTCGAGAAGGACATGGAGAACGAGTGTGAGATGTACGACGTGGCGAACCACGTCGTGTGCGTGTTCTCTTCTAGCGACATGACGATTGTTGGCGAGGTCTGGGATCGCGACCCGTCCAGTCCGTACTCAACCGTGTCCATCGGGCGGACCATCACCAAGGGGTACACGTTCTCGGACGTCCCGGCTGGCGAGGACGGGCGCACGCCGCAGCAGATAGCCACGACGAGGGCGAAGAACTACCTGAAGCAGAACCAGTCGGTTATCGACCGGTACAGCCTGCGGCATGCCTACGCGCCCGTCGGCGTGACGGATGCCGTCCACATGTCGTACCCGACGGCGGGCGTGGAAGGCAAGTTCGAAATCCGCGTCCAGAACATGAGCCTGTCGGCCGGTTGCCCGACCGAGACTGAAATCAGGAGGTTCATCCGATGAAAGACAGCGAGGCCCGCGCCATCGGTCGCGCCATGGCGGAACGCGCCCGGCGCATGGCGGGAGAGAACGCCGTCCAGTTTCGCAGGCTCCACGGGAAGGTGACGGCGGTCAACGCTGACGGCACCCTGAACGTGAACTACGGGACCGACGAGCACCCGCTGGTCGTTGCCGGCGCAGACAAGCTGGCATCCTGCGGCGCGGTTGCCGTCGGTGCCCGTGTGGTCGTTGACATCGTGGAGACGTACCCGCTGGTCATAGGGACTATCGCCTAGCGCCGGGGGAGGTCCGGGGTTTCATGTATCCGTCGAAAGGTGCGTGGATGGAACCGATAACCCAGGGCTTCGGCCAGAACATCGCGGCGGCAGGCCCTGAGATAACGGCGCTGTTCATCTTGTCCGCGTTCGTGTTCCTGCTGCTATTCAAAGTCATCCTGCCTCTTGCGAACCGCCGTCAGGACATGGCGGAGGCGCGGCAGAAGGCTGAGCTTGAACTCGAATCGAAGCGCGAGGAGCGCAAGGCGAAGGAGTCAGAGAACCGCGACAAGCAGGCGGACGAGCAGAACCGCCTCACGGGGAAATGGCTCGCGGTCTACGAGCGAGGGACGCAGGTACAGGAGCAGACGAACGCGCTGCTCGCGGGCTTCGACACGCGGATGCAGGTCATGGAGGTCGCACTTGATGAGTCGAAGCACGGCTCGCGCAACATGGCCGACGAGGTCCACGAGATCCACAGCCATCTTCTAGGCGAAACGGCGCAATCCCGCGCCTCGCGATAATGGAAGGAGGGAGCATGGAGTACTTCATTCCTGAGAAACTCTACCAGCTCCTGAAATGGGTGGGCCTCATCGCCCTGCCCGCCCTCGCCGTGTTCTACGGCACCTGCGCCCCGGCGTGGGGCTGGCCGGACGCCGACGCGGTGGTGCTCACGCTCAACGCGGCGGGGCTGCTCGTGGGCGTGCTCATCGGGGCGAGCCAGGTGACCGCGAAGGAGGGGGAGTGACCATGGCCGAGAAGACCGAGCTGACGGCCGAGATGCAGGAGGAGCTGGACGCGATGGGACCGGACCACGAGACCGAGGAGGAGGGCGAGTAATGGACTGGAGGAACCTCGTCGCCGACAAGAACCTGTGGCTCCCCGCCGGGTGCTTCACCCCGGGGCGCACGGCCAAGCTGGACCGCGTCATCGTCCACCACAACGCCGGCGACCTGACCACGGAGGGATGCTACCGCGCCTGGACCGGCGGGCGGGAGGCGTCCGCGCACTACCAGGTCGAGCGCGACGGCACCGTGGGCCAGCTCGTCCACGACAGCGACACGGCGTGGCACTGCGTTGGCCAGAACTACCGCTCCATCGGCATCGAGCACGCCAACGACGCCTTCGGCCCGTGGACGGTCTCCGAGGCCACCCTGGACGCCGGCGCGCACCTCGTGGCCGCGCTCTGCCTCTACTACGGCCTCGGACGGCCCGAGTGGGGCGTGAACGTCTTCTGCCACCGCGACTTCAACGCCACGGCCTGCCCGGGCGAGCTTGGACCGGGCGGCTCACAGCACGACGCCTACATGGCCCGCGCCCAGGCCTGGTACGACTCCATGGCCGGCGGCGCGGCCCAGCCTAGCGCCCCGGTTCAGAAGCCCTCCCAGCAGGCACCCAGGCCCGGCCGCCGTCAGGTGGCCGTGGACGGCCTCTGGGGCCGCGAGACGACGCTCGCGCTGCAGGAGCACTACGGCCTCTACGCCGACGGCATCGTGAGCGGCCAGAACAGCTCGTTCAAGGGCATCAGCGCGGGCTGCCTCTACGGCAGCTTCGAGTGGGTGCCCGGCGGCGGTGACGGCTCGCCGACCATCAAGGCCCTGCAGGGGACCGTCGGGGTCACCGCCGACGGATTCTGCGGACCGGCCACGTGGCGCGCCCTCATCGCCTACGGCATGGCGCGCGGCTCCGGCGCGGCGTACAACGACGCCCGCCTCGACGCGCCGAGCGTCACCATCGAGTGGCTGCAGCGGGCGCTCAACGAGGGCAAGCTCTAGGAAGGAGAAACCATGGCTGTTCGCAGCATCCATTTCACGACAACCGCCCCCGCCGACACTCAGGAGGTCGAGGAGGT
>OIXX01001002.1_pt1 | contig 11748 bp, 10 predicted proteins | sample 1588161 | NCBI WGS metagenome assembly OIXX01 (sample SAMN03283274) | human gut metagenome | biome: human-associated habitat; material: feces | host: Homo sapiens | place: Peru | collected 2012
CGCTCTCGTGCGTGGTGCTGCCCGACAACCAGGACCCCGACGAGTTCCTCAAGGCTCACGGCCCTGCGGCCATGGAGGAGCAGCTCAAGGGGGCGCGGCCACTGCTCGACTTCGTGGTCGACAAGAAGCTCGAGGGCCTCGACCTCTCGAGTCCGGGCCTGCGGCTCAAGGCCCTCGATGAGCTTGCGAAGATACTCGCGCCGCTCAAGGACTCCTACCTGCTGGGAAGCTATGCGCAGCTGGTAGCGGGGCGGCTTGGCACCGACGTCGAGGCCACCAGGGCCAAGATCCGCTCCACGCCGACGCCCCGACTTGAGGACGAGCGCCCGGGGGCCTCGCGCGGCGCTGTGGCCCGGCCCGAGCACGGAGCTGGTGCGGCCGGGAGCGCGACCTCAAGCGCCTACGGAAGGGTGGAGGAGCCCGAGGGCTACGTGGGCGTTCCGGATGACTACGTCCCCGAACCGGATTCCTACCCGCAGGAGCCGCACTTCGTGGGTGGTGTCGATTCGTCCGGTGGCCTCGGGGCTGGCGCGGAGGCTCTCACGCCGGTCGAGCAGGCCCAGCTCGAGGCCGAGCGCAACCTCCTTACCCTGCTGGCCGACCACCCGGACCTCTTCCGTCCCTATGCCGATCGCATCGCCGATCTCACCTGGGCCGATGCCCGGCATCAGGCTATTGCCTGGGCCATCCTCGCCACGCCGCCCGGCACGAGTCCCGCAGCTGCGGTCGATGCCGCAACCAAGGCCTTCCCGGAGGCCCCGCGCCTGCTCGCGTCGGGCGAGTTTGCCGTCACGAGCTCGTGGGACGCGAACAAGAACGTCGAGTTTGTCGTGAACGAGGTCGAGATTCGCTCCCTTGACAAAAGGATGGCCCAGCTCACGGCGCACGTCGACACGCCCTCTGCCACGGACGACCCCGTTGGGCTCATGCGCGAGCTCGACGAGCTGCGCCGTCGCCGGGAGGAACTCCGTGCGCGGCAGACCGCCGTGGGGGAGTAGTGGCTACCTGGGACAGGTAGGCTCCGGCACTGCCGCTGCACGCATGCAGCTCGAAAGGATGTATCGGCTGACGCACGGTTGGTCGCGTGGCCCTCGGATGGCGTGCAAGTCCGGGGACCGAACTATTCGGCAATAGATAGCGCAAAATCCGTGAGTTAGTTTGTAAGGTTCGGGTAATATAGGAATATCTGTGCATCGACAGTGCGTCGAGAGGAACTACGTGACAACCAAGAAGGCTAAGAACGACCAGAAGCTTCCGTCCGAGCTCGAGGGGGCCCTCGGTCAGCTGGTGGACACCGCAAAGGGCACCGGCAGCGTCACGGAGGATGACATCCAGGTCGCGCTGCGCGAGGTGGACGTCGACGACGACGAGCTTGAGGACCTTTACGGTGCCTTGCGCGCCCGCGGCGTCGAGGTCGTTTCCGGCGACGATGACGCCGACGACGTGAATGTTGACGACGAGGGCTCGGATGGTGACGAGGGCTCCGTGAGCATCGATTCGCTTGCGGGCGACGACCCCGATTCCATGCCCGTGGAGAAGATACCCGCCATTCCCTCCGCGCCCAAGCGTTCCAAGAAGGGGTCGAGCCTCAAGGCGCGCCGTCGCCAGGACGCCGCCACGGTCATGCTCACCGGCGACCCGGTGCGCATGTACCTCAAGGAGATCGGCAAGGTCGACCTGCTGACCGCCGCCGAGGAGGTGCACCTCGCCATGAAGATCGAGGCGGGCACCGACGCGGCCGAGAAGCTCGAGGCCCACGAGAACGGCGAGCTCGAGCTCTCCCGCGTGCAGCTGCGTCGCCTAACGCGCGTGGAGCAGGTGGGTCTGGAGGCCAAGCAGGCCCTCATCAGCGCCAACCTGCGTCTCGTCGTCTCCATCGCCAAACGCTACGTGGGCCGTGGCATGCTCTTCCTCGACCTTATCCAGGAGGGGAACCTCGGCCTTATTCGCGCGGTCGAGAAGTTCGACTACACGAAGGGCTTCAAGTTCTCCACCTACGCCACGTGGTGGATTCGCCAGGCCATCACGCGCGCCATCGCCGACCAGGCCCGTACCATCCGCATCCCGGTTCACATGGTCGAGACCATCAACAAGCTCGTGCGCGTGCAGCGCCAGCTCCTGCAGGATCTCGGGCGCGACCCAACTCCGGAGGAGATCGGCAAGGAGATGGGCATGAGCGCCGACCGCGTGCGCGAGATTCAGAAGATCTCGCAAGAGCCGGTCTCCCTCGAGACACCCATCGGCGAGGAAGAGGATTCGCAGCTCGGCGACTTCATCGAGGATTCCCAGGCTGTGGCTCCCCCCGAGGCCGCGAGCGACTCCATGCTGCGCGAGCAGCTCGACCAGGTGCTCGACGGCCTGGCCGATCGCGAGCGCAAGGTCATCAAGCTGCGCTTCGGGCTTGAGGACGGTCACCCGCGCACGCTCGAGGAGGTCGGGCGCGAGTTCGGCGTGACGCGCGAGCGCATCCGCCAGATCGAGTCCAAGACGCTTGCCAAGCTTCGTCACCCGAGCCGCTCCGGCAAGCTCAAGGACTACATGGAGGAGTAGGCTGCAGCGTAACGTTGCAGGTAGATGCATATAAAAGGCCCGCTGTTGGAGATGTGCTCCTGCGGCGGGCCTTTTTTGTGAGAATCTTCGAAAGCCGTATCGAACCGCAATCGAGTCGTGAAGCCTTGATGCCCCGGATGCCCCCGTTTGTACGGTTGTCTCCCGTCGCGTCTCCCAAACGGGCCCTCAATGCCCCGGATGCCGTCGATTGTACGGTCGTCCTTTTCGGCCATCGTACAAAGGGGGCGATTCGGGGCATTTCGGTTGTGAGCACCGGTGACGCGTCATTTGCAATCGTACATTCGGCGCGTTTTGGGGCATCGGCAGGTACGTCGATCGACACGGCCCCAGTCTGACGCTGTTGCTTCACTTATATAAGGAGACTTTTGAAAATCCCGAAGATAAGATGGAGGGGAGCGATCACGAGATAGAACTGAGCTTGAGGAGTTTCATCGTGACCGTCCTTCATGAGGTTGACGTATGCAACTAAGAGCATACCATTACCTACATTCAAGACGGCTTGGGGAACGAGACGAACCATCGTCGGGAGGGCACGGCCAAGCCACGCAAAAGAAAAACCCACCGGAAAAACCGGTGGGTCTAAAAAATCTGGCTCCTCGAGTAGGACTCGAACCTACAACAACTCGGTTAACAGCCGAGGGCTCTACCATTGAGCTATCGAGGAATGTCAACCGCTGCTCGGGAAACCCCGTGTACCGCAGCGCGATAGCTAGTATACAAAAGCTGTGGTTCGGTGCAAGCATTAATTTTGACGAATTATCGTGTGCTAGACTTTCCCCACGTGAGCCGTCGCCGTACGCCCGTTCGTGCGCGCCGACGGCAGGGCCGTTCCGTCGAATCCCGGGGAGTCGCCGCGTGTCATCTTCCAGCAAGGGCGCGTTCATTCAGACACAGAGTGCCAAGGACCTCTACATCCTGCGCCAGCTTGTCACCAAGGACTTCAAGCTCAAGTACCGCCGGAGCTTCCTCGGCGTCGTGTGGAGCGTGCTCAACCCGCTGCTCATGATGATCGTCATGTCGCTCGTGTTCTCGTTCTTCCTGCGCTTTGGCGACATCCCGCACTACCCGCTCTACCTCATCCTCGGTAACGTCACCTGGTCGGTTTTCTCCGACTCCACGGGCGCCGGGGTGGTGTCGATCATCGACGCCGCGTCACTGCTCAAGAAGGTCAAGGTCAACAAGGCGGTGTTCCCGGCCGAGCGCGTGCTGTTCTCGCTCGTGAACCTTGCGTTCTCGCTCGTGGCCGTCGTGCTGGTCATGGTGTGGGAGGGCGTCTGGCCCACCGTCTACCTGCTGCTCCTTCCCGTGTGCCTCGTGCTGCTCATGGGCTTCTGCATCGGGGTGAGCCTGCTTCTGGCGGCGCTCGCGGTCTTCTTCCGCGACGTCATCCACCTCTGGAGCGTCATCATGCTCGCGTGGATGTACGCCACGCCCATCTTCTGGCCCGTCACGATGATCGAGTCGGTTCCCTACGCGGCGGTGCGCTTCCTCATGCTCGTGAACCCCATGTACAACTACATCACGTTCATGCGCAACATCTTCATCAACGGCATGATGCCAAGCCCCGTCACGTGGGCCATGTGCGCGTTCTGGGCCGTGGCGGCGTTGGCGCTCGGCGGCCTCGTGTTCCGCAAGCTTGAGCGCAAGTTTATCCTCTTCATCTAAAGGAGGGACGCTATGTCCGAACGAATCCTCATGCGTCCCCAGATCCCGGGCGAGGATGCCCCGGTCGTCGTGGACGTGCGGGACGTCTCGATGGTCTTCAACATGGCCTCCGAGCAGCTCAACTCCCTCAAGGAGTACTTCATCAAGCTCGTGCGCCACGAGCTCTTCTTCAAGGAATTCCACGCGCTCGACCACGTGAGCTTCCAGGTGCGCCGCGGCGAGGCGTTCGGCCTCGTGGGCACCAACGGCTCGGGCAAGTCCACGATGCTCAAGATCATCGCCGGCGTGCTCGAGGCCTCCTCAGGCGCCTGCATGGTGAACGGGGTCATCGCGCCGCTCATCGAGCTTGGTGCCGGCTTCGACATGGAGCTCACGGCCCGCGAGAACATCTACCTCAACGGCGCCCTGCTTGGCTACACACCAGAGTTCATCGAGCATAACTTCGACCACATCATCGAGTTCGCCGAGCTCCAGGACTTTGTGGACATGCCGCTCAAGAACTACTCCAGCGGCATGGTGGCGCGCATCGCCTTCGCCATCGCCACCATCACCACGCCCGACATCCTCATCGTCGACGAGACGCTCTCCGTGGGCGACTTCCTCTTCCAGGAGAAGTGCGAGCGCCGCATCAAAGAGCTCATCGACAGCAACGACTGCACGGTGCTGCTCGTGAGCCACTCCATCGACCTCGTGGAGCGCATGTGCGACCGCGTGTGCTGGATCGAGAAGGGCCACGAGAAGATGATTGGCCCCACCGACGAGGTCTGCGCCGCGTACAAGAGCTACCAGGGCTAGCGTCGTGACGGGTCGTATCGACGTCACGGTCGTCGTGCCGTGCTACAACACCGAGACGTACCTTGACCAGGCGCTTCGCTCGATAGAGGCCAACGACCGCTGTGCGCTCGAGATCCTCGCGATCAACGACGGCTCCACCGACGGCTCGCTTGCCATCATGCGTGCCCACGAGGCGGCCGACTCCCGCGTTCGCGTCATCGACAAGCCCAACCAGGGCTATGGCGCCACCGTCAACCGGGGATTTGCCGAGGCGCGGGGCACCTACGTCGCCATCGTCGAACCCGACGACTGGGTGGAGCCGCACATGTACGACGACCTCGTCGACTTCGCCCGGGCGTTCTCGCCTGCGCTGGGGTCGGACGCCCCCGACATGGTGAAGACGCCGTACTGGCGCGTGGTGGGGTGCAACACGGGGCATGAGCGCAAGCTTCACTGCATCTACTACGGGCGCGTGCGTCCCAAGGCGCAGCCCTTCGTCCTCGCCGACGCCCCGCGCATGGTGCGTCACCACCCGAGCATTTGGAGCGCCCTCTACCGGCGTGACTTCCTGCGCGAGCAGGGCATCCGCCTTATGGAGCTCCCCGGCGCGGGCTGGGTCGACACTCCCTTTGCCTGGGACACGGCGTGCGCGGCCGAGCGCATCGTCTACCTCGACCGGGCGTACTACTGCTATCGCGAGGACCTCGCGGGCACCTCATCCAACCGCCGCATCGGGCCCATGTCATTCGAGCGCTGGGGTGCCATGGCTGACATCGTCGAGCGCCGCCGCGTCACCGATCGCGGCGTCGTGGAGGCCCTCTACTACGTGGGGCTGCGCTATGTCACTGGCGCTCGCCGCGAGGGGTCGCTCGATGACGCGGACGTGGCGCCGCTCGTGACGGCCATGTGCCAGAGGATGGACCCGAAGGTCGTGGCGGGGCTGCGCGACGCCTCGCCCTCCACCCGTGCGTTCGTCCTCGAGCGCGGTGGGCACACGGCTCCGCGCATGTCGAAGCTTCCCTATCTCGCGTCGCTTGCGGGGGAGTTCGCGTGGTCGTGCCACGTCAACGGGGCCGGCTTCGCACTCTCGCGCATCAAGCTCGCCCTGCACTAGCGTCGCCTTCGTAGCGCCTTCGGTCGTTCGGTGGCGGTGCGCCCCGTTTGCGGCAGCACGCCCACCCGCAACGGCAGGCCGGACACGAGCCCCAAAGATTCTCGCGCCCGACGGGCGTCAACCGTGCCACAATAGGCAAAGCCTTTAAGAGCGGTGCGGGACACCGGCAAGGCGAGGATACGGCTGGGCGCGTCGTGGGCCCGGCTCGCGTGGCTTGGCCGCGTACATCGTGAAGCTCCGTCGGACGTCCCGTGCCGCTTTCCCGGCAGGGGCGATTTTTAGTTCGAAGGGAGCCAGATGGGACAGACCCAGCAGCGCGGCGACGGTGTCTCCATGAGCGGGGAGACGCGCCCGGAGCCCAAGGCCACGATCATGGACGGCCCGGCGATGCGTCGTGCCCTCACGCGCATCGCGCACGAGGTGATCGAGAACAATCGGGGAGCGCAGAGCCTCGCCGTCGTGGGCATCCTGCGCCGTGGGGCAAACATCGCCTCCGCGCTCGCCGACGAGATCGAGAAGATCGAGGGCGTACGGCCACCCGTGGGCAAGGTCGACATCAGCTTCTACCGTGACGACGTGAGCCGTCGCATGTCCCCCGTGCTGCACCGCACCGAGATTCCCTTTGACGTCGACGGCCGTGACATCATCCTCGTTGACGACGTGCTCTTCTCCGGCCGTACCGTGCGCGCCGCCCTCGACGCGCTCATCGACTTCGGCCGCCCCGCCACCATCCAGCTCGCCGTCATGGTCGACCGCGGCCACCGCGAGCTTCCCATTCGCGCCGACTACGTGGGCAAGAACGTTCCCAGCTCGCACGAGGAGGACGTCCGCGTGCTCGTGAGCGATCTCGACGGCACCGACGCCGTCGAGATCTGGGACGTCGAGGAGGAGCGCCGCGCTAAGGCCGACGGCCTTCTGGGCGCACGAGCTGCTGCAGGCGGCGCCAAGGGGGGAGAGGCCCGATGACGCTCTCCGTTCGCCACCTCATCAACACCACCGAGCTTACGGCCTCCGACATCGCGCAGGTCCTCGACTGCGCACGCACGTTCGAGGAGGTCAACCAGCGGACCATCAAGAAGGTTCCGGCCCTGCGCGGCCGCACCGTCGTGAACCTGTTCCTCGAGCCGTCGACCCGCACCCGCTCCAGTTTCGAGATCGCCGAGAAGCGCCTCTCGGCCGACTCGCTCAACGTGCAGGGCTCCAGCTCCAGCGTCTCGAAGGGCGAGTGCCTCGAGGACACCATCAAGACGCTCAGCTCCTACGGCGTCGACCTCTTCGTCTGCCGTGCGAGAAACGCCGGCACGCCGCAGATGATCACGCGCTACACCGACGCGCACGTCATCAACGCCGGCGACGGCAAGCACGCCCATCCCACGCAGGCTCTGCTCGACCTTTACACCATGCGCGAGCACTTCGGCCACCTCGAAGGCCTCAAGGTCGCCATCGTGGGAGACCTGCTGCACAGCCGCGTGGTGGGCTCGCTCGCGCCGGCGCTGCGTACCATGGGCGCCGAGGTGACGCTCGTGGGGCCGCCCACCTTCCAGCTCGCCGACCCCTCGGCCCTGGGCGCCACGGAGACCTACGACTTCGACTCCGTCATCCCCGACGCCGACGTGGTCTACATGCTGCGCGTGCAGCTCGAGCGCATGGAGGGAGCCACGATCCCCAGCCGCCGCGAGTACAACCGGCTCTGGGGCCTCACCGACGAGCGTCACGCCCGCATGAAGGAGGGGTCCATCGTCATGCACCCGGGCCCCATGAACCGCGGCATGGAGATTGACGCCGGGCCGGCCGACGCCGCCAACTCGTTCGTGACGCGTCAGGTGGCCTCGGGTCTCTACGTGCGCATGGCCGCCATGTACCTGCTGCTAGGAGGAGAGTAATGCTGCTGATCAAGGGAGCCCGCGTCGTCGACCCGCAGCTGGGCCTCGACGCCGCCCGTGACGTGCTCGTCGACGGCGGGCGCATCGCCGAGGTTGCCGAACACGTCGAGCCTGCGGAAGGCACCGAGGTCGTGGAGGCGGCGGGCAAGGTGCTCGTGCCGGGCCTCACCGACATTCACGTGCACTTCCGTGACCCCGGCTACGAGTACAAGGAGACCATCGAGACGGGCTCGGCCGCCGCTGCCGCCGGTGGCTTCACCGACGTGGCCACGATGCCCAACACCAACCCCGTGACCGACACGGGCGAGGGTATTCGCTACCAGCTTGCCAAGGGCGACGCCTGCGGGCTCGTCCACGTGCGCCCCATCGGCGCCTGCACAAAGGGCGAGAAGGGCGAGCAGCTCGCCGAGATCGGGGACATGGTGGCCGAGGGCGCCTGCATGTTCTCCGACGACGGCCATGGCGTGCAGAGCGCGGGCATGCTCCGCACGGTCATGGACTACGTGCGGCAGTTCGACAAGGTCGTCGCCTGCCACTGCGAGGTGGACTCGCTCTCCAACCACGGCCAGGTGAACGAAGGCCGTGCGAGCACGCGCCTGGGGCTCGCGGGGTGGCCGGCTGCCGGTGAGGAGGTCGAGATCGCCCGCGACATCGAGCTTTGTCGCCTTACGGGCTGCGCCCTGCACATCTGCCACATCTCGACGGCACGGGGCGCTGCGCTCGTGGCTGCCGCCAAGGCCGAGGGCCTGCCCGTCACGGCCGAGGTGTGCCCCCACCACCTCTTCCTCGACGAGGACGCCATCGACGACACGTACAACACCAACCTCAAGATGAACCCGCCCCTGCGTACGGCTGCCGACGCAAAGGCCCTGCGCGAGGCGCTCGTGCGCGGTGACATCGACTGCGTCGTGACCGACCACGCGCCGCACGCGCCGCACGAGAAGGAGCGGGAGTTCGAGCAGGCGCCCTTCGGCGTGGTGGGGCTCGAGACGAGCCTGCCGCTCATGCTCACGCACCTCGTCAACCCCGGTCGCATGAGCTGGGAGCGCCTCGTCGAGGTCATGTGCGTGAACCCCCGCCGCGTGGCACGGCTCGACCCCGTGCGCGTCGAGGCGGGCTCCGTGGCCGACCTCACCCTCATCGACCCGGAGCTGCCCGTCGAGGTGACGCCCTCGTTCTTCAAGGGCAAGCAGCACAACTCCGCCTTCCTCGGTGCCATGCTCTGTGGTCGCGCTACCGACACCTTCGTGGCCGGTCGGCACGTCCTCAAGGCCTGCGAGCTCGCCTAGGACGAGAAGCGCGGCCAGACCGCCCGTACGTTTCACTGCTTGGAGAGGAGCAGCATGTCCATACCCACGCCCAGCCCGGCGCGCGTGCACGACTTCACCGTCGTCGACAACGAGCCCGTGGCGCAAGGGGTCTTTCGCCTCACGATCGAGGCGCCCCGGCTTGCCGCGGCCATCCGTCCCGGCCAGTTCATGAGCTTCGCCGTCCCCGGCGACCGCACGCAGCTCACACGCGTGCCGGTGTCCTTCTCGGACGCCAACGCCGTTCTCGGTACCGTTGAGACGTACTTCGCCGTCGTGGGAGACGGCACGCGCCGCCTCTCCCAGATGGCAAGCGGCTCCGCGTCCACGGTGCTCGGCCCCGGTGGCAACGGCTGGCACGTGCCCGAGGGCTGCCGTCGCGCGCTTATCGTGGCGGGCGGAATCGGCATCACGCCCATCGTGGCGGCGGCCAAGATGTTCCAGGACGCGGGTGTTCCCCACGACGCCGTCGTGGGCGCCCTCACGGCCGGCAAGCTCTGCGGCCTCGACGCGCTCGAGGCGCGCGGCTGCGGCGAGGTGCGCGTCACCACCGACGACGGCACGGCGGGACAGAAGGGCTTCGTGACGGCCGAGGTTGAGCCTATGCTCGCCACGGGTTCCTACGACGTGGTGCTCACCTGCGGCCCCGGGCCGATGATGCGCGCGGTAGCGGGTTTGGCCGAGGCCAAGGGCATCTTCTGCGAGGTCTCCGTGGAGCGCATGATGACCTGCGGGTTTGGCGCGTGCAACACCTGCAACGTCGAGACCGTCGATGGCATGAAGGGCGTCTGCACCTCAGGCCCCGTGTTTGACTCGAGGAAGGTGGTCTGGTGAGCGAGGAGCAGACGACGATGAGCGGCGCCGGTTTCGCCGAGGCTGACCAGCCCCGTGTGTGCATGGCCGTTGACGTGGCCGGCGTGCCCATGAAGAACCCCATCAACACCGCTGCCGGCACCTACGGCTTTGGCTGGCAATACGAGGGCTTCTACGACGTGAGTCAGCTGGGCGCTATCACCACCAAGGGGTGCGCTGCCGAGCCCTGGCAGGGTAACCCTGCACCCCGGATGACCGAGATATGTTCGGGCACCATGAACTCCGTGGGCCTGCAGAACCCCGGAGTGCGCGGCCTGGTGGAGCAGTCCGGCGAGTATCTGCAGGGTCTGCGCGACAAGGGCACGGCCGTGATCTGTCAGGTGGCGGGTCACTCCGTGGACGAGTACGTGCGCGCAGTGGAGCTCTTCGAGGAGCTCGCGCCCTTCGCCTCGGCGCTCGAGATCAACATCTCGTGCCCCAACATTGCGGCGGGCGGCTGCGCCATGGGGTCCACGCCGGACGGGGCGAGCGAGGTCATTCGCGCCGTGCGCGGACGCACCAAGCGGCCGCTCTTCGTGAAGATGGCTCCGGAGCGCGTGGTCGACGTGGCCCGCGCGCTTGAGGACGCTGGCGCGGACGCGCTCACGCTCATCAACTCCGTCCCGGGTATGGCCATCAACGTGCACACCCGCAAGAGCAAGTTGTCCCGTCCCACGGGCGGCATGTCCGGCCCCGCCCTGCATCCCATCGCCGTGCGTATGGTGTGGGAGGTCCATAACGCCGTGAAGCTGCCCATCGTGGGCGTGGGCGGCGTGATGAGCGGGGAGGATGCGGCCGAGTTCATCCTCGCCGGCGCCACGAGCGTGTCGGTGGGCATGTCCAACCTCGTGGATCCCACGAGTGCCCCGCGCATTCTGGGCGAGCTGACCGAGTGGGCGGAGTCCCAGGGTGTCCGTGACATCAACGAGCTGATAGGGGCCTTCGATGGGTAGGTTCGACGCGTTGGCACCGCGCGAGCGCATCATGGTGGCGCTCGACTGCGGCATTGACGAGGCTCATACGCTTGCCCATGCGCTGGAGGGCCACGCGACGTGGCTCAAGGTGGGCGTAACGCTCATCTACGCCGGTGGCCTGCCGCTCGTTCGCGAGCTGCACGAGCGGGGCTTCAAGGTCTTTGTCGACGCGAAGTTCCATGATATCCCGCATCAGATCGAGGGCGCCGTACGCGCGGCTGCGCTCTCGGGTGCCGACCTCGTGACCGTGCACGGCTGCGGTGGGCGGGCCATGCTCGAGGCGGCACGGCGCGGGGCGGAGGCCGCGCAGGAGGAGACGGGGCACCGCCCGCTGCTGGCGGCCATCACGGTGCTCACGTCCATGGACGCCGCGGCGCTCGCCGAGGTGGGCGTGGCGCGGCCTGTCTCCGAGCAGGCGGCTGGCCTTGCCGCGCTCGCCCAGCGCTCTGGCATCGACGGCGTGGTGTGCTCGCCCCGCGAGGCGCGTGAGATGCGCGGCCTGCTGGGCGGAGACGCGCTCGTCGTGACCCCCGGCGTGCGGCCCACCGGAGCAGTCCTGGGCGACCAGCGCCGCGTGGCCACGCCGGCCGAGGCCGTCGGGGCGGGGG
>OIXX01001006.1_pt1 | contig 11704 bp, 8 predicted proteins | sample 1588161 | NCBI WGS metagenome assembly OIXX01 (sample SAMN03283274) | human gut metagenome | biome: human-associated habitat; material: feces | host: Homo sapiens | place: Peru | collected 2012
ACTATGTGAGGCTATCCGTCTTTCTTGAACGTCATCCCGACCGAAGTGGAGGGAGCTTTTTTGTATGGAGGCGGCTTCGCCGCCTTTTTAGAAGAGGGTATTCTCGTATCGTAGCCTTCCCCTCTAGGGGAAGGTGCCCCGCAGGGGCGGATAGGGCACAGGCGGCATGAAAGACAGATGAGGAAAGCGGAGAAGTGCGCGGCATATGTGGGGAAGCGTGAGTCCCTGACCGCGAATGACAACGATGTAATCAGTGCTTCCTTAAAAATCACTCGCGCCCCTTCCTCTGGAAGGGGCAGACGAGTGAAGCGAGGCGGGGTTGGCTTTCCTGAATGTGGGAGTACCGTTACATGCGGCGTGTATCGTCATAGGTATAGTTGCGGCGAAGCCGCCACGAGAGCCCTGAACCTTGAACCCTGAACCAAATGAAAGCAAAGTAAAAAGGGGCTGTGAAGAAATGAGGATTCATTTCTTCACAGCCCCTTTTTATGGGGGGAATGGATCTTTTGGGGGGGAAAAGGGGACGGTCTCTTTCTCCTCACCGTATCCATGCTTCGAGCTTCTTCAAAAGACCTTCGCAGGCTTTTTCTTCCAGCTCATACGCATCTTCGAAGGCAGCGCCCTTGTGCGGGTTCGGGATATCGGCTTCTTTTCCGGCGTATTCGGAGAGGAGATGGATCTTCGCATCGACATCGCCGCCCATGGTATTGAAGATGTCGGGATTGTTCTTATTATTCATGAGGAGGATGAAGTCATACTCATCATAGGTCTTCCAGGCGATGGGGAAGGTCTTTTTCATCGTATAGGGGATGCCGTGGGCGGAGAGCGTCTCCTGCGCCGCCTTGGAAAGGGGGGCGCCTTCTTTGGCAAATGAGGCGGCAGAGACGGAGAGTGAGTCTGTCAGACCGGCCTTCTGAATGAGGTGGTCCATGATGCATTGAGCCATCGGAGGTTCATTATTTCCTGTGTGCGAGATAAAGAGAAGACGGATCATGATGAGACTCCTTTCTATGAAATGGGGAGCGACTGGGGATAGGGGTGACCGTTTGGCTCTTGCGCCCTCATTTCGAGCGGAGCGAGAGCTCTTCTTATCCTTATTATATCTTTCGAATGTAAATAAACGGTAAAATGAATTTCCTAATCCCTAGTCTCTGGTCACAGTTACTCATCTTCCACGGTGAAGTATGCTTCGAAGCGTACTTTACCGTCCTCCTGCGTGAAATTTTTATAGGCGTTGTGGGCATCTAGGAAGCGGGCGATGGAGACCATGCCGAAGCCATGCCCTTCCTTGTCTGCCTTGGGGTAGCCATTCTCATCAAAGAGGATGGGCGTGTTGTATTGGTTCACGACGGAGAGTGCGATCTGATTTCCCTTCATAAGGAGCGTGAGGTCGACGGTGCGTTTCTCTTTAGGCATGGTGGCAGAGGCCTGAATGGCATTTTCGAGAAGGTTCGCAAGTACGTAGGCGAGCGGGCTTTCGATGGAGGGAAGGCTTTGCGGGAAAGATATTTTGTGGCTGGTGCGGACGGAGAGTTCTTTCGCTTTTTCGAAATAGATAGAGATGATGGCATTGATGATCGGATTCAGGCAGTAGGGGTGAGTGGCGGTGCGCTTTAAGTCTTCGTGAGAGCTTTCCAAAAGTGCAAGGGCTTCTTCTGTCTGTCCTTTCTGCAGGAGTCCGTGGAGGGCAAGGATCCGGTGGCGCAGGTCGTGCCGGAAGAGGGACATTTCTTTCCCGTTATCCTGCAGGATCTGGGCATAGGATTGGAGAAAGGAAATGGATTTCTCCATCAGGTGGTTTGCACTCTGGATATTCGTCAAGGTCTCGAAGTCTTTCTTTTCCAGAATGATGTATCGGTCAAAGGCGATGAAGAAAATGGTGAGGATAAGCCAGACGAAGAGTTTATCGATAGACCAAAGCTCGCCCAAAAGGCTGGTTGGTGTGGCGGCTGTGACAAGGATCATCGGGATGGCCGCTATGTAGTAGGAGTAAGACTTTTCATTCATGAAACGCTTCGAGGGCAGCATGGGAGAAAAGACGCGGTAGGCACCGGGAAGCGTCATCGCAAAGAAGAAGTCATAGACGAGGAGATGCTCGATCAGGAAATTCTCCGCGGGGATATCTGGGAATACGAGGAGGATAAAGATGGCGGAGATACCATGGAGAGCAAACATGTAGATGCCCTGCATGCCGAGGACGAAAATCTGTGCGGCTTTGGCGATGGGAAAGATGAAAAGCATCGAGAGAAAGAAGGGAATCCAGCCGAGCGCAAGACAGCACTTGTAAGTGAAGACATTGAGGCTGAGCTGGTTTACAAGGAGGGCCATCCAGCTCATATTGAAGAGCAGTACGAGACAGTCCGTGTAAAAAAGGCGGCGTTTCGCCTTGGCGTCCATGATGCCCGCAAAGGGCATGTAGCGTACATAGGCTCCGCCTGTCTGAAGGATGGCGATGGCAGAGACCAGAAGAATGATGTCGATCATGGGTTTGCTCCTTATGAAATGGGTGCCTGACGTTTTCGGGGGGCGTGCTGCCTCTTGATTGCATGAGAAAGGGGTCCAGTGGGTGCTATAGGCGCAATGGGTTCAGCGGGTCTAGGTGGCGGCCGTGCCGCCAGTCAAGAGAAGCGATGACAGAAGGTCTTATGAGATGACGGTATTCTCGTATCGCCAGCCTTCCCGTTTCCGTGTTTCGTACATACCTTCTTGGTTGTGAATGACAAGGATTTCTCGCCTTGCTCGAAATGACAGCGAAAGAAAGCCACCAGTCACTATCTCCCAAGCCTTATCTTGACAGTAGAAACTGCATGTACTGCTGCTTGACTTCTTTCTTTTTCCGGCGGCTGATAGGGAGAGACAGATCTCCTTTCAATAGGAAGGTATCCTCCTTCATGGCGGTGACGGCATTCATATTGAGAATGAGGCGATGGTAGGACTCGAGGAAGCGCTCATCGGTAAGGAGAATGTCTGATAGCTCCTGATAGCTCATCGCTGTCTTAAGGGGAGGGTGGCCCTCGAGGTGGAGTATGGCGTTGTGGCTGCCCTGGCAGTCCATGTAGAGGATGTGGTTGTAGGGGATGGAGAGGCATTCGCCGCCGGGGCGCTTTACGGCGAGCGTCTTTGCGGCGAGCGCATCCTCTGGGAGGAGGCGCGTCAGAAGGGCCTCGAGCTGCAGCTTGTTTTTAAGGAGCGGCTTTAGCACGTAGCCGGAGGCGAAGACGTTGTAGCTTTCGAGTGCGTGGTCGCGGCTGGTAGTGAGGAAGATGATCCATGCCTCGTCATCGATGGCGCGGATCTCGTTTGCCACCTGCATGCCGGTCATGCGGGGCATGTAGATGTCAAGGAGGATGAGGTCGTAGTCTCCCTTCTTAAAATCATCCAGAAAGGATGGGCCGCTGGTGTAGGCTGTGATGGTGTAGTCGATGGGCGTCTGTCCTGCCCTTTTCTGAAAATAATGCGAGAGGCACATCCGGATCTCTTTGAGGTCGGTTGGGTTGTCATCGACCGTTGCAATGCGTAACATAAAAAGCTCCCCTTTCCTTTTATTACTTACATCTATTATAAAGGAAAGGGGAGTGCGTGTGAATGAACAATGAGGAATGGTGGTAGCAGCTTCGCTGAGATCGATGGCTCAGGTCTCAGCGGTTCTGGCATTCGTTATCTCACATACGACGTTTCTCACCGCTCAGGATGACGAAACGGGGTGATGTTCGAAGGTCTCTTGAGCGCAGGTTTACCCCGTATCGTCAGCCTTCCCCTCTAGGGGAAGGTGCCCCGCCGCAGGGGCGGATAGGGCACAGGCGGTATGAAAGACAGATGAGGAAAGCGGAGAAGTGCGCGGCACATGTGGGGGGAGTGTGAGTCCCTGATCGCGATGGAAAAGATTTCTCGCTTTGCTCGAAATGACAATGAGAGAGAGCCGCCAGTCATCAGTCACCCGTCCATGGTCCCGCGTTCCGGTCAGGCACACAAAAGGCCCGTCGGGGCATTTCCATTTTTGGGAAGATGGTCCGACGGGCCTTTCATAGCGCATAGCCAGCGGCTATCAGAATGCCGGAACGAGGCCGTCGCTGAAGTTGTCATTGATGTATTTCTTGACGTCTTCAGACTGGAAGATCTTGACGAATTTCTGGTAGGTCGGGTTCTCTTTATCCTGCTCGCGGGCTGCGATGATATTGACATAAGGCGAGGTATTGTCTTCGGTCGCGAGGGCGGTCTTCGTGTCGAGGCTGGCAGCCTTTGCGTAGCCGGCATTGATGACAGAGATCGCTACGTCATCCAAAGAACGCGGGAGCTGCGGCGCTTCGAGCTCGAGGATCTCGAGGTGCTTCGGATTTTCTGCGATATCACCGACGACAGCCTTGGTCGGATCGGTGCCTTCCTTCAGCTTGAGGAGACCTTTCTTATCGAGCAGGAGGAGCGCGCGGCCGCCGTTGGACGGGTCGTTCGGGATGGAGACCTTCGCGCCGTCCGGCACATCCTTCAGGTCTTTGTACTTGTTGGAGTAGATGCGCAGCGGAGCGAGGTAGGTATTGCCGATGGAAACAAGTTTCGTGCCGTTCTTTTCATTGTAAGCTTCGAGGTACGGGCCGTGCTGGTAGGAGTTCAGGTCGATCTCGCCGGCAGCAAGGGCTGCATCCGGGGTGACATAGTCGCCGAAGGTCTTGAGGTTCACCTTGAGCCCTTCTTTTTCTGCTTTCTTTGCGACGAAGTCCATGACCTGTTCCGAATAGCCGGAAGTGATGCCGACGGTGATTTCTTTTTTATCAGCCGGTGCTTTGGCTTCTTTCTTCTGGTCGCCGCAGCCGGCGATAGCGCTTGCAGCGACGAGGGCTGCGAGGGACAGTGCGATTGCTTTTGTCAGTTTCATAGTGAATTCCTCCTTGATAGGAAATGTGGGGCAATAAAAAAATCCCGCTCCCTGAAAGGGACGAGATACTTCGTGTTACCACCCAATTTTATGTCCGAATCACTTCGGGACACCTTATGAGGTACGACGGCCGCAGCCTGGATACCTTGTCTCTATATCGGGAGATCCCGGGCTGCTTCATCATTTAGCATGCCAGGCTCAGAGGCCATCTTCCATGGATTCGTCTGCGCTCCTTCTCACCGGGTGGAGCTCTCTTTGCCAGCGTCCTTCATGTACTCTTCTCTTCACTGCCTTTATGAAGTTGAAACTACTATACACTTTCGGGGATGGGAAGTCAAGAGAAAATTTTCAGGGGGGAAGGGATTTGAATGAGGAATGAGGAATGAAGGTGGCGGCTTCGCCGCGAATATATGGGGCGATGCCCGCAGATGTCATGTAAAAGCGAAGCATCATTTTTCTTGCCTGTGCATTTGTCCATCTTAACCTTACCCTCGTCTCCGCTCGGGATGACGAAATGCGCCACACCACCCCCCGCCCTACCTATAGAACCCATAGAACCTGCTAAAACTCTTTCGCAAATCATCAAGGGGGAGCACGCCCCGGGGGGCGAACCCTTCCCCCGAATCCTTTACTGATTCCCTTTCTGACAAATTTTCCCATTTTCCCTCTTGACGGCGGCGCCTCTTAGCGTTATCATATCTGCATATTCAGCAATGAATGACAAGTACACAGAGGACAAAGAGGTCTTGATGCAGGGGCATCGAGACTTTTTCTTTTGGACAATGAAGCCCGGACATAGGTCCGGGCTTTCTCTATGTACGGAAAAATTCTTATTTCTTTTTTTAGAAGGGTGTGGTAAAAATGAGAAAAATTTTAGCCAAATGGCCGCTCCTGGCGGCGGCCTTGTGCACGCCGACCATGATCATGGCGGCGGATGCGGAGGGAAAGTACTCCTCTGCGGATACGACCTGGACACTGCTGGGGGCTATCCTGGTATTCTTCATGCAGCCGGGATTTGCGATGGTGGAGACTGGGCTCACGAGAGCAAAGAATGCAGGCAACATCGTCATGAAGAATTTCATGGACTTTGCACTGGGCACCATCGTTTTCTGGATCCTGGGCTTCGGTCTTATGTTCGGTGAAGACATCGGCGGCATCATCGGCACGCCGGATCTCTTCGTCACTCACTATGACACCGGCGATGCAGGCTATCCTCCGCTGGTCTACCTCTTCTTCCAGACCGTCTTCTGTGCGACCGCTGCGACGATCGTCTCTGGCGCGATGGCTGAACGTACGAAATTCTCCTCTTACTGCATCTATTCCGTTGTGATCTCTCTCCTGATCTATCCGATCTCCGGACACTGGATCTGGGGCGGCGGCTGGCTCTCCGAGCTTGGCTTCCATGACTTCGCCGGATCCACCTGTGTACACATGGTCGGCGGCGTCTGCGCTCTGGTCGGTGCATCTCTGCTTGGGCCAAGAATTGGCAAGTACAATAAGGATGGCAGCGTCAATGCGATCCCCGGTCACTCCATCACTCTTGCCTGCCTTGGCATGTTCATCCTGTGGATGGGCTGGTTCGGATTCAATGGCGGCTCCACCGTTTCCATGACCGGCGATGATACGATCCTCTCCGTCGCCAGCATCATGGTCACCACGAATATGGCAGCCGCTGCCGGTGCGGTCACCACCATGCTTCTCACCTGGGTGAAATATGGCAAACCGGATGTTTCTATGACACTGAACGGCGGTCTTGCCGGTCTCGTAGCCATCACCGCAGGCACGGATGTCGTTTCAGTTGCCGGTTCCTTCTGGATCGGCGTCATCGCCGGCATCGCGATCGTCTATGCGGTCGAATTCGTCGATCAGAAGATGAAGATCGATGACCCTGTCGGTGCCATCTCCGCCCACGGCGTGTGCGGCGCACTCGGCACCATCTTGACCGGCTTCTTCTCTGTCAAAGACGGCCTTCTCTACACAGGAGATCCGCATTTCCTCATGATCCAGGTCCTCGGTGTTGTCGTCGTAGCCCTCTACGTATTCGTTGCGATAAACATTGTATTCCGTATCATCAAAGCCACGAATGGTCTTCGCGTCACCCGTGAAGAAGAGATCAATGGCCTTGACTTCGAAGAACACGGCCTCGTCTCTGCGTATGCAGACTTCATGATGGCACCGGATACCACCGTCGAAGCACTGGAAGCAGGCAAGGCACCGAAAGATGCCGTCGAAGTACCGCTTGCGGAAGAAAAGAAAGCGGAAGCAGAAAAGATCGTGCCGAAAGAACTGCCGACCGATGGACACCGCCTCTACTGCGTCACGATCATTACTTCGGATAAACGCTTCGAGATCCTGAAGGCTGCCATGGAAGCCATCGGCATCACGGGCATGACCGTCACGAAAGCACTGGGCTACGGTCTCGAAAAAGGACAGACGCAGATGTACCGCGGCGCTGCCGTCTCGGCAAAGCTTCTGCCGAAGGTCCGCATCGACATCGTGGTATCCAAGATCTCTCCCCGCACCATCATCGAGGTAGCGAAGAAGGCTCTCTACACCGGCAAGTATGGCGATGGCAAGGTCTTTGTCTCCACCATTGACAATGCGGTAAAGATCCGCACCGGTGAAGAAGGATACGATGCTCTGCAGGACTATCCCATCGAAGAAGAAAAGAAATAAGAAATCCATATAGCACGCAAAAGAGCAGCGACCACGTCGCTGCTCTTTTTGGCTTGGGGTTAGCCCGTGGGTCGAGGTGCCCTTTGATTACGTGCGAAAGAGGTTCAGCGGGTTCAACAGGTTCAGCGGGGGTGGTGCGGCGCATAAAAAAGAAGCGCCGCAGAGTATAAATAATGGCGATGCCATGAGCTGGCATTCCAGTCACCAGTCACTTGAGACTCCTAATCCCTAGCCACTAATCTTTATCCCTGCTTTCAAACTTAGCCTATGGGACGTGCCGCGAAGTATAAATAATAGCGATGCCCGAAGGTCTCTTGATAGCAGGTTTCCCGTTTTGAACTTTCCAAACATTGTCCGCCTGACCGCGAATGACAAAGATTTCTCGCTTGCGCTCGAAATGACGATACGGGAGTCTGATGTCTCCAAGTCTCTTAGTCTCTTAGTCTCTTAGTCACCAGTCACGCATCCCCCTGATATCTAATGCTATTAAGTTAAGCGGCAGAACGTTTTTGGCTCCCCATCGGGGGAGCTCCCCGAAGGGGGAAGCAAGACGTTACGTAGCTAATAATTTTCTTAACTTAATAGCATTACCCTAAGGAGGAAGGCTTCCCACTATCCCACTATCCGCGCAGCACGGACAGGATGACGGTAGTCCCGTTCTCGCCCGATCGCGTTATTTTGCCTTTTTTCTCGACCCCTTTACATGATGAGACGTCTTCTTGACACGGACTTGACAAAAAAATGAATGATGCAGATCGGGGTGTGAATAGGCTATTCACAAAATCCACAGCTGTGAACAAAGACATGGAGGCGAGACAGTCCGACTGGATCTGGATTTTTTCGAGAGGGCTGCGTGCGCATCCTGCACTTGTTCACAGATATTCACAATTTTCTGTGTATATCTAAGATGGACAAGCGTGACAGTTAGCTAATTGTCGGAGCTGCGAAGAGAGGGCTTTCGCAATTCACAGTTTTGTGAATAAGTGTGAACAACTCTGTGGATAAAGGAAAAGCGGATCACAGATCCCAAGCAAGACCATTGGCAGCGATCGCCAAACGAGCATTCACCAAGAGCCGGCAACGCCTTGCCTGCTTATGCTTTTCAGCAGCGCTTCACAGCCTTCGAGGATATCCTCATACGTCTCCTCGAAATTTCCCGTATACCACGGATCTGCCACCTCGGCGCGCCGTCCTGCCCAGGAGAGGAGGAGAGAGACTTTTTTCTCCGGATTGCCGCACGTCAGGCGGGCAAGGTCGGCGAGATTTTCCTCGTCCATGCAGAGGATATAGTCCGCACGGGCATAGTCCGACGCCGTGATGAGACGGGCGCGGCGGGGAGAGAAGGGGATGCCCTTCTTCGTGAGCATACGCTTGGCGGGCGGGTACATATCATTTCCGATCTCTTCCGTGGTCGCTGCGACAGAGTCCACGGTGATCGCCTTCTCGCATCCGGCTTTGCGGATGAGCGCTTTCATGATGAATTCCGCCATGGGGGAGCGGCAGATGTTGCCGTGGCAGACGAAGAGAATGTGGGTCATGATGGGGTCCTTTCTGTTTTTAGTGACTAGGGATTAGAGACTGGGAGACATTAGCGGTCAGAGATCAGAGATCAGATGTCTGAAGTTTGAAGTCTAATGGCTTCAAGTCTAACGTCTCCCTATCTCCATGTCTTCTCTCCATCGCGAGGAGAGAGGCTTTTCGGTGAAGGCCTCCGGCGTAGCCGGTGAGGCGGCCGTTCCTGCCTATGACGCGGTGGCAGGGGATGATGAGGGAGATGGGATTTCTTGCGACGGCGCTTCCGACGGCGCGGGCGGATAGGCGGGGAAGGCCGCGCTCTTTGGCAAGTCTTTGCGCAATGTCTCCGTAGGTCGTCGTTTTTCCGTAGGGGATCTCGGAGAGGATCTTCCATACGGAAAGGCGAAACGGAGTGCCGATGAGATGGAGGGGCGGAGAGGTTTTCGGCTCTTTTCCCGCAAAGTACAGGTCTAGCCAGCGCCTTCCTTCTCTCAGTGCGGGCGTTTCTTTTGTCTGTACTTCTGCCGGGAGAGTGGCGGCAAAGTATTTCTGCCCCTCGAACCAAAGGCCGGTGAGTCCCACGTCATCCGCTGCGAGGAGGATGGCGCCAAGGGGGGAGTCTAAGTGCTGTATGAATGTCATCATATACCTCGAAATGTAGGGGATCTGACAGGGTGTATCGCTTCTTCATTATATCGCAGGCGGGAGGAGGATGCCATTTGCGGCATACCCTCCTCTCGCAGGGCGCCGTTTCCTTTTCATGAGCTTAAAAATTTCCTCTTTACAAACATAAATGCAGCGTGTATACTTGTCACAAGCTCAATTTTGAATAAAGACAAGGAACGGAAGCGAGTGAATCGGTTCTCTGGCAGAGAGCTGCCGTATGGTGAAAGGCAGCAGAGGGTCCTCACGAAGTCGTCCGCAAGTCCCGTATCTGAATGAAGTAGGATGCGGCGTTTGGCAGCGTTATAAGGCCTCCGAGTATAGTGCGAGGTGGTACCGCGTGAAGGTTTACGCCCTGGCTGATTTTTATCAGTCAGGGCGTTTTTTGATACCTGAGAAAGGGAGAGCGGGCTTGAGGCAGCAGGTAGTCGCGAAATCTGCTGTCTCCCTCGAGAACTTTATTCAAGAAAGGTGTTTTATAGGTTGATGTAAGTATAGAAGAAAGGGAGATCTATGATGGTTAAGAAATCGATGAAGATCGCAGCCGCTTCTCTGGCTGCTCTGGCAATGGCAGGTATGATGACGGGATGCGGCATGTCCGGCGGAGATAAGAAGGCGGCAGCATCCGGCAATGGGCAGAAGGTTGAGCTGAAGCTGGCATATCAGCTGCCGTCCGAGCATCATCTGTCCAAGAGTGTAGAAAAATTTGCCAAAGAGGTCAATGAAAGATCCAAGGGCTCGATCGAGGTCAAGGTATACCCGGCCGGACAGCTCTACAATGACCAGAATATGAATGATGCGCTCATGAGCGGCGGGCTGGATATCGGTCTGAACTCTACCGCACGCTGGTCCATGGTCGTACCGGCACTCAAGGTCCTCGACCTGCCGTTTGTCCTGCCGACCATCGAAGCGGCTGATAATGCACTCGATGGAGATCTGGGCTCGAAGCTGATGGGGGAAATGGAAAAGAAGGGCGTTCATCCGCTGATCTGGGCTGACTATGGCTATGTACAGTTCTGCAACAATACCAAAAAGATCGAAAAACCAGAGGATTTCAAGGGTCTGAAGATTCGTTCTTACTCGGAGACCTCGGCTGACATCATCCAGGCACTCGGCGCTTCTCCGACGACCATGAGCTCCTCGGAGGTATATATGGCGATCAAGAATGGCACCATCGACGGACAGTCCTCCGGTCAGACGGCGATCCTGTCCCGCAAGATCTACGAGGTCTGCAAGTATTTAACCACAACGAACCATTCCTATGTCGGCTTCCTGCTCGCGATCAATGATAACTCTTGGAAAAAGCTGTCTCCGGATCAGCAGAAGCTGGTCAATGAAGTCGCTACGGAGATCCGGAATGAGATTCGTAAGGAGACCAAGGCGGAGGATGAACGCTGTTTGAAGGAGCTCGCTGCCAAGGGTATGGATGTCTACATGGTTCCGGCGGATGAAGTGAAGCTGTGGCAGGATGCGACCGCCTCTGTCATCGAGAAGTTCGAACAGGAACAGGGTGACTTCGGCAAGCAGCTCGTGGAAGACTGCAGAAAAGCATCGAAGAAATAAGGGACTGGTTTGCCGCTGGGGTCAGCGGGCAAAAAGTAATATCGCCTCATAGATTGATGGATTCAGGGTTGAGGCACGTCGCATCAAAAAATAGAAGCGCCGCGGGTTTTGATCACATTTCGCGTGTATCCGTAGCCTTCCCCAGTGGGTAATGCTATTAAGTTAGGCGGCAGAACGTTCTTGGCTCCCCATCGGGGGAGCTCCCCGAAGGGGTTGTGCAAGCGAACTGGATTTTTAGGAGTGAAGCGACGCGAAAATCCAGTGAGATGCCATTTCGAACGAAGTGAGATGAGGGGGCTACGTAGCGGTATCGCATGAAAGTGTTGGAATATCGATAACATCGGACTATTCAACATAGCACGCTATACCGCTAGCATGCCCCTATTGCCTTCGGCACTTCCCCCGAAGGGGGAAGCA
>OIXX01001009.1_pt1 | contig 11686 bp, 7 predicted proteins | sample 1588161 | NCBI WGS metagenome assembly OIXX01 (sample SAMN03283274) | human gut metagenome | biome: human-associated habitat; material: feces | host: Homo sapiens | place: Peru | collected 2012
GCATAATCGAAGGCTGCAATTTCCCCTAACATGACTAGCTTACTCTTGGCGCGTGTGATAGCGGTGTAGATGAGGTTACGCTGTAGCATACGTCCACTTTGGCGTGTGATGGGAAGGATAACGACAGGGAACTCACTTCCTTGGGATTTATGGATTGACATGGCATAGGCCAGGGTAATTTTATGCCATTCGTTGCGAGGATAGATAACCTCATTACCATCAAAGGACATGTAAATTTCGTCCTGCTTGCTTTCAGTGTATTTACCGGGAATCAGGTCGGTAATGATACCGATATCACCATTGAAGACATTGAGTTCTGTATCATTAACCAGATGGAGAATCTTGTCGTTCTTACGGAAGAAGATGTCATTAAAGGCAAATTGATTTGTCTTTTCTTGGGGGTTGAGTAGGTCCTGCATAATGGTATTGAGATTGTTGATACCAGCCTGTCCTCGGTACATGGGGGCTAGAATCTGCACATCCTGAGCAGCAATCCCGCTCTTTATAGCGGCTGAGACAATTTTAGGAACCATCTGTGGAATATGATTGGCATTGGCTTCAAAGTAAGAGCGATCTGCCTTTTTCTCTGTGAAATCAGCAGGTAGTTGGCCTTGACGCATTTGACTAGCCAAGGTAACGATGGTGGAATCTTCGGATTGCCTGAAAATTTTGGTCAGCGAAACCTTAGGAATCTCATTAATTTGTAAGAGATTAGCCAAGACCTGACCAGGGCCTACGGAAGGTAGCTGGTCTTGGTCACCCACAATAATAACCTGAGTAGAATCCGCAATGCTCTCAAAGAGTTGATTGGCCAACCAAGTATCAACCATAGAGAACTCGTCGATAATAATCAAATCGCAATCAAGGTAGTCCTCTAAGGTCTTGAAATCATCCTCGCTATTGAGGCCTAAATGTCTATGGATAGTGGCGCTAGGAAGATTGGTTAGTTCGTTCATCCGACGCGCAGCCCGTCCCGTTGGTGCTGCTAAAATAATGGGTAAATCAGATTTTTTGAGATCTAAACCATGAAGGTCAGCATAGGTTTTAATAATTCCGTTGATGACAGTTGTTTTTCCTGTTCCAGGACCACCCGTCAGGATGAAGACCTTGCTTTGTAGCGCTTTAATAATGGCATCTTTCTGAACCTTGTCATAAGTAATACCAAGGTCCTCTTCCACTTCTTCAAGGCTTGCAAGGATTTTGTCTTCAGCACTGATGTCAGGCTGGTCTTTCATGATACGACTCAGGTGGGTATAAATGCCCTGTTCCGCAAAATATAGGGTATTATCAAAGATTTTAGTCTCTATATTTTGAACCTTGTCTTCTTGGATGAGGTTGGTTAATTGGTGAGCAACCAAGGCAGGGTCAAGCTCAATCTGGCGGGCACCCTCCAAAAGAGTAATCGTCCTTTCAAGCAAAGCTTTGGCTTCGATGTAGGTATCCCCCTCTTCCATACAGGCCTCTAGCAGGCAATGTATTAAGGCGGCTCGTAGACGTTCAGGGGCATCGCTAGCAATCCCCAAACGTTCAGCCAACTGATCGGCCATTTTAAATCCGATTCCTTGAACTTCCTCTACTAAGAGATAGGGATGTTCTTCGATAAGGCTGAGCGATTCTTCCTTGTACTGATTGAAAATTTGTGAAGCAGCCTTTGGTGTCAGTCCATAGCTGGAAAGCTTGGACAAGATTTGCTCGGTTCCATAGTTGATTTTTAACTTTGCAACGAAGGCTTCTCGGTTAACCTTTGAAAGGTTAGGAATCTGTTCTAACTTGCTCGGGTCCTCGAGAATTTTGTCAATAGGATCTTCTCCATAAAGATCGACAATGCGCTCAGCTGTTTTCTTACCAATTCCCTTAAAATTGTCGCTAGAGAAATACTTGATAAGGCCGCTGGCAGAAGGTTTTGAACGTTCGTAGCGAGTCATTTGTAGCTGTTCACCATATTTTGGGTGGTTGGTTAGCTGACCCCAGAAGGTATAATCTTCCCCCTCCATGACATCTCCCATGGTTCCCGTGACAATAATTTCGAAGTCTTCAAAGTCACTGTCAGTTTCGTCAATCTCTAAGAGTAGGATACGAAAGAAATTACTGGCATTTTCAAAAATGACACGTTGAATAGTTCCTGAAAAATAATATTCTTGCATGTGTGTTTTCCTAGATACATAATAAGGCTGGGTTTCCCCAACCTTATCTTATTTAGTGTGATTAGTTGTCCTCAACGCCACCGATTTTATTAAGTGGCCAGAAGCGGAATTTGACTTCTCCTACAAGAGCACTTTCATCAAAGTAACCAACTGCACGGCTATCTTTAGAAACGATACGGTTGTCTCCAAGTAGGAAATATTTGCCTTCTGGAACAGTAACCGTGAAGGTCGTATTGCCCTCAGCATTGACTGTGAAGGCCTTGGCATCCTTGGCTAACTGTTGGAAGTAATCGCGGTAGTCATATTCTTTTTGTAATTTGTCCTTAGCAAAGGCAGCCTGAAATTCCTTGAGATATTTCTCTTTAACTTCCTTGCCATTGACGGTAAGTTTATCATTTTGATAGGTAATGGTATCACCTGGCATCCCAATGACACGTTTTACAATTTGTTTGGTCTTACCTTCTTCAACTTCCTTGGCAACGACAATGTCAAAACGCTCAATAGACGTGTGCTTCAAAACGATAACACGCTGTCTATCTGCTAGGGTTGGATCCATTGAGTGACCGTCGACTTGGACAGGGAGCCAGAGGAAAAGACGGGTCAAGAGGAAGAAGGTGATAAAGAGGATGAAAACTCCCCATTCACGAAGGAATTTGAGGAATAATTGGGTCCATTTGTTTTGCATAGTTAAGGCCTTTCAGGATTATTTTAAGCGTTGGTAGGCTTTTTTAGTATTGGCGAAATGATATTTAGCAGTTGCTTGGAGAGCCTGATCTCCATAAGCTTGTAGGAGCTTGGCAGCGACCTGATCGGACTTGGTTCCTGCTCCCGAAGGCAGGGTATAGCCCACTTCTTGGCTGAGTTTATCCAGATTTTCCAGGAAGAGATTGCGAGCGATGATAGAACTTACCGCCACAGCTAGGTATTTGCCTTCAGCTTTCTCTTCTAAGGTGATGGGATTGTCAAAGCGATTGCGCTCCTTCTTAAGGTATTTTTGATAATTTTTCTCACTGGTAAAAGCATCAATGACAATCTTATCCGGTTTAGCTCCTGCTTGTAACAGTAGGAAAATAGCTTGATTGTGGAGGGCTACTTTGACTGATACAGCATTGTGTGCCTTGCCGTCTCCTACCACTTCATTGTACTTCTGGGGTGAAAGTAGTAGTGCCTTGTGAGGAATCTTCTCCTCCAAGAGCGGGGCAAGCTGACGAATCTTGCTATCATTGAGATTTTTAGAATCATCGACCCCCAAGGACTTCAATAAAGCATGGTCGGCTGGTGTCACTAGACTAGCTACGACCGCTAGTCCACCAAAATAGGAGCCATTTCCCACTTCGTCTGATCCAATCAGGGCTAGATTTTGCCCTTCAGGTGACTGCTTAGGCTCAGCTTGGTAGCCAAAACGGCTAGCTAGAACCTCTGGTTTAGCACCCTGGAAGGTTACCTTACCTGAAGTATAGGCAATAACACTTGTACCATCGACCTTGGCGGAAAAACTAGCATAGGGATTGTTAGTCGCAGTCGCATAGCTTGCCAGGTCTTTCTGGAGTGTTGAAATCTGCTTTGCTGTCATTTTTAATACGATTGTGCCCATGGAATCTATTTTAGCACAAAAAAGGAGAATTGGCAGATATTTTACAGGGACTAAATCTTGAAAAATGATTTTTCTGGGGAAGTGCAAAGTCTAAAATTTACGAAAGTTAAAATTTAGGATATAATGATTAAAAAGAGAATGCCGATTTTTGCCTTTTTTCTAAATTGCAAAAGAGTGTCTGGCATTTGAGTATCAAATACGCCCCAAGGCAAGTGTATAAATCTTGTTCGGTAAGAAGGAAATCTACTACACTAATAAGTAAGGAGAAGCTGCGGTGGACAATCTATGACCACCATTAATTAGGCAGTTAATAAGCAAATGGCAAGTAAAAACCGTTACAAATTTCATTTTGGAGAGAAAAAACTGACGCTAACGACTGACAAGGATAATCTATTCATGGAAGAAGTAGAGCGTGTTGCTCATGAAAAATATAATATTATCAAGGAGCAGATGAAAAAGGCTGACAATGAAACCATCGCTATTTTAATGGCTATTAATTCATTGTCAACGCAATTAGAACGTGAAATCCAAGTGGAAGATATGGAAAAAGAGTTGGAAATCTTAAGAGCTAAGCAACTCGAACAACTCAAAGGCAAAGCAACGGCTAAGCGTAATGGGGACGACGCATGATTGGGCTTCTTGTCTTAGCCATTGTAGCTTGGAATTTTTATATTGGCTACCGTCGTGGTCTCTTTATGCAAGCCTATTATGTGGTTTCAGTCATTATCGCCATGGGTGTGGCTGCTTATTTTTATCAACCGCTAGGCGAGGCTATTAATCTTTGGGTACCTTATACCAATCCGACTAGGGATGCTAGCATAGCTTTCTTTACAGACCAGAATATTTTTTCACTTGACCGTGTCTACTATGCTGGTGTCGCTTATTTCGCCATTTACTGTGTGGCTTATTATGGTTTGCGCTTTCTTGGGATTTTCTTCCATTTTGTGAGAATTGAGCGACTTGACCAGAGACGATTTCAAGTGGTAGGTGGTATTTTGGCTTCATTGGTGAGCCTTGTTCCCGTGACCATGTTAGGTAACATTCTTGCGACTGTTCCTATGAACAACATTCAAACACTCCTGTCATCAAGTTGGATATTACGTTTTTTGATTAACTACTATTTTCCAGTGAGTCAAATTATCCAGCACTTGTGGACCAGTGTGATATAGAAAATTGAAGTCTTCCTTGCTTAAGGGAGGCTTTTTTTGTTACTGGATTTGGAGCGTATGAAAAAGACTGGACATAGTGTCTCAGTCTTTCTTATCTATTTTTACCCTAAGGTTGCAATGGTACATCCGGAACCACCGGCACTTTGTGGGGCATATTCAAAACTTTTAACATGGCGATGACGGCGGAGATATTTGGTAACAGCATCACGGATGACACCTGTACCAATACCGTGGATGATGTCCACCTGATTCATGTTATTAAGTAGGGCTTGGTCAATAAAGGCATCAAGCTCTTGCATAGCTTCTTCGTAACGTTTCCCACGAAGGTCTAGACGGGCACGAGGACCACCAGATGCCTTCTTGGCTTTTTTAACCACGTTAATCTGTTTCTTCTTAGGTTGTTGGGCTTCAGCTTGGGCACGAACCAGAGTGAATTCATCCGCCTTTAGTGTCATCTTGATGAGACCTACTTGAGCTTCCCAGTTACCATTTTTGGCCTGACCGGTAAGCGTACCACGTTGCCCATAGGCGGTAACGATGATATCATCTCCGACACGAGGGGCACGCGCAGCCTTTTCTTTCTTGGCTTTACGAAGGACCTTGTTCTTAGAGAGGTCCACTTGTGGGGCAAGTTTCTTAAGTCTCCCTTTGGCGTCGATAACTTCATGAGGCTTGAGTTGACTCTTATCATGGAGATTTTTGAGAATACTATCGCTCTCAGCCAAAGCTGTATCCACCATCTCTTGAATTTCTTTTTGAGCCTTTTCAAGTTCCTTGTCGTACTCATGGGAGAATTCATTATAGAGTTTCTTAACCGCACGGTTGAATTTAAGGTTCTCTTGCTCAACGTCCTTGATGTGTTCCAGACGTTTTTGTGTTTCCACAGTTTGGGCTTCAAGTTGCTCGATGATACGGTTGACATCACTATCAGTATCAGTGAGGTTTTCTGCCTCCTTGACAATGATTTCATTCAAACCGAGGCGTCGAGCAATTTCAAAGGCATTAGAACGACCAGGAACCCCTTGCATAAAACGATAGGTAGGACTTAAAGTCGCTGTGTCAAACTCCATGCTGGCATTTTCCACATGTTGCGTCTCAATCCCATAGGCCTTAAGTTCAGGATAGTGGGTGGTAGCCATGGTCTTAATCTGACTTAAACGGAGGTGCTCTAGGATTGCCATGGCTAGGCTAGCCCCTTCCTGAGGGTCGGTACCAGCCCCAAGCTCATCTACCAAGATCAAGCTATTGCTGTCGGCAGCGTTCAAAATCTCGACAATGTGAGTCATGTGACTAGAGAAAGTTGACAAGCTCTGTTCGATAGACTGTTCGTCTCCGATATCCGCAAAAATCTCTTGGAAAATGGCGACACGGCTGCCCTTATCAGCCAAAATTGGCAGACCAGATTGAGCCATTAGTTGTGCTAGTCCTAGCGTTTTAAGCATGACCGTTTTACCACCAGTATTGGGACCTGTGATGACAATGGCCGTAAGGTCCTCATCAAAGTGCAAATCGTTGGCTACAGGATTGACCAAGAGAGGGTGACGAACGTTAAGTAGTTGTAGTGTTTGATTATCACTAATCTTTGGAATAACTGCTTTTTTATCATGGAGATAGAGATATTTTCCTCGAATGAAGTCCATGTGGCCCAAAATCCAAGCGTTGTTAGCGATAGCAGCAGCTTGTGGGCGCAGTTGATTAGACAATTCATGCAGGATACGGGCCATCTCGTGGCGTTCGTCTGCACGTAATTGTGTAATTTCTTCGTTAAGCTGGATAACGGCGCGTGGCTCGATATATACTGTGTTTCCAGAGCTTGAGATGTCATGCACAACCCCTGCGATACGGTTACGGTAGGTATTTTTGACAGGAAGCACCGAACGACCGTTACGACTAGCAATCAAACTCTCAGCCAACATGTGGCCAGATTTCTTGAGAATGTCTTGTAAGGTCTGGCGAATGGCATCATCGCAAGATTTAAGTTGACGACGAATATTTTGCAACTCTGGGCTAGCAAAATGCTCAATAAAACCACCGTCATTGATGCTCTGAAGACTGCCTTGTAGACTTGGGAAGGCTTCAATCTTATCAAAAAGACGTTTAAGGGCGATGAGCTCTACATTTTCAAGGTCAGCGTAAAAGCGACCAATGTCAGCAGAAGCTTGCAGCACCTTCTTGATGGCAATGAGCTCCTGAATGTTGAGGTCAGCATCTAGCTCTAAGCGACGCAAGGGCTCAGAAATATCTCGCAAGCTACCAATGGCAAAGCCATGGTGCTCTACGAAAATCTCAGCCATTTCTTGAATTTCTGTAAATTGATTTTGAATTCTTTCTGGATTGGTCATAGGCACCAAGTCACGTAACTCTGCCTGAGCCTGTTCAGTCTGCAGGTATTCTGTGAACTGGTCCTTGACCTTGTTAAATTCTAATTGGTCTAAAATCTTTGTGTTCATAGCTTCTATTATAGCATATTTGGATATGGGGAGTGGAGCTTGGAAATACTTGTAACAATACTGCTGACTGATTATTTCTAAAGTTTGTCAATTAACAATTTTCCTTGCAGCTTATTATTTATGAACGATTATTTTACAAGAGAGTCTTCCCAAAATAAGAGATTTTCAATCAAAACCAATGCTCTCATCTATGCTATAATAAACCTATGACTAATCAGAAAAAATTACTATTAATCGACGGTTCGTCCGTTGCCTTTCGTGCCTTTTTCGCACTCTATAATCAAATTGACCGTTTTCGTAACAATAACGGCCTTCATACCAATGCTATCTACGGTTTCCACCTCATGTTGGACAACCTACTTGAGCGAATCCAGCCGACCCATGTCTTGGTAGCCTTTGATGCTGGTAAAACAACTTTCCGTACAGAGATGTTTGCGGACTATAAGGCTGGTCGTGCCAAGACCCCAGAGGAATTCCGTGAGCAGTTCCCTTATATCCGTGAGATGTTGGCTGCACGTGGTATCGCCTACTACGATCTTGCCCAGTACGAGGCAGACGACATTATCGGTACCTTGGCTAAGATGGCTGAAAATGCGAGTGAGAATTACCAAGTTACGATTGTCTCTGGGGACAAGGACTTGATTCAGTTGACTGATGTCAATACCGTGGTTGAGATTTCTAAAAAAGGTGTGGCGGAGTTTGAAGCCTTCACCCCTGACTATCTCATGGAGAAAATGGGGATTACCCCAACGCAATTCATCGATCTCAAGGCCCTCATGGGTGATAAGTCCGATAATATTCCAGGAGTTACTAAGATTGGTGAAAAGACAGGTCTCAAGCTCCTCTTGGAACACGGTTCTCTTGAAGGTATCTATGACCATATTGATGATATGAAGAAGTCCAAAATGAAGGAAAATCTCATCAATGATAAGGAACAAGCCTTCCTTTCTAAGACCCTGGCGACTATTGATACCCAGTCTCCTATTGAAATTGGCCTAGATGATACGGCCTTTACGGGACCTGACCTTGAAAAATTATCAGCTTTTTATGATGAAATGGGCTTCGTTCAGTTCAAAAACGCCCTTGGTGGGGAGGCTGTGCCACAAGATTTTGATGTGGCCTATGAAGAACCTAGCCAAGTAACAGCGGACTACTTTAGCTCTGATGATTTCTTTTATTTTGAAATCCTTGGTGACAATTATCACACTGAACCTATCATCGGTTTTGCATGGGGTAATGACAAGCAAATTTATGCGTCTACAGATACTAATCTACTCAAATCAGAAGCCTTCCAAGCATCTCTTTCTAAAGCTGTTAATATCTACGATTTCAAGCGTAGTAAGGTGCTCTTGAGCCATCTAGGTATTGACTTGCCGACGGCCAATTTTGATGCCCGTCTGGCCAAGTACCTCCTCTCAACCGTTGAAGACAATGAATTGTCAACCATTGCCCGTCTCTATACGGACCTACCGTTAGAAACAGATGAAGTGGTCTATGGCAAGGGTACTAAGCGTGCGGTTCCTGAAAAAGAAGTCTTGCTCAGCCACCTAGCTAAAAAAGTCAAGGTCCTTCAGGTTGCCAAACCGGTCATGTTAGAAAAGTTAGCTGAACACAACCAATCAGAGCTTCTCTTTGATATGGAATTACCATTGGCAAATGTGTTAGCCAAGATGGAAATCGCCGGTATCAAGGTCAAGGGACAAACCCTTAATGAGATGGCAGTGGAAAATCAAGTAGTCATTGACAAATTGACCCAAGAAATCTACGAAATGGCAGGCGAAGAGTTCAATATCAACTCGCCTAAACAGTTGGGTGTTATCCTCTTTGAAAAGATGGAACTGCCTTTGGAGTACACCAAGAAAACTAAGACTGGTTACTCAACGGCTGTAGATGTCCTTGAACGATTAGCACCAATTGCTCCAATCGTAGCTAAGATTTTGGAGTACCGTCAAATCACCAAGCTTCAGTCTACCTATGTCTTGGGACTTCAGGATTATATCCTTGAGGATGGTAAGATCCATACCCGTTACGTGCAAGATTTAACACAGACAGGTCGACTCTCATCAGTGGACCCCAACTTGCAAAATATCCCCGTTCGCTTGGAGCAGGGCCGTCTCATTCGTAAGGCATTTGTCCCATCGACTGAGGACGCAGTGCTTCTAAGCTCGGATTACTCACAGATTGAGTTGCGCGTGCTTGCTCACATTTCGGGAGATGAGCATTTGATTGCTGCTTTTAAAGAGGGGGCAGATATCCATACCTCTACAGCCATGCGTGTTTTTGGCATTGAAAAGCCAGAGGATGTCACACCTAACGACCGTCGTAACGCCAAGGCTGTTAACTTTGGTATCGTTTATGGCATTTCTGACTTTGGTCTCTCCAACAACCTTGGTATTAGCCGTAAAAAGGCTAAGGAGTATATCAACACCTACTTTGAGCGCTATCCAGGTATTAAGGCCTATATGGAAAATGTGGTTCGTGAGGCTAAGGATAAGGGTTATGTAGAAACCCTCTTCCACCGCCGTCGTGAGTTGCCAGATATCAACTCTCGTAACTTTAATGTCCGCAACTTCGCAGAGCGTACAGCCATCAACTCGCCTATCCAAGGAAGTGCCGCCGATATCCTCAAGATTGCTATGATTAATTTGGATAAGGCTTTGGTAGAAGGTGGCTATAAAACTAAGATGCTCCTACAGGTGCACGATGAAATCGTCCTTGAGGTGCCAAATGACGAACTTGTAGCCATGAAAGCCTTGGTTAAAGAAACTATGGAAGCTGCAGTAGAACTCGCTGTCCCACTTATTGCAGATGAGAATGACGGCCGCACATGGTATGAGGCAAAGTAACACATGAAAGAAAAATTTCCATTTACCTATTTTCTCTTGCGTTATATGCTGGGATTCCTAGCTGTTATCCTAGGTATTGTGGTAGTATTGGTGATTATCACCTACTTTATGACCAAGTAGAAATAGACAGATGAAAGCTGGACCGAGGTCTGGCTTTTTTGATGCAGATACTGGTAATTTAAAGAAAATATCCATCTAATGTCTAGAAATTTTAATTATAATTCTAATTTAATTGAGGTTAAAATCACTAAATAATAGTATCAATAATAATAGGTGTCATTGTATAAGCGATTGTTGATGTATAGCATTAGATTAATTTTTCAAAAAATATTTGACCTACTAACTATACAATTGTTAATATAATGTCAGAGAGATTTAAATGATTTAATGTTTTTATTAAGTCGTTTCTTATGAAAGGATAGTTATGAAAAAGAAATTAACAGGATTTGCGCTTCTATCAAGCTTATTCTTACTGACGGCTTGTAACGTAACAAATACGGGTGGTTCAGGCTCGAAAGACAGTACTGCTAAGTCTGAGCAAGTGAGTGGCGATTCGTCCGAAACGGAGGAAGTGAGCTACGATGAGCTCTATGCTTCGGTCTTGGATCTCTATCGCCCTATTGCTTTGAACGGCGATACATCAGCTGTTCCAAGCAAACTCTCAACTGAGGAAGCTTATTCAACTAATACGATTTTTGAAGCCAATAGAGTAGGTGAAAAAGTCCAATATAGCTATGTAGACATCAACGATGACGGCTCGGCTGAGCTTTTGATTGGTACTCCTGATAGTGTTCATGCGCTATATTATCTTGATAACGATGACAAGCCTGTTTTTGCTATAAGTGCTGGAACCTTTGCCAAGGGTGGTTACTTGAATACATTGCATTTTTATAAAAATGGGATTATTTATTGTCAGTTATTTCATAGAATGAAGCCTGAAGCAAAGGCTGAGACCTATGAAATCAAGGATGGCGTCTTTAATCAACTTCAATCGGTTGACTTCAGCATGTCTGAGACAACAGACGGTGCCAGTAAGGTCGGCTTAGGTGACGCTCAGACTCTAGATTTGTCTTCCGAAGACTGGTATGACTTTGATGACTCAAGTAGCGATGATACAGAAGAAAGTAGTAGCGACAGCAAGTCTAACAAAGAGACTGGTATGGATATCAATGCTATTCAGAATGGCGATTTTTCAAGTATCGCTGGAACTTGGAAGAATGGCAAAGGCTATACGATTACTTTTGACAAGAACGGATTGGTTAGTGATACAACAAGAGTAGATATTGAAAATTCTAAAGTAACTGATGGCTACCTTAAATCAGGTACAGGTCCGAAATCTGGTGTTGGAGTTGGCGGAGGAGCAATAGCATTCTTACCTAAAGGAGTAGCCTTGACCGGTTCTGTAACATCATCACCAAATGAGAAAGCTGATGATCAGTCAGATAAAAGTAAGGACCGCATCTGGAGTGGTCAGTCACTTTAT
>OIXX01001010.1_pt1 | contig 11659 bp, 10 predicted proteins | sample 1588161 | NCBI WGS metagenome assembly OIXX01 (sample SAMN03283274) | human gut metagenome | biome: human-associated habitat; material: feces | host: Homo sapiens | place: Peru | collected 2012
GATAAAAGATATAAAGAGACAGAAAATCAATTTCTGCCTCTTTATTCTATGATATTGCAATAGTAGTCATTCAACTTCTTCAATTAAAGTAATAGTCCTCCTCTTGACCATCAGAGAGAGGTAGACGACTTTCTTGTTTTTAGGATAATGTACCAGATAACTTGACCTATGAGAAATGGCAAGTATAAGAAGGCAATCAAACCTAGACTGATTAGCTGCATAGTCAGGCTATTATCAACACCTGTTGCATCTGCTGGTCTAAGCAAGATAAAGGCTACCAAAAGGGCAAACACAAGCAATTCCACCACCGTCACAACTCGCCAAACCAACATCAGAATTACCTTCTTTTCTTTGTATTATAGTTATATTAAGCCTCAAGGAAGGTGAAATCAATAGTAAAAACATGACGTCCTGTCAATGACCTTTCCCCAAAAAAGTTATCTCTAAATCTGTAACTGCTACAACTAAGCCTAATCCCCAACCTACTCTTTCTCATAGGAAATTCTCAATTTATCGGATAGACTTACCTCACAAATTTACACGGTGTCAGCTTTTTATTCCTCTTTTGCTAGCACGACTATTGATTTTGAAAAGCATTTCAATATAATAAAATTATAAAAGACTAAGGAGATTCTTATGCCTAAAGGAACAAGAGAAAATATTATCAATGCCTTCTTCTCGCTCGCTTCTAAACACCCTTCTAGCACTCACTTTACCTTAACCCAAATTGCCAAGGAGGCAGGCATATCTAGGCAGTCTATTTATCAAAATCATTTTAACAATTATGATGAATTAATTCAGTATATTCATGAAATGATTGATGCCGATATCCATTCTCATATTGAACAGGATCTAACCACAAAAGATCCAATCACACTCTTTTGTGATAATATTATTCCCTTACTTTACTCTAAAAGAACCTGGCTAAGATGTCTTTACACGACCGCAGCAGATCCAAGTTGGCGAAGCTTCTTGCAAATCACTTATGGAAAATGGCTCAAAGAAAATATAAGTCCAGCAAAGATAGACCTTCAAATGCCAAAGCCCTTCTTACAAGAATTATTTCTCCTCAATATCCTTAACATCATCCAACTGTGGATTTCTCAAGAATTTCCAACTCCACCTGACATCTTCAAAAAACAGTTTATTTTACTCCTTAAGACCCCCTATATCGATTTCGTGTCTTAGTATAAACAATTGCAAACTTGAAAAAGCAAAAACAACTTGAAACAAAAATTTCAAGCTGTTTTTTTAGTTATCACCTTAAATGTCTTTACGACGACGGTTATAGGCTATACCCATGACTGCAGCTACTTCTGCTGCCACTCCAAGAGCAAGCAAGGCTTTATCACTGGCTTGACCAGTTTCTGGAAGTTGAGGTCCTGATTTCACAGAAGATTGAACTGGCTTAGCTGGTTGTGGGTTCACTGATGAAGTTGTAGAAACCACTGATGGTTTTTGTGGAACATGTGGTGGTCTTGTTGGAGTTGGTGGTGTTTGTGGTTTTGGAGATTTTGGTGGAATGTAACTATTGTTAAATTCTGTATCCAAAGGAAGGACAACTGCTGCTACGAGCAAGTTTTCCTTATCACCAACACTCTTAGTAACCGTCACTTTAAGTTTAGCTACCATGCTGTCATAAACCACATTAGATTCGTAACCTTTGACTTCTTCGACAGTGTAGTAATAAACACCTGGTTTATCATAGTTAATACTGTCAAAGTTGATGTTACCTTTAGCATCGTTAGTCACAGTTTGGACAACATTACCTTTTTCATCTTTGAGGACGAAGCTAAACTCACCATCTTGAAGTTGACGACCTGCAAGAACTTTAGTCAATACGAATTTAGCTTTAGCTGGTTTCAATTCTTTGACATAGTTATTGAAGATAGTGTCTTTTGGATTTGTAACGGTTGATACTAGGGCTTCTCCGTCACGTGTCACGGTAATTGATACCTTTGCTTTCATACCATCATAGATGATGTCTTCGTTATTACCTTTGACTTCTTCAACAGTATAAGTGTAGGTACCTGGTTTTTCAAAGCTAAGGTTACTAAAGGCAACACGACCATCTGCTGTATTACCTACAGTTTGAACAACATTACCTTTTTCATCCTTGAGGACAAATTGGAATTCATCAGCAGTCAAGGCTTGGTTAACACCTGACTTGCTCAATTCCTTACTAAACTGGATAGAGGCTTGAGCTGGAGTCGCAAACTTGTTGTTGAAGATAGTGTCTTTTGGATTAACAACTGTTGAAACAAGAGCATCCCCATCACGTGTCACAGTGATAGAAACAGCAGCTTTCATCGTATCATAGACGATAGCGTCATCCTTACCTGCAACTTCTTCAACGGTATAGTTGTAAGTACCAACCTTGTTAAAGGTCAATTCGCTAAAATCAATATGACCGTCTGCTGTATTACCTACAGTTTCAACCACATGACCAGCGCTATCCTTGAGGACAAATTGGAATTCATTAGCAGTCAAAGCTTGATTAACACCTGACTTGCTCAATTCCTTGCTAAATTGAATCTTAGCTTTAGCTGGTGTGACTAATTTATTGTTAAAGATAACATCATCTGGATAAACCACTTTGGCCACTAATTTTTCTCGGCCATCTTTGGTTTCTCTAGCTACTTGGACAGTCACATCAGCTTGAAGCTTATCATAAACGACGTCACTATCATTACCAGGAACTTCTGTCACACGATAGTGGTAAGTACCTGGTTGGTTAAGTACAAGATTTGAGAAGACAATTTTACCAGAGGCATCATTGGTTGTTTCACCAAGATCAACCATCTTATTATCTGTCATATCAACCAATTTGAAGGTAAATTCCTTATCTTTCAAGGCTCTACCTGCCAACTCTTTGGCTAATTCAAGATTGAAATGTACTTCTTGTTCACCGCCGACATTTCCCACGCCTCCAACTAAACGTACTTCAGAAGTATATGTTTTTGACTCAACATCTGCATGAAGGTCAACTTTATTCGTAGGATTATTAGAATCTGATGCTGGGTTGGTCAATCGTGTCTGATACCAAACATAAACCATACGGTCCAAACGACCAAGATTTAACTCAAATTTAGTATCGTCATGAGAGAAACTCTTAATCAATTCCATAGCTGAACCCTTATCAACCCATGGCTCAGCAGAATCAATGTAACGCAACTCTAAAGAATTATCAACAAATCTTTGATTATCAGACCAAGTATCGATCAATTGAAGATTATTCAACACACGTCTTGCATAATTGAGACGCATTCCCCAGTTAATTAGGGTTGGATCATTCTTGTCCTGACTACCCCATTTAGCAATGACTTCGTCACCAGGGATAGGATTTGCAGAACCAACTGTCACATTAACGACATGACCATTGAAATTGAGGTGCAATTTTTCGCCACCTTTGAGAGCTTCTGAATAGAGTGTATCTAACTCTAAATTCATATATTTCCCAATAGGGTGATCTTCGAAATAATGATTAAATGTGGTTACAACGCTGTTATTCTTAGGATCTACCTGAGCAATACCAACAACTTCGTTATTAGGGTTGTAAACATTTACACTATAGCTTGTCTTAAATTGCAATTCACTTGGAAGATTGAAGACAACTCTGTCACCTGAATTAATAGCTATATCGTTAGGGAATAAAATATCATGATAAACAACCTTACTTCTTGAGTAAATACTATTTCCGTCTGGAAATTGAAGCTCAACATTAGGGTTTTGAACATGAATTTCAGTTCCCGTTTTGGTTATTTGAGTATCAGAAGTACTAGTAGGAGTACTACTATTCGTCAATTTCTTAGCCTCTACAGGTGCTTCATGTTCAGCTGAATTGTGATCAGCAACACTTGCTGAATCACTAGCTGAACGCTCACTGGTTACACCAGTGGCATTTGAAGCTGTAGAGCTATTTGATGCTTCGCTACTCACATTTCCATGTGGAGCTTCAACCTGTTCTGAACTGACAGATGAAGCTACTGGACTGTCTACTTTACCACTCTTAGGAACATCAACTGATGTACCTGTATTTTCAGTACTTACTGCTGTAGTTGGTACTGATGGCACTGTAACTTCTGACGATGACTGATTTGCTGAGACATTCACCACATCTGTAGCGGGTTGACTAGAAACCTCTGTCACCTGATCGGCTTGTGCTGTACCAATACCAAAAATTGCAGTTGAAATCAAAACGGATGCAATACCGACTGAAAATTTACGGATGGAAAAGCGTTGCTTCGAATCACTAAATAACCTATTCATAATATCCTCCATTTACAAAACATTTTTATCTTTCCCAACCAGCATTATACTCCTATTCTAATTTTTTGCAAGATGTAAGTCACAATTAATTAACATTTTTGTAAATTGTGCAACACTTTGTCTTGTTTTGTAAGAAAAAAGCACTAAATTTTACTAAAATTTTTCTAAAATACAAAAAAACACTAACAATAAAGCTTTTAAACTCAATTGCTAGTGTTTTCGTGATATTATAAAATATTTTCAAAAATATTCAATTATGAGAAGAAAATAATTAATAATTATCAAATAGTTTCTAATTTACCTAAAAGTCAGGTTAAGTTTCTGTAGCTTTTAGGGATTAAGCGATGGAAAATTAGTCAAGTTCTTCCAAAAAGTCTATCAAGATAGCAGCCGATTGTTTCCCTGCCTGAATAATAAATTCGTCAAAGGTAAGGTTAGCATCGTGAGCTGCTGTATCACTCATGGCACGCACAACGATAAAAGGTTTCTTGACACTATGAGCCGCCTGAGCAATAGCCGCCCCTTCCATTTCAACAGCCAAAACCTCTGGAAAATGCCCCTTAATGGCATCAATCTTGTCCTGACCAGCAATAAAGCTATCACCGGTAGCGATAAGACCAATCTTACTGTCAATTGACGCTTGAGCCAAAACCTTCTTAAAGGTCGTCACGAAGCTTGCATCACTCTCGAAATATAGTGGCTGCATAGACATTTGGCCGTAATCATAGCCAAAGGCTGTCAAATCAACATCATGATAGGCCAACTTTGAAGCCACGACCACATCGCCAATCTTTAAGCCAGGCGCTACTGCCCCTGCAGAGCCAGTATTAATGAGGGCCTCAACTTCAAAGTGGTCCGCCAAAACAGCCACAGACATGGCTGACATGACCTTACCAACACCTGATTGGACCAAAACCACATCGTGTTTGCCCAAACGCCCTGTGTAGTAGGTATTCCCAAGAACGGTTTCCTCAACCTTGTTTTCCAATTGCTCCACTAGAAGCACCAATTCCTGCTCCATAGCAGCGATAATTCCAATTTTCATATAGTTCCTTTTTAGCTTGTAATCTTGAGTGAATCACTTATCTTAGGGGAATTTAGTCCTAACCATCCTAGAGGATTCTTAGAAATAAAAGACAGCAATAAAGAGGATAATCAAGAGGACGACTACCCAAAAGAGAATACGATTGAGTTTGTGCTGAAACTGGTTGCGTTTCGCATTTTCAATCCGACGACTCTTGTAGGTAGAAGGCTGGTAATCAGCATCAAAGGCCTCATCATAAAAGTCTTCATCGTAGCCCTGATAAGAAGGGTGGTCAGTTAAATCAATTTCCCCACGCTTGGCCTGCTCAATGATATCGTCAGTTAACAGCGGTCTCCCCATAACTTATTTTCCCCCAAAGTGGAGTGCATAGTACTGGAGTGCAAGAATAGTTTTAGCATCTTTAATCTCACCTGATTTCACCAACTCCATACACTCATCATAGGTCAACTCAAAAATTTCAAGGAATTCATCATCATCAAGTGGACGAGGATTCTCAACAGGTTTGAGATTAGTCGCCACATAGAGTTTAATTTTCTCATTACAAAAACCAATGGCAGTGTAAAATTCATAAATCAACTCTAAATCACCCTGATATTGAGTTTCCTCTTCAAGTTCACGTGCTGCCGCATCCTTTTCATCACCAGCCTCGCCAACTTCCAATTTACCAGCAGGGATTTCATACGATACATCTTCAATAGCCTTGCGGTATTGCTTAACAATAACAAGTTTACCTTCTGGAGTAACCGCTAAAACGGCCACAGCTCCCCTATGGAAAATGAGCTCACGACGAGACGTCTTACCATCTGGTAAAAGGACCTCGTCTACAGCTACCTCAAAAATATTTCCTTTAAATTTTGAGTCGCGTGTTAATGTTTTTTCTTCGTATTTCATGGCTTTCCTCCTTTTTTCTTACCACTTAATTGATGTGATGCCTAAAAAGTCGCCATTAGGTGACCTTCATAAAGCCTTATCGTTGACTTGGGTGATGAGGTTTCTTCACCGCATAACCCTCTTTATTGACTTGACGACCACGCCCAATGGCTACACAGTCCGCTGGCACATTTTCAGTGATGGTCGAACCGGCCGCTGTAAGGGCACTATCTCCGATTTCAAGCGGAGCAATCAAGGTTGAATTACTTCCGATAAAGACGTTATCGGCAATTTGTGTCTTGAACTTATGTTGACCATCGTAATTGACTGTTATAGTACCTGCACCAAAGTTAACATTAGATCCAACTTCCGCATTGCCAATATAAGTTAAGTGTCCAGCCTTGGTATTTTCACCGATAGTTGAGCCCTTAACCTCAACAAAGTTCCCAATGTGAACGTCTTTTTTAAGCGTAGAGTCTGGGCGAACATGAGCAAATGGCCCAATAGTAACACCATCCTCAACCACTGAATGCTCAATCATAGAGTGGGTGATAACTGTGTGGGCACCGATTGTAGAGTCAACAATGTAGGTACCATTGGTAAGCACTGACTCTGCACCAATCTTTGTTTGACCTTTAAGTGTCACATTAGCTTCAACCACAACGTCCGGTGCAATTTCCACATCCACATCAATGTATGTGGCATTTGGATTTTGGAAGGTTACACCATTGACCATGTGAGCCTTGTTGATACGACGACGCATGACATCTTCCGCTGTTGCCAGGGCAACACGGTCGTTAACCCCAAGACTTTCTTCAAAGTCACGAAGAGTGAAGGCACCTACTTTTTCACCATTTTCTCGGAAAATAGAAATGACGTCTGTCAAATAATATTCTCCTTGCGCATTGTTAGTGTTGATATTTTTTAGCGCTTCAAAGAGACGTTTATTGTCAAAAACATAAGTCCCTGTGTTGATTTCTTTGACTTGTTGTTCGAACTTGTTGGCATCTTTTTGCTCTACAATCTTAGTCACTTCGCCATTTTCATTACGGATGATACGACCATAGCCAAATGGATTGTCCGCTGTCGCTGTCAGGATAGTGGCAACATTTTTGTGATTAACGTGGAAGTCAATAAGATTTTTGAGGCTTTCACCTGTAATCAAAGGCGTATCCCCAGCAATGACAAGGGTTTGACCTTCAAGACCAGCTAACTCTGCCTCAGCCATCATAACAGCATGACCAGTCCCCAACTGCTCTGTTTGCATTGTAAAGGCAGATTGACCATCCAAAACCTCACGAACAAGCTCAGCCTTATGACCAATAACAGTAACGTTTTTAGCTGGTTCGATGGCTGAAACTGCACGGAAAACATGCTCAAGCATGGTGATACCTGAAACCTTGTGCAATACTTTTGGAAGATCTGATTTCATGCGAGTTCCTTTACCCGCAGCAAGGATAATTGCGTAATTACTCATGTATTTATTCCCTCTTAATTGTGAATTTTAGTACTTTTCTCCTACTACCCCATGTAATAAAGAAAGCACTCTTTACAGTTTCTCCTAAGCAAGAGAAACTCCCCCCATTTTCTATTGATTCTGTTCAATGAGACCCTTTTTCAACGTTCTAAATTAGAGTTTCTCACCATCCATAATCGTCTTATTATACCATAAATAAGGACATTTGGGCAGAATGGACGGTAATGAAAAAAGAGCTTATGCTCTTTTTCTAAGTATAGTTATCCTATAACCATTCTTTGTATTTCTTAATATAGATATGCTTCACAAAGGTAACACTAAGCATATACAAAGTAATGATGATAAACAAGAGAATGAAATAGAGACCGTTTAGATGGCTGAGTTTTAAGAGACCAGCCAATGGACTGTATGGAAGAGAAGTCACAAAGAAAGCAGCAAATAAGGTTGTCACAACAACTGATAGTGCTGGGTGACTTTGAATAAATGGTAGTTTTGGTGAACGTAACATGTGGATAACCATGGTTTGAGACCACATAGATTCGATAAACCAACCTGTTTGGAAAATAATGATAAAGGCTGCTGCTTCTGGTGAACCATGAACATAGCCATGCCCCAAAATCATTGGCACAATGATGAAATAGAGCAAGATATATGTCAAAATATCAAATACGGACGAAATAGGTCCTATCCAAGCCATGAAACGCATGATTGATTTGGCTTCCCAGATATGTGGCTCTTTAAGAAATTCCTTGTCCACATTGTCAAATGGAAGGGCGATACAAGAGATATCATAGACAAGATTTAGGACAATCAAATGCACAGGTGCCATTGGTAGGAATGGTAAGAAAATGCTGGCAAAGAGGAGAGAAAAGATATTCCCGAAATTTGAAGAAACGGTCATCTTGATATATTTGGTCATATTAGCATAGACCTTCCGTCCTTCAACCAAACCTTTTTCCAAGACCATTAAATCCTTATCAAGCAAGATAACATCTGCAGTTTCTTTGGCGATATCAACAGCTGTATCCACAGAAATCCCCACATCTGACACCTTCATGGATGGGGCATCGTTGATACCATCACCCATATAGCCTACCTTATGCCCATTTTCCTTAAGGCTTAGGATAATTCGTGCCTTTTGGTCTGGGGATAACTTAGCAAAGACTGTTGTCGTTTCCACAGCCTTAGCCAAATCTTGATCTGACATGGTATCAAGATCACTTCCAAGTAGAATGTGCGTCACATCTAGACCAACTTTTTCACAGACAGCCTGTGTCACCTTATCATTGTCTCCAGTCAAAATTTTTGTGGTCACACCATATTCCGCCAAAGCCTTGATAGCAGGTGCTGCTGATGGTTTTGGTGGATCAAGGAAGGCAAGATATCCCGTCAAAATCATATCACTTTCATCTTCGACACTAAAGACGTCATTTTCATTAAGCTGTGATTTGTAGCTAACACCGAGAACACGCAAACCTTGTTCATTCAACTGTGCAACTTCCGCAAGGACTTCCTCACGAACATCGTCAGTCAATGGGATAATGTCTCCCTTGTATTCCACATAGTTAGAAACAGAGAGCATTTCTTCAAGGGCACCTTTTGTCACCATGCTAACAAATCCATCAGTGTCTTGAACAATGACACTCATGCGACGACGTTCAAAATCAAAAGGTAGCTCATCAATCTTGTGGAAGGTCTGGTCAAGGTCACGAACGATGTCATGTTTCTTAGCTTCTCTTTCAGTTCGGCTAATAATGGCACGGTCCATAAGATTTTTTAAGCCAGTTTGGAAATAAGAATTAAGATAGGCTCTCCGAAGTACTGATAGGTCAAGGTCACCATGGATATCAAGAGGGTACTCAAGAACGATTTCATCCTGAGTCAGGGTTCCTGTCTTATCCGTACAAAGGATGTCGATAGCCCCTAGGTCTTGAATAGCATTAAGCTTTTTGATGACCACCTTTTCCTTGGCCATAATGATAGAACCCTTGGCAAGACTGGCTGTGATAATCATCGGCAACATTTCTGGGGTCAAACCGACTCCCACACTAAGGGCAAAGACGCCGGCTTCAAGCCAGTCCCCATCTGTTAAACCGTTAATCACAAAAACAACAGGAACCATAACCAACATGAGTCGAATCAAAAGCCAAGAAATGGAATTCATCTCACGTTCAAATGAAGTTGGTTCGTCATAAGTATTGATGGTCTGCTCAATTGCTCCCATCATGGTTTCATCACCAACAACTAAAACCAAGGCTGTTGCACGACCAGAGATAACATTAGTTCCCATGAAAGCAAGGCTCTCACTTTCAAGCAGGCTCTCTAGATTTTGACCATCTGCTTTAGCCAGACAAGCTTTTTCCACAGCATCGCTCTCACCTGTCAAGCCAGACTGTTGAACAAAGAAATCACGAGAATCTAGTAAGACCACATCAGCCGGAATCATATCTCCCGCACTTAGTTTGACCACATCTCCAACCACAATTTCATCAATTGGGATTTCTTGCTCACTGCCATCTCGAAGTACTGTTGCTGTATTGACAATCATGCGAGACAAATTACTGGCAGCCTTGTCGCTACGAAGTTCTTGAATAAAACGGATACCACCAGATATCAAAACTAGAGTGACAATGATGATAGAAGTCGTTGGGTCTTCTTCACCCGGTTTAGCAAGCCAGACATTGGTGATAAAGGAAACCAGAGCAATGACTAAGAGAATAACAGTAAAGGGATTGATGATAGATTCATAAATCTTTTTGATGATAGAATCCTCTTGTCCTTTGGTTATGACATTTTCCCCATAAAGGTCACGGTTTTCTTCTACTTGGTCTTCCTTCAAGCCATCCAAATGAGTCTTGTAGCGAGTAAGGGTTGTTTCAAGTGGCTCTTGAAGAGCAGCAATAAGTCTTTCTTTATTTGTTGACATTGGAATCTCCTTATTTAATCAGGAGCCAATCACTTATGGAGTCCCTAAGACACTAATCAGCGATTGACTGGTTAGGTGCGGTTCGGGGTGATCGTCGATTAGTCTCATAGGTTTCTCCTTTCATTTTTTTACATAGTGGGTGGACCTCAGACAAAAGAAAAGAGTCCTACCCATATGCAGGTAAGACTCTATAAACTCGAAGTTGATTTTTTAATAGATTCTGTCAAAAAATGGACCGTTCAAGCTTTAGCTCCGCAAGGCGATGAAATGAGCTTAGTCTTGACCTTGGCGATCAGGACTGTTGACCAACGAGTAATGTCTCCACTGCTTTGCGGTAGTCATCCGTATCCTTGTGGTAGCCTCACCTACCGTATTTCACTGAAAATAATACTCCTAAGGCAGTAACTTGTCAAGGGGAAAAGTTACTTTTTGCTTGAGTGGGTAATAAAAAAAGAGCTTCCGCTCTTTTTTGTAAGATATTCTTTTGTAAAATGGATTTTTTTAGACTTTCCTTAAGTGAGTGCGGACGTCAGCGATCTTCTTCGAAGCTCCATGACTAATTTTTGAGCCCCTTCACTTTTTAATTTCTAAGCTCAGGCTAAAACAGTTCCCCAAACTGTTTTACTCTCAAAAATTCCAAGTTCTAGAAATACAAGTATTTCAAGAACTTTTCTCACAGCGGAAAGTCTCGTTAAGTGCTCGCTTTGCTCGCTAGAAGCAAGGCAAATCAAGAATGTCATTATCTATCCTTGACCGGTGTTAAAATGATGTCTCCATAATATCATCGCCTAGAGAAATTGTTTTACCATCTTTAAAAATTAAAAAAGAGCACTTGGCTCTTTCCTACTTTCTTTGCTTGATATAATTCCCTTGTAGCTTACCATGTAAGATGTAATCCACAGATTTGAGCTCATCAACAGTTCGACAATCGAGGGCACACATGATGAGACGAAGGTCGTCCTTCCAGCCATTAACGATAGCTACAACCTTATCCACAGGGTAACGTTCCACCAATTCAAGAACTGTTCGCGATAGGCCAACGCCTTTTGCTCCTAAGACCAGACATTTAACC
>OIXX01001014.1_pt1 | contig 11636 bp, 11 predicted proteins | sample 1588161 | NCBI WGS metagenome assembly OIXX01 (sample SAMN03283274) | human gut metagenome | biome: human-associated habitat; material: feces | host: Homo sapiens | place: Peru | collected 2012
GAGCCGCCCAACGGTTTTCAAGACCGCCGCATTCAACCGCTCTGCCACTCCTCCGTGGTACGGACGAAGCTCTATGCTACCCGACTTTCGTGCGCCCGGCAGGCGGGATTGGCCGAGCGGGGCGTGATGGCCGCGGGATTGGGCGGCCCGGCACGCCAGCCGCGCCGCGCGCGCTAACGCGGCCGCAGCCCATAGCAGAAGCGGCCGCCCGAGGAGTGCCGTCTGCAGATTCCTTACATTACATCTCCCGAGCTTACGCGATCCGCTCATTTCCATGGCGTTTCGTGACACAACGCTGCCGCAAATACGCGTGCTCCCCTGTCCGCCCCCTGACATTGCCGCTCGAGAATTGATCGTGTTGCGAAGGCGCCCCCTTTCGAGCGCCCAGCCGCCCCACGACGGCGCGAGCGACGACCGGCGGCACGCGGATGCGCCCAATGTGCCGTAACGGACTGCAGGGGAGGGCGCGGGAGAGAGGAAGACGTAGTGTCGGGCATCGAACTACGCCACGTGCGGAAGACGTACGAGAACAAGGTCACCGTCATCGAGGACATGAACCTCACCATCGACGACGGCAGCTTCACCGTGCTCGTCGGCCCTTCCGGCTGCGGCAAGACCACCACGCTTCGCATGATTGCCGGCCTCGAGGACATCTCCTCGGGCGAGCTGCTCATCGACGGCGTGCGTATGAACGACGTTGACCCCGGCGACCGCAACATCGCCATGGTCTTCCAGAACTATGCCCTGTATCCCACGATGAGCGTCCGCGACAACATCGAGTTCGGCCTCATCAATGCCAAGGTCCCCAAGGCCGAGCGCGACCGCCGCATCGCGGAGTTCTCCAAGGTAGTCGGCCTCACCGACTACCTCGACCGCATGCCCAGCCAGCTCTCCGGCGGCCAGCGTCAGCGCGTGGCCCTCGCCCGCGCCATGGTGAAGCAGCCCAAGGTCTTCCTCATGGATGAGCCGCTCTCCAACCTCGACGCAAAGCTGCGCACCCAGATGCGCACCGAGCTCATCGCCCTGCACCAGCGCCTGGGCACTACCTTCGTCTACGTCACGCACGACCAGACCGAGGCCATGAGCATGGCCACCAAGATCGTGCTCATCAACGGCGGCAAGATCCAGCAGGCCGATGCCCCCATCAAGATCTACAACGATCCGGTCAACAAGTTCACGGCCCAGTTCATCGGCATGCCCACCATGAACGTCTACGAGGCCGCCAAGCTCCCCGACGTGGGCCTGCCGCAGGGCGTCGTGTGGTGCGGCTTCCGTCCGTCTCGCGCGCTGCTCGTCGAGCCGGGCGAGAAGGTCGCCGACGACTCGCTCACCTTCCAGGGTACCATCGCCATTCGCGAGGTCATGGGCAGCGAGATCATCTACCAGCTCGACGCACCGTTCGGCCGCGTCTGCTTCAAGACCTTCAACCGGCCGCACGTCGAGGTCGGCGACACGGTGACCCTCACGGTCGACCACGACTCGCTCTACCTCTTCGATGCCGATGAGAACAGGGTGAGGCTATGAGCGCCGTCGAGGGCGAGGCGCGCGTCGCCGGCGACGAGATGACGCCGGCGTCCGAGGTCGTGGAGCTCGTCAACTCCTCCGAGCTGGCCGCTTCCTCCGCGTCCGTCGAGGCCCCCAAGGCCCCCAAGAGCCGCCACAGCCCGATCTTCACGATGGCGAAGCCCTACCTCTGCATCGCGCCCGCCATCATCGTGCTTGCCATCTTCTGGATCATGCCGATCTTCAACATGGGCTACCTGTCCATGTACAAGTGGGACCTCATCTCGCCCACGATGAAGTGGGTTGGCTTCGCCAACTTCCAGCAGCTCTTCTCCGACCCGGAGTTCTGGCAGACCTTCGCCAACACGATCATCTACACGGTCTTCGTAGTTGGCTGCGGCGTCGGCCTCGGCCTGCTCGTGGCCGTCTACCTGCGCTCGCGCACCAAGACCAACGGTTTTCTCCAGGCCGTCATCTTCTCGCCCTACGTCGTGAGCCTGGCCTCCGTGGCCCTGCTCTGGATGTGGATCATGAACAAGGACTACGGCCTGCTCAACAGCATCGTGGGCATCTTCGGCATCCAGCCCATTGACTGGCTGGGTGACACGCACGTGGCGCTGCCGTCGCTGATCCTCATCTCGGTGTGGAAAAGCGTGGGCTATGACGCGCTGATCCTCGTGTCGGCCATCCAGGGCATCCCCGAGCACCTCTACGAGGCCGCCCGCCTCGACCGCGCCAGTGCCTGGACCACCTTCCACCGCATCACGCTGCCGATGATTTCGCCGACCCTGTTCTTCCTCGTCATCGTCGACGTCATCGCGTCGCTCAAGGTCTTCGAGACCATCCAGATCATGACGCTCGGTGGTCCGCAGAACGCTACCAACACGCTCGTGTTCTCGCTGTACCAGTACGGCTTCCAGTTCAACCAGGTTGGCTACGCCGCGGCCATCGGCATGGTACTGCTCGTGCTCATCGCCATCTTCGCCGCCGTGTACTTCAAGCTGCTCGCCAGCCGCGTCCACTATCGCTAGGGGGTAGGTGCCATGAGTCAGGACAACAACGAGGGCCATCTCCCCTCGAGCGACCACGACGCGCAGCTGAGCGGCATCAAGGCCAACGCCGACGTGGCTGCGCAGTACGAGCGCATCAAGGAGCGCCGCCGCGTGACGCAGGCCGTGACCCGCGTGGTGCGCTGGGTCGTGAACGCGCTGCTCGTGCTCGTGTTCTTCTTCCCGTTCCTGTGGATGGTCACGAGCTCGCTCAAGACGCTGGGCGAGACCATGTCCTTCCCGCCGTCGCTCTTCCCGGCCAGCCCACAGTGGCAGAACTACAACCAGGCCTGGAACTCCATCCCGTTCGGCAAGTACATCACCAACTCGCTCGTGGTGACACTCGCGGTTCTCGTGATGCAGCTCATCACGGTGGTGCCGGCGGCCTACGCCTTCTCGCAGTACAAGTTTTGGGGTAAGGGCGTGCTGTTCGGAATCACCCTCGTGACCATGATGGTGCCGGCCCAGCTCGTGTTCCTGCCGCTGTTCATCCTCTTTGCCCGGTGGGGCATGATCAACACGTACTGGTCGTTGATCCTGCCGTTCGCCACGAGCGCGTTCAACATCTTCATGCTGCGCCAGAACTTCAACCAGATGCCGCAGGAGCTCGTCGAGGCCGCCCGGCTCGACGGTGCGAGCGAGATCAAGATCGTGGTCAAGCTCTTCCTGCCGATGGCCAAGGCAACGCTCGTGACCTGCGCGCTGCTCACGTTCATCAACACCTGGAACGACTACTTCTGGCCCCTCGTCCTCACCACCAACGACACGGTGCGCACCCTGCCCGTCGGCGTGGCGAGCATGCGCGCCAGCGAGTCGGGCATCAACTACCAGATCCTGATGGCGGCAAACGTGGTGCTCACGCTGCCGATCATGATCGTCTACCTGTTCGCCAACAAGCACATCATCAAGGCCTTCACCTACATCGGCGACAAGTAGCGTCCCCGGGCGCGCGCCCCGCGCCCACCCCCTCCAACGGTCCGGCAGATTCGGCCCCGGACCGCCGCCGGGCTCTCCGCGGGCCTGGCGCCCGCCCCACACGTGGGCGCCCCAGCCGCGCGCCCGCCTTCCTCAGCAAGCAGTCAAACCGAAAGGACACAAGACATGAAGCTCTTCACCCGTCGTCAGTTCCTGCGCACCTCCCTGCTCGGTGCCGGTGCCGTGACCGCCGGTCTCGGCCTCGCCGCCTGCGGCGACACCGCCGCGCCCGCTGCTGCCAACAACAGCAAGGCGTCCACCGGCGAGAACGGCACCATCGAGCTCAAGTACTGGTACTGCTGGACCGACAAGATCAAGGAGAACAACGAGGAGCGCGTCCAGGAGTTCAACGACTCCATCGGCAAGGACAAGGGCATCCACGTGACCGCCGAGTACCAGGGCAGCTACGACGACCTCAACTCCAAGCTCAAGACGGCCTTCACCGCCAACGAGGAGCCGGACGTCTCCGTCATGGTCATCAACTCCACCCAGGCCTTCGCCGACGGCGGCATGATCCAGAAGATCGACGACCTCATCGACTCCTCCGACATCTCCGACTTCTGGCCCGGCCTCATGGAGAACTGCAAGGTCAACGGCGACCTCTACGGCGTGCCGTACCTGCGCTCCACGCCTGTGCTCTACTACAACAAGACCCTGTTCAAGAAGGCCGGCCTTGACCCCGAGGCCGCCCCTGCCACCTGGGACGACATGGTGAAGGCCTCCGACGCGCTCAAGAGCGTGGGCGTGGGCGGCTACGGCTTCTACTCCTACATCTGGGTGCTCACCGCGCTTGACTACTGCAACGGCGGCTCGCCCTTCGGTGACGACCTCTCGGCCAAGAGCTGCACCTTCAACGAGAAGCCGGCCGTCGAGATGGCCCAGTGGCTCAAGGACGGCACCGACAACCACAACTTCGCGTTCTCCGGTGGCTCCAACGGCTCCGACACGCTCAAGACCAACGCCGCCAACCAGAAGGTCGCCATGTGGGCCAGCTCCACGGCCGACCTCACCAACTACCTCGACCTCGCCAGCCAGGGCGGCTACGAGATCGGCGTGGGCTTCATCCCCAAGAAGACCCAGAACAAGGTCCCCACGGGCGGCTGCAACCTCGTCATGACCTCGCGCCTCGAGGGTGACCGCCGCAACGCCGCCGGCGAGTTCATCAACTTCATGACCAGCAAGGACGTCGCCGTCAAGAACCACCTCAAGACCGGCTACCTGCTCACCCGCCAGTCTGACAAGGACGACGACCGCATCAAGGAGGCCTACGCCAAGACGCCGGAGTACCAGGTGGCCTTCAACCAGCTGCAGTACGCCATCGGCGACTACATGAACGCCGGCTACGCCGAGGCCTCCAAGGACTACACCGACGCCATCGAGAAGATTATGGGCGGCCCGGCCGACCAGATCCAGTCCATCCTCGACGACGCCAAGTCCAAGGCCGACCCGGTGCTTGCCAACAACTAGCTCGAGGTTGCCGGGGTGGGCGTGGGCCTGCCCCGGCCGCTTTGGCGACCTTGGCGCCGCGCCGGTCCGGCTTGCCGTCCCTGCCCCGTGTACCGGTTGCCCTGCTGCTCCATCCGGCCCCTCCTCGTAGGTGGGAGGGGCACTCCCATGCGGTGCCCGCCCTTCCGTGCTCGGCGGGCACCGCGCTTGTCGTTTCTGTCCCCCGTGCAAGGAGGCTCGCATGCACAACCTGTTCGTCATGAGCGTGGACGCGCTGTTCACCGACAACCTGCCCGACGTGGAGAAGCTGCCCGGTTTCTCGCAGATTCTCTCGCGCGCGGCCATCTACGAGAACGTCTACTGCGTCTATCCCACGCTTACCTACGTGTGCCACGCCACCATCATGAGCGGCTGCTGGCCCGAGCACCACGGCGTGGCGCACAACCAGATCCTCGACCCGGCCATCGAGGACCGCAACTGGTACTGGGACTATGCGAGCCTCAAGGTGCCCACGGTCTTCGACTGGGCCAAGCGTGCCGGCCTCTCCACCGCCTCCACCGGCTGGCCCGTGACGGCCGGCTCCAAGGTCATCGACTGCGACGTGCCCGAGGTCTGGACCGTTGACCCCGACGCACAGGAGCCGGGCCCCAAGCAGGACGCCGAGCTCGACCAAATCTACTCGCGCGACTGCTCGCCGGCCGGCTACGAGCTCTACGAGAAGTACAAGGGGCTGCTCCGCAACAACAGGACGCCCGAGCTGGACGAGTTCGACACCGCGTGCAACGAGGACATCATCCGCAGCATGCGCCCCAACGTGCTGTTCACGCACCAGGCCGAGCTTGACCACACGCGTCACGCCCACGGCGTGCTGGCGCCCGAGGTGCAGCACGCGCTGCGTGAGCACGACGGATGGCTGCAGCGCTGCATCCAGGCCATGAAAGACGCCGGCACCTACGACGACACGGTGTTCGTGATTCTGGGCGACCACGGCCACGTGCGCATCGACTTCAAGCTGAGCCCCAACGTGCTGCTCGCCAAGGCGGGCCTGCTCGACGTGGACGAGGCTGGCCACGTGACGGGCTGGCGCGCCTACATGCAGAGCTCCGGCGTGAGCGGCCAGCTGTTCGTACGCGACGCCGACGCGCTGTTCAAGGCCAAGGAGGCCCTGCAGCCGCTCGTGGATGACGGCCTCGTGCAGGACGTGTTCACGCACGACGAGGTGCTCGAGCGCTTCCACACCGACGGCGAGTTCGCGCTCATGGTTGAGGCCGCGCCCAACTACGGCATCGGCGGCGACTGCGTGGGCGAGCTGGTCACGCCGGCCGGTAGCGCCGACTACAAGTATGCGGTGTCCACCCACGGCCACCTGCCGTACCGTGGCGACAAACCGCCCTTCGTGATTGCGGGCCCGGGGATCGAGCCGGGTCGCTTCGAGGGTGCGCGCCTGGTGGACGAGGCGCCCACGATGATGGCCGCCGCCGGGATTCCCTTCGACGCCGATGCCCTCGACGGCGAGGACCTGCGCGCCGCCGGCTCCCGCGCCGTCCGCCTGCCCGACACCTGGTAGCCGTCACATTTCCTTCCGGATGATTTGTCACACTTTGAGAGGCATGGATGACAGTCTGGGCCTGCTAGACTGGGAAGGCAACAAAAAAGGCCGCTAGCCAGTGAACTAGCGACCTTCACCCAACTCGATTCGGACGCGGCCCTGCCTCCACAGGGGGCCTCGCCGTCGATCCATGCATACCCTGCACGCACCCTCCCAGAAGTGGGCATTCCATGGCTTCCATGACCGACGAGGACTACATGCGCCTGGCGCTCGACGAGGCGCGCGCCGCGGCCGAGGAGGGCGAGGTGCCCATCGGCGCCGTGGTGGTGTGCGACGGCGAGGTCGTCGCCCGTGCGCACAACCGACGCGAGACCGACCGCGACCCCTCCGCCCACGCGGAGTTCTCGGCCATGTGCGCCGCCGCCCGCGAGCTCGACCGCTGGCGGCTCACCGGCTGCACCGTCTACGTGACGCTCGAGCCCTGCCTCATGTGCGCGGGCCTCATGGTCAACGCCCGCATCGACCGCTGCGTCTACGGCGCGGCCGACCCCAAGGGCGGCGCGCTCGGCACGCTCTTCGACGTGAGCCACGACGAGCGCCTCAACCACGAGTTCGAGGTCACGCCCGGCGTGCTTGCCGACACGTGCGCCGACGAGCTGCGACGCTTCTTCCGCGCCCGCCGCGCGAAAAGGGCGGACAAGGGGTTATAGGGGCAGCTCGACATATGTCGCCCGCGGCCAACGCCGCCGAGCAAAGGGAAGTACACTAGCTGTGTGTCCGCATCTCGTCCCGCCGCGCGCGGGCCAACTCAAGGGGATAGGAGTCACATGAGCTCTCTGCAGGCACCCGCGAAGCGCTCTCTGGGCGAGCTCGCGCTCATCGCAAACGAGCTGCGCCAGGACGTCATCCGGGAGGTCTTTGCCGCCAGGTCGGGCCACCCCGGCGGCTCGCTCTCCGCGGCCGACATCATGAGTGCGCTGTGGTTCTCCGGAGCCATGACCTACGACGCGTCCGACCAGGCCGACCACTCTCACGACCGATTCTTCCTGTCCAAGGGCCACGCCGCGCCCGTGCTCTACGCCGTCTTCCACCAGTTGGGCTGGATCTGCGACGAGGACATCCCGACGCTTCGCCACCTCGGCAGCAAGCTGCAGGGCCACCCCGACTGCCACGCGCTCGAGGGCCTCGAGATCTGCTCCGGGTCGCTTGGCCAGGGGCTCTCGGTCTCGGCCGGCGTCGCTCTGGGCCTGCAGATCGACGATCGCGAGGCCGCGCCTGCCGACAAGCGCCGCGTCTATTGCGTGCTGGGAGACGGCGAGATGCAGGAGGGCTCCAACTGGGAGGCCATGATGTTTGCCGCCCATCACGGACTCGACAACCTCGTGGCGTTGCTTGACCTCAATAACCTGCAGATAGACGGCCATGTCACCGACGTGTGCTCGCTGGGCGACATCGACGCCAAGTTCACGGCCTTCGGATGGAGCATCCGCCGCGTGAACGGCCACGACATCCAGGCGCTCATTGACGCGCTCGAGTGGGCCAAGGGCCAGCTGGGCGCGGGCCGCCCGTCCGCGATCATCTGCGAGACGGTCAAGGGCAAGGGCGTCTCCTTCATGGAGGACCAGGCCGGCTGGCACGGCAAGGCGCCCAACGCCGAGCAGACCGACGTCGCGCTGGCCGAGCTCGGCGCCGAGCACGACCGTCTCGAGAAGGAGGCCAACAATGGCTAACAGGGCAACCCGCGAGGCCTTCGGCGAGACCCTTGTCGAGCTGGCGAACGAGGGCGTCAACGTCGTCGCGGTCGACGCCGACCTCGCCGGCTCCACCACGCTCACCAAGCTGGGCGACGCCTACCCCGACCGCTTCTTCGACGTGGGTATCGCCGAGCAGGACATGATTGGCGTGGCCTCGGGCCTGTCGCTCACCGGGCGTATCGCGTTCACGGCCTCGTTCGCCGTGTTTGGCGTGGGCCGCTGCTACGACCAGATTCGCAACACCGTGTGCGACGCCGCGCTCAACGTGAAGGTGTGCCCCACGCACTCCGGCATCACGGTGGGCGAGGACGGCGCCACGCACCAGATGCTCGAGGACATCGGCATGATGCGGGCGCTGCCCAACATGCGCGTCCTCGTGCCGGCCGACTACCGCGCCGCCAAGGCCGCAATCCGTATCGCCGCTGAGACGGATGGCCCCGTCTACGTACGTCTGGGCCGTCACAAGGTGCCCGAGGTCTATGACGAGACGTTCGTGGGCGGCCTGCCGTTTGCCGACGTGCGGCGCCCCGGCACCGACGTGACCATCGCCGCATGTGGCGTCGAGGTGGCACAGGCCCTCGCCGCTGCCGACCTTCTGGCCGAGAGGGGGATATCGGCCGAGGTCATCGACGTGTTTAGCGTGAAGCCGCTCGACGAGGACGTCATCGTGGGCAGCGTGGCAAAGACGGGTCACATCGTCACGTGCGAGGAGCACATGGTCTACGGTGGCATGGGGTCTGCCGTGGCCGAGCTGCTTGCCCAGAGACTGCCGACGCCGCAGGCGTTTGTGGGGATGCGCGGGTTCGGGACGAGCGCGCCGGGCGACGAACTTATCGCTCACTTCGGGCTGGACGCTGCGGGCATCGCTGCTGCTACGGAGGGGTTGCTCGCGTAGGGCGTTGACTGCTTCCTGACGGCCGGGCCACCCATACCTCCGCGGAGGGTCACTTGCTTTGCAAGTCCCTTAGCCCTCCGCTTCGGTATGGGTGTCCCGGCCTTTTGTTGACGCCGCTGCGCCCTGCGCGAGCGCGAGCTCCGGGGGCGCGATGCCCGCGGCGGCCACCCGGCTCGCTGGCTTCTGAGGCGGGTTGGGAGGTTTGGGGACCGGGAGGTCCCTCATTGGCGTGGCGTTGGTGCCTCATCGAGGCTCTTTGTCAGCCCTTTGCTTGGGAGAAGGCGGGGTTGGCGGTTCTTATGTGGGTGGGAAATTCGTGCTTGAGGGCGTCGAAGGCAGCTGTGACGTTCTCGGGAATGTCGACGCGGGCGATGAGGTTGGCGCCTTTGAGGCCGTAGCCGCCGGGGGCGTCGGTGAGACGGGGGATCTCGCCCATGAGTAGCGTGAGGTAGCGGTCGATGTCCCTCATGCCGTTGGGCTCGTCGGCGTAGATGAGGCTGTCGAGGACGCTGTCCGGGGAGGCCGGTTGCCCGCCCGCAGTGGCGCGGACGACGACACGCGTCCGGTGGGCGGCATAGTTCACGATGCGCACTTGGGGTTCCTGGTGCCGAACCACGGCGCCCGGGCGCCGCTGCATCGTGGCGTCCTGGATGAGCAGAAGGGCCTTCGGCTCGATGCCGTGCCCGCGCAGAAGCCGGAACAGGAACGTGATGGTGTCGCCCGAGTATGTCGAGCGCGTCTCCGTGGCCCCCCCCTGCAAGGAAAGCCAACGCTAGTAGTGGCGGCCATACCTCCCGCCCCGAGGTCCGCCAAACCCACGGCCCCTCCCGCGCGAGCCGTTGAACAGGCTTCTCGTGGGCTTGGTTGTGCTGCGGCGCTCGTTGGGCACGATGCGTCCGTCCGAATACGCAAATCCCTCGAGGTCAAAGAGGGGAATCAGCTTCTTGGTGAAGTACTCGATCTCGCGAAGCGGGCTCACCTCGTCCGGCGCCATGAAGGTGTAGGCGTGGCCCGTGGCGCCCGCGCGACCGGTGCGACCGATGCGGTGCACGTAGTCCTCGGGGTCCATCGGCACGTCAAAGTTGACCACCGCGTCGATGCCGCTCACGTCGATGCCACGGCTCATGACATCGGTGGCGACAAGAACCTGCAGCTTGCCGTCGCGGAACCTCTCGAGTGCGCGCTCGCGGGCCTTCTGCGGGCGGTCGGCGTGCATGACGTCCACCTTGAGCCCGGCCTTCTTGAGCGTGGCGCACACGCCGTCGACGCGCATCTTGGTGCGGCAGAAGACCAGCACGCGCTCGAAGTGCTCGCGCTTCACGAGCGCCTCGAGCAGCGAGATCTTGTCGCCCTGCGTGACGGGGCAGAGGTGCTCGTCGACCGTGGCGGCCGTCTCGCCCACGCGCGCGATCTCGATGACGACCGGGTCGGGCAGCATCGCGTCGACCGTGCCCTTGATGCTGGGCGGGATGGTGGCCGAGAACAGGAGCGTCTGGCGCTTGCTGGGGCAGGTCTTCACGATCTGGCGGACGCTCGGCCAAAAGCCCATGTCAAGCATGCGGTCGGCCTCGTCGAGGACTAGTACCTGCACCTGCGAGAGGTCCACGTGGCTGTGCTCCATGAGGTCGATGAGGCGGCCCGGGGTGGCCACGAGCAGGTCGCAGCCGCGCTCGAGCGCCTTGATCTGACGGTCGAACTTGGCGCCGCCCATGACCACGACGGTGGACTGGCCAGTCTGGGCGCAGACCTCCTTGGTGACGTCCTCGATCTGGCTCGCGAGCTCGCGCGTCGGCGTGATGACGAGGGCGAGCGGCTTGCGGGGCTTGGTCGTGCGCCCGCTCTCGGCGATGCGCTGCAGCGTGGGGAGGGTGAAGGCGCAGGTCTTGCCCGTGCCGGTCTGGGCGCTGGCGAGGACGTCCTTGCCTTCGAGCACGGCCGGGATGGCGCGTGCCTGGACGGGGGTCGGTTCGGTGAAGCCGAGGGCATCAACCCCGGCAAGTATCTGCTCGTTAAGCCCGAGCTCGGCAAATGTAGTAGTCATGGGTGCAAGTATGGCGCATACGCTCGGGTTATACAATGCGGCGCCGGCTGCGATATCGCACGGCGCGCATCCTCGCGGTGCCGAACGCTCCCCGAGCGGAGGCCTGCTGGCCAAGGGAAAGGCCGCCCCGGGCATCCGAAGCGGCCTTTCTAGTGGTCTGCGGGCAGAATCTCGCTCCGCAGACCTTTTGAGCCGGGTCCCGAAGCAGACCCGCCACCTCAAGAACCTAGAACACCGGGATGACGGAGCCCTTGTAGGTGTCCTCGATGAACTTCTTGGCGGTGTCGGAGGTGAGGGCCGCGACGAGCGCCTTGGTCTTGTCGGTCTGGTCCTCGCCCTTTCGCACGGCCACGATGTTGGCGTAGGTCTTGGCGGCCTCGGAGTCGGCACCCTCGCTGGCCAGCGTGGCGGTGGTGTCAAGGCC
>OIXX01001016.1_pt1 | contig 11577 bp, 8 predicted proteins | sample 1588161 | NCBI WGS metagenome assembly OIXX01 (sample SAMN03283274) | human gut metagenome | biome: human-associated habitat; material: feces | host: Homo sapiens | place: Peru | collected 2012
CGTTGCCGCGCCCCGCAGTGCCCGCTTCCCCCGAGAACAATTATCAGTGCAGGTAGATGCCTTGAACTTTTTTGCGAAAAGCCGATGTGTTTGGAATATCCCAATTCATCGTAGTAAACCGACATAGTTTCGTATTTCCGGCAGTTCCAAATTAGTCAATACATCGGCGCTTGCGCAAAAAGCCCGACCTCCGCATGGAGATCGGGCTTATAGGGCTCAGCAAAGCCGAACCTACACGGTCAAATGACTCGCAGATTACATCTGCTCGGGTGCGGAAACGCCAACGAGGGTCAGCACCAGGGCGAGCGTCACGCGGACAGCGTCACAAGCGGCCAGACGGGCGCGCGAAAGCTCGGGGTCGACGGGACGGCCCTCGCTCGGCAGCACCTGGCAGGCAGCATAGAAGCTGTGGAAGTCGCCGGCGAGCTCCTCGGCAAAGTGCGTCAGACGGAACGGAGCGCGGTCGCGAGCGCAGCTACCGATAAGTTCGGTGAGCTCGTTGAGCTTGCGCGACAGGGCGAGCTCGGTCGGGTCGGTCAGCAGCGAGTAATCGACGTGCTCGCCAATGGCCTTCTCGGCGACGGCCTTCATGCCCATCTCGGCGGCCTGCTCGGCGGTAACGTCGGCGGCGCGACGCAGGATGGAGCACACGCGGGCGTGAGCGTACTGCACGTAATACACCGGGTTGGAGTTGTCGCGCTTCTTAACGGCCTCGATGTCGAAGTCGACCATCTGGTTGGAGCTCTTGGAGATGAGCGTGTAGCGGGCGGCGTCAGAACCGACCTCGTCGACGAGTTCCTGCAGGGTCACCATGGTGCCCTTGCGCTTGGACATACGGACAGGCTTGCCGTTGCGCAGCAGGTTGACGAGCTGTCCCAGCAGAACCTCGAACTTGCCGGGGTAACCGAGAGCGTCGCAGACGCAGCGGACGCGCTCGATGTAGCCGTGGTGGTCGGCGCCCCAGATGTCGATGACGTGGTCGACGCGCTGGAACTTGTCCCAGTGATAGGCGACGTCGGAGGCGAAGTAGGTGTACTCGCCGTCGGACTTGATCAGCACGCGGTCCTTGTCGTCGCCCAGATCGGTGGAGCGGAACCACAGGGCGCCGTCCTTGGTGTAGAGGTAGCCCATCTTGTCGAGCTTCTCAAAAGCGCGGTCGACGGCGGAGGTGCCGGCGGTCTCGCCCTCGGTGTCCTTCACGTACAGGGAGCGCTCGGAGAACCAGCGGTCAAAGTCGCAGTTGACGGCGTGGCAAAGGTCGCGCATGTTGTCGACCATCTTTACGTAGCCGCGCTCGCGGAAGCTCTCCATGCGCTCCTGCGGATCAGCCTCGACCCACTTGTCGCCGTCGGTGCGCCAGAACTCGGCAGCCTCATCGATGATGTAATCGCCGCCGTAGGAGTCCTTGCCCAGAGTCTCGGCAAAGTTGTCCTGGTAGGGATGGGTCTCGGGGTGCTCGTCGTTCTCGTCGGCGACAAAGGCATCGCGGTCGGCGATCAGAATCTTGTGAGCCTCATCAATGTCCACGCCCTGCTTGGCGATGATGTCGGCAAGCTGCATATAGCGCGTGCTGATGGAGTTGCCGAAGGTGTTCATCTGAGAGCCATGGTCGTTGATGTAGAACTCACGCTGGATGTCGTAACCAGCGTGGTCCATGACGCGGCAAAGAGAATCGCCCAGCGCGGCCCAGCGGCCATGACCGATATGCATGGGGCCGACGGGATTGGCGGAAACGAACTCGACCTGAGTCTTCAGGCCACCACCGACGTTGGACTTGGCGAAGTCCATGCCTTTCTCGCGGGCCTCGCCAAAAATGGCATTCTTGACGGCAACGGAGAGGTAGAAGTTGATGAAACCGGGGCCGGCGATCTCGACTTTCTCGATCGCGGGGTCCTCGGGCATATGGGCAACGACGGCCTCGGCGATCTTGCGCGGGGCGCAGTGAGCCAGCTTGGCGGACTTCAGGGCCATGGTGGAGGTCCACTCGCCATGAGAAGTGTCAGCCGGTCGCTCGATGGCGCAATCGTCAAGTTCAAATGCGGAAAGGTCGCCGGCCTCCTGGGCCGCAGCGAGCGCAGCGCGTACCAGTTCTTCAATCTTCTCGGGCATAGATCCTCCTTGTGTTAAAGCCCCCGAGCTCTTGGTCACTCGTAGGGCAAAAGCCAGAGTTTGTAGCACTCTATCACAAGCGACGCACACTGTCGCAGGGTAAAGCCAATCGATATTGCATATGCACAAAAATGACTACTGCCGACGATGAGTCACTCAAAGATGGCGGTCTGCCTGCAGATTATGCACGCGTTGGAACTGCATTAACATGTGAATGAGCGGTGCATTTTATCGAATACTCTTACCTATCGGAGTTGTGTGCTTTTCCTGCATAAAGTGAATGTTTGCGCACGTCAGCGTGGTATTCTAGTCATACGCAAATTCGTATAAGTTGGAGGTAGCATGTTCTCAATCGGTCAACATGTCATTCATCCGGGTCAGGGAGTCTGCACCGTCGTCGGTTTTAGGGACGACACGCCGCAGCCCATGCTGTTGCTCGAGACCAAGCAGGGGCATGCTCAGACGGTCCTTATGTATCCCGTGGCGCAGGCCGACCGTTTGCATTCCGCTATCTCCCAGCAAGATGCCGAGCATCTGCTGAGCCACTTTAACGAGCTCGAGTGCGACACCTTTACCGAGCGCAACAGCTCGCTCGAGGAGACGCACTTTAAGCAGCAGCTTAAGCTGGGCGCACCCGAGACGGTCCGCGTGGCAAAGACCATGATGCACCGCATTCGCCAGGCCGAGAAAGCCGGTAAAAAGCCCAGCTCATACTACATGCGCGTACTTAAGGAGGCAAAGCGCCGCTCCGTTGAGGAGTTCGCCGTCGCTCTGGGCGTCACCGAAGAAGACGCCGAGGCTTGCCTAGCCCAAGCTGCCCTCAACTAACCCGCCAAAAAGGGACAGGTTTATTCTGGCAGGTTTTATCTGGCCAAACGTCAACGAACAATTAGTAAATGGCCGGGCGCTCCGTTTTGTTTTGAGCGCCCGGCCATTCTTCTATCGCCGCAGAAATGCTTGAAGCCCATTTGCGCTGACATCATGCGAGGGCCATCCAGATCAACGCAACCAAAGCACGCATTCACAACAAGCGCGCGCGTCTTGCTCAATTACCATTAAAAAGCATCAATTTGAAAACGCAATAACATTTCGGCAGGTAGCAGCTATAGTCGGTGAACTGAATCTCGACAACCGAAGCCTCCAAATGAGGTATCTTCAGCCCATCCAAGCTAAAGGAGGGACCATGCCGAGAAAGCCTCGTTCAAAGTCACCAACCGGTTATTTCCACGTCACATTGCGCGGAAACGGAGGACAATTGCTGTTTGACGGTGACGAAGACCGAATCGCTTTACTTCACATCCTCGACGCAATCCTCCCTAAACACAATATTGAGCTTATCGCTTGGTGCCTTATGGGAAACCACATCCATCTCCTCATCGACGATCCGGACGACCGCAAGAGCGACGCAATGCACGCGATAGCCGTGTCGTTTGCGGGAAGATATAATGCGCGAATGGGGCATATCGGACACGTTTTTCAGGAGCGCTTTTGGGATTCGCCGATTAAATCGGAAGAGTATTTGCTTGAGGCAATTCGATACATTCATTTGAATCCACAAAAAGCAGGACTGGCGGCATACGACGAATATCCGTGGAGCAGCCATCGCGAGTATCTGATGAGCACCAGGTCACGGCCGCATATCACCGGCAGCGTTATCGACGCATTATTCCCGACACCTCGCTCATACCTTCAACTCATGGAAAGCACGCCGTCGCTTCCCTATCGCCCCAGCGCAACAGCCAAGGTACGCGAGGAAGATTTATGCGAATTTGGCGCGGCAATCGTGCAGAGTGTCGCAGGATGCGCCCCCACGGAACTTAAATCCGTCTCCAAGGCACTTCGCAATGAGGCGATACTCACGCTACGGAAAGAAGGGCTAACGATTAAGCAGGTTCAGCTGCTGACCGGACTGGGAATATGGATTATTAAGAATGCGGCCTAGCGCCGCGTTTGCCGAATTACGGATACGGCAAAGCATGGCTGCCCGCCGCGAGGCGCCGCCATTCGCCGATGTCGCCATGTCAAAAAGAAAACGCTTACGCTGAATAACGTCCAACGGAGGCGTTTCCGCAGATAAAACCTGCCGAAATAAACCTGTCCCTTTTTGGCAGGTTAGGCCTGGAAGGTGTCGCGGTCGGGGGCGAAGGACTGCATGGCTGCGATGGTGCGGTCGAAGAGCTCGGGAAGCTCCCAGCCCAGCATCTCGGCACCCTGCGAAATTACATCGCGCGAGCAGCCGGCGGCAAAGCGCTTGTCCTTGAATTTCTTTTTGAGCGACTTGGTCGTAAAGTCCATGACGCTCTTGCTCGGGCGCATGATGACGGCGGCGCCGATCAGGCCGGTGAGCTCGTCGCAGGCAAACAGAATCTTTTCCATCTGCAGCTCGGGCTTGGGCAGCGAAGAGTTGAAATCGGACGTGTGCGTCTGGATGGCACGGATAAGCTCGGGCGATGCGCCCTCGCCCTCGAGAATCTCGGCAGCATAGATGGTGTGGTTCATGGGGTCGTCCTCATGCTCCTCCCAATCCAGGTCGTGCAGCAGGCCGACGATGCCCCAAAAATCTTCGTTTTCGGGGTCGAATTCACGCGCAAAGTAGCGCATGGTGCCCTCGACGGTCTCGCCATGCGTGATGTGGAACGGGTCTTTGTTGTGCTCGTTGAGCAGTTCAAACGCGCGGTCGCGGGTGATTCCGGCGGTAAGCGTCTGGGACATGTTCGATACCTCCAGTTACGTCAGTGCTAAGTCACGGTGTCAATATCGTATATCGCCGTGGCGAAAGTCGAAAGGCCGAAAAGGCGGGCGGAAAACATGCCGGGCGAATGCGTCGCCCGGCAAAACCGCAGATAAAACCTACCAAAATAAACCTGTCCCTTTTTGGGAGGTTTAGGGACGGACCTGGCCGGTACCGCGGAGCTTGTATTTGTAGGTGGTGAGGGCCTCGGCGGCAAAGGGGCCGCGGGCGTGGAGCTTTTGGGTCGAGATGCCGATCTCGGCACCCAGCCCAAACTCACCGCCGTCAGTGAAGCGCGTGCTGGCGTTGGCGTACACGGCCGAGGCATCGACTGCATCCAGGAAGCGCTCGCAGGCATCCTCGTCCTCGGCAACGATGGCCTCGGAGTGCATGGTGCCGTAGCGGTTGATGTGCGCGATGGCCTCATCCTCGTTCGCCACGACCTTCACGCTCATCTCGAGCGCCAGATACTCCCGGCCCCAGTCCTCCTCGGTTGCGGCCACGTAGTCATCGCCCTCGGCAAGCCCAGCGCCGGCGCATGCGGCGCACGTGGCCTCGTCGCCGTGAATCAGCACGCCGTGGTCGTGCAGCACGGCAACGACTGCGGGCAGGAAGCGATCAGCAACGGCGCGGTCGACCAGCAGTGACTCGGCGGCATTGCACACGCCCACGCGCTGGGTCTTGGCATTGACGATAATGTTGAGTGCCTTGTCAAAGTCGGCGGATTCATGCACGTAGATATGGCAGTTGCCTGTGCCCGTCTCGATCACCGGCACAAGCGACTCGCGCACGCAGCGCTGGATCAGGCCCGCACCGCCACGCGGAATGAGCACGTCGACGATGCCGCGGAGCTTCATGAGCTCGCCGGTGGCCTCGCGGTCGGTGGACTCGATCATCGAGATAGCCTCGCGCGGGAAACCCTTGGCCTCGAGTGCATCGGCCAGCAGTTCGGCAATCATGGCACACGAGTGATATGCCAGCGAACCGCCGCGCAAAATGCAGGCGTTGCCGGTGCGGATGCAGATGCCCGCGGCATCGGCCGTCACGTTGGGGCGCGCCTCGTACACCATGGCGACCAGGCCCAGCGGCACACTCACGCGGGTCAAGTCCACACCGCTTGCAAGCACGCGATGGTCGAGCACGCGGCCCACGGGATCGGGCAGCTCAGCGAGCTTCTCCAGGCCGGCGGCCATGCCCTCGACGCGCTCGGGCTTCAGCAGCAGGCGGTCGAGGAGCCCCGCCGAGGTCCCCGCATCGCGCGCGGCGGACATATCGAGCCCGTTGGCGGCAATGATGGAATCAGCGCCATCGCGCAGCGCCGCGGCCATGGCGCGCACGGCCTCCTGGCGCTGGGCATCGCTCGCCGTGGCAAGCGCGCCCGAAGCGGCCTTGGCCTCGACGGCAAGATCGTGAACGTAGGTGGTTATATCGACCGACATGGACGGCCCTTTCTCTTGGATGTTTGCCAACCATGGTAGCCGATTTATGCGCATCCCCGCTGACGGCGGTAGAATTGGTCAACCCGAAACACCGCAATGAACGGAAGTACCGCATGGCCCTCATCACTTCGTACCACGTCCCCGGCCTCTATGTCGAGGACCACAGCATCGATGTCCCTCTCGACTGGCGCGGCCTTGAGCCAATGCTTTTGGCCGTCGGCAGCACCATGCGCCGCGGCGCCATGCCGGCGCCCATCGCCGGTGCGCCCGAGAGCATCAAGCTTTTCTACCGCGTGGTTTGCGCGCCCGACCGTATCAACGACGACCTGCCGCTCCTCCTCTTTTTGCAGGGCGGCCCCGGCGGCGAGAGCCCGCGTCCGCTCTCGCCCACGAGCGATGGCTGGATCGAGGAAGCCGTCAAACACTTCCGCGTCGTCCTTCCCGACCAGCGCGGTACGGGGCGCAGCAACTGCGTAGACGGGCGTACGATCACGGCTCTGGGCGAGCGCGCGAGGGCGGCCGGCTCCGATGCCGCACGCTCGCAGGCGGACTTCCTCAAGCGCCACCTCGCCGGCTCCATCGTGCGCGATTTTGAGTACCTGCGCCTCGTGGGCTTTGGCGGCAAGCCGTGGGCCACGCTCGGCCAAAGCTACGGCGGCTTTTTGACGCTGAGCTACCTGTCGCTCTTCCCCGAGGGCGTGGCGGCGAGCTTTACCTGCGGTGGCATCCCACACGTCCCGGCGAGCGCCAGCGAGGTCTACGCGCACACCTTCCCGCGTATGGCCGCCAAGACGCAGCAGTATTACGACCGCTACCCCGCCGACGTCGAGCGCGTGGCGGCCCTTGCCGATGCGCTTGAGGAACAGAAGCCCGTGCTGCCCGACGGCTCGCCAATGACAGTCGAGCGCCTACAGCTCATGGGCAGCGACTTTGGCATGAAGCCGAGCTTTGAGCGCATGCATTGGATGATCGATCACGCGTTTGTTGACGGCGACGGCACGCTGAGCTGCGGCACCTCAGTATCCGATAGCTTTTTGATGCGCGCCTTCGAGCGCACCAGCACGCGCACGAATCCGCTGTACTGGACGCTGCAGGAGTTCATCTACGCCGACGGCGACACCATGCCCATTCGCTGGGCCGCGGCAGAAGAGAAGGCTCATCGTTCCGAGTTCGACACCCTCGCGCGCCCGCTCATGTTTACCGGCGAGGCCATGTTCCCGTGGATGTTTGAGCAGATGCCTGAACTTACGCCCTTCAAGCCCGCGATGGATCTGCTGATGGAAGACACCAGCTGGGACAAGATCTACGACCCGCAGCGCCTGGCCTGCAACGAAGTGCCACTCCAGGCCGCCGTGTATTTCGACGACATGTACGTGGATTCGGGCCTGCAGCTCGACACGCTCAGCCGCGTGGGCAACTCGCACACCTGGGTGACCAACGAGTTCGAGCACGACGGCCTGCACGGCAGCGTGGTATTCAAGCACCTCTTCGACGAAGCCCTCAACCGCGGAGACCTGCGCCGAATCTTCTAGCGAAGGAGTGTCCCCGTCTGCCGGCACAAAAGGAACGTCCCCAAGTGCCAGGTTAATGAAGTCAAAACACCCCTAAACGAGTGGCTTTAAATCGTAGGTCCAACAAAAGAAGCGAGCGCCGCCCAGAGCGAACAAGTTGGCATGAAAAAGGCGAGGCATAGACCTGATGGTCATGCCTCGCCTTTTGAATGACAAATTGTCGCTCTGGGCGGCGCGCAGCGTCGACCCGCTAGGCGAAGACGATCAGATTATCTCGATGGATCGCGGGCTTTTCGGCCAGGTCTGCCAGCAGGCGGTTGCTGGCAATCTGGTCCTGACGGCGGCCCGCGGCAAGCTCCAGTACGTCCGAATCGGCCTCGGCGATACCGCGGGCGACGACCATACCACTCGGATTGCACACATCGAGCACATCGCCCTCGGCAAAATCTCCATCGACCTGGCGAATACCCACCGCGAGCAAGGACGAGCCACGGCTGACCAGCGCCTTCGCGGCACCGTCGTCAACCGTTACCGAGCCATGTGCCTTGTCACCCAGCGCGATCCACAGCTTGCGCGGCGCAATGTCCAGGCGCTCCGCCGGCGGATCGAACAAAGTCCCCACGCTCTCGCCACGGGCCAGGCGCACGAGCGCATCGGGTTCCTCACCCGAGCAAATCACGCTCTGAATGCCAGCCGTCATCAAAATGCGGCTCGCGCGAATCTTGGTGATCATGCCGCCGGTGCCCACCGATGTGGAAGAATCGCCCGCCGAGGCGATAATCTTGGCATCGATTTTGCGCACGACTGGGACAAATTCGGCCGTGGGGTCCTCGTGCGGATTGGCGGTATAGAGGCCATCGATGTCCGAGAGCGTCACGCACAGATCGGCAGAAACCAGGCAGCTCACAAGCGCCGCCAGCGTGTCGTTGTCGCCAAACTTGATCTCATCGACGGTGACAGTATCGTTCTCGTTGACGACCGGCACCACACCCAGCTCCACCAGGCGCAGCAGGGCGTCGCGCGCGTGCAGGTAGGACGTACGGCGCGCCGTGTCGTGGCGCGTGAGCAGCACGAGCGAGGTAAGCAGGTCACGCGCATGGAACTCCTCGTCGTAGGCCGACGAGATGATGCACTGGCCGGCAGAAGCACATGCCTGCAGGCTCGGCAGATCGCCGACCGGTTTGCGGTCGAAGCCCAGCACGGGATAGCCACAGGCGATAGCGCCCGAGCTCACCACGACTAGGCGCCAGCCGAGCTTGCGCAGGGCAGCAGCCTGATCGGCCAGGCCACCGATAAACGCGCGGTTGACCTTACCGTCGGCACCCACCACCGTGGACGAGCCGATCTTTACCACCATCGTTTTATAAGAAGTCGTCATACGTCAAACCAATCAACTGTTCAGCGAACGAGCGAACGGGCGAGCAAGAAAATGGTCCGTTTTCCTCCGTCCCCTTCGGATCATTTTGCCCAGGGAAAGGCGGATGCCGCGGCCATGTTCTTGCGCACGAGCTCATCGCGCACCTGTGCCAGGCCCTGCTCCATGCCCACCACGTAGGTCTGCGGATACAGAAAGCGCTTGTAGGCAGCGTCCAGATGATCGAGCGCCCAGGCACAACGCTCGCGCGCGTCTTCGATGCTCTCGCGAGGAGCCACCGCGCTGCCGTCGCGCACAATCGGCACCAGCAGCTCACGATACTCGAGCTCGGACACATCGGTCACCAAGGCGGCATCGTTCACGGCCACGAGGGTATTGCCGCGCGCGGCGCCCTCCCCCGCCAGATGGTCCTCGTCATAGATCATGTCGCAGACCGGGCCGCCAAAGCCGTCGTAATAGCGGCGCACGCGCTGCACGCCGGGAATCGTGCGCTTGTAGGGCTGCTCGGAGAGCTTCACCACCGGCGTCCACGGGTCCGCATCGCTCGCACGACGGGCGGAAAGCTTGTACACGCCGCCCAGCGCCGGCTGATCGTAGCAGGTCGCGAGCTTGGTGCCCACGCCAAAGCTGTCGATGGGTGCGCCCTGGTCGAGCAGCGACTGAATCGTGTACTCGTCCAGGTCGTTGGACACCGAGATCCCCACATAGGGCAGGCCCTCGGCGTCAAAACGGCCGCGGACATACTTGGAGAGCTTGGCGAGGTCACCCGAGTCAATGCGAATAGCCGACAGACGCTCGCCCACCGCCTCCATCTCCTTGGCAACCATAATGGCATGCTCGCAACCCTCGCGCACGTCGTAGGTGTCAATGAGCAGCGTACAGTTCTTGGGACTCGACTTGGCAAAAGCACGGAAGGCCTCGAGCTCGGAATCGAAGCTCATCACCCAACTGTGCGCATGCGTGCCAAAGACGGGAATACCGTAGCGGCGCCCGGCAAGCACGTTGGACGTAGAGGAGCAGCCGGCAACGTAGCTCGCGCGCGCGACGGCAAGACCGCCATCGGGACCCTGGGCGCGGCGCAGGCCAAACTCGGCCACGGGGCGGCCGTCCGCCGCCAGCACCACGCGCGCCGTCTTGGTGGCGACAAGCGTCTGGAAGCCGACGATGTTGAGCAGCGCGGTCTCGAGCAGCTGGCACTCCAGCGCGGGGCCGGTGACGCGCACCATGGGCTCGCGCGGATAGACAAGCTCGCCCTCGGGGACGGCGTCGATATTCACGTGTGCACGAAAATCGCGCAGGCAGTCGAGAAATCCATGCTTGAACATCGCGCCGCCGGCCGGGGCCTGGAGCGAGGCGAGGTAGTCGATATCCTCGGCCGCAAAGCGAAGGTTCTCGACCAGCTCGGGCAGCTCGGCGGTGCCGCACATGACGGCGTACGCGCTGCCAAACGGATGGTCGCGGTAAAACGCCGTAAAACAACCCTGCTCATTGGCCTTGCCGCTCTCCCACAGGCCCTGGGCCATAGTGAGTTCGTACAGGTCGGTGAGCATTGCGATGTCGGTAGGATGCGAGATGTCGGTCAAAGCCATGGGGCGACCTTTCGGATGCGTTGTGCAGAGGTTGGGGGGGGTTGGCGAGGCGGGCGTGCGGGCATGGAGCCCAGCGCGAACAGGTTAGTGCAGGCCCATGCTACCCGTGATCGTGTAGACCATAAAGATGACAACCGCGAGGAGGGCAAGGACAATGATGATTTTTTGAGCCGGCGCCATACCGGGAATCTCGTTCTCACCCGTAGACTCCTTGGAGGTAACCATGCGCTGGGCAAAGGTCATCTCGTCACGGCTCGACTTCGGCTCGACGGACTTGGGGTGAGCGGCCTTTTTAGGCTGAGGTTTGGGTGCGGCAGGAGCAGTCTTCGCGGCGGCGGGCTTGGGCGCGGGCGCAACCTTCGCAGCGGCCTCCTCGGCCTTCTCGCGCTCAGCACGCAGGGCGGCCAGCTCCTCACGCTCGCGGCGTGCCTCTTCCTGGGCCTCGCGACGAGCCTTCTCGGCGCGGAGCTCTTCCAACTCGGCGCGCTCCTCGGCAGACAGTGGTTGGGACTCAAGCTCGGCCATGGTATAGCCCTTTCTTTTAAAAAAGCCGCCGACACAATGTCAGCGGCTTATCAAATCCAAGGGTGGAGACGAAGGGAGTCGAACCCTCGGCCTCTGCCATGCGACGGCAGCGCTCTCCCAACTGAGCTACGTCCCCAAGACAAGTTGTTATTTTACCTACGGCTTGCCAACTGTCAACGCCCAATACCCAGTCTTTTTGGGACGGAGTTGTTTTGCCTTGATTATCAACTTCATCCGAACACTTCCCACATTCATCCGCACATGTGCGGATGAATGTGGGAACCCGATACCCTGAGGG
>OIXX01001023.1_pt1 | contig 11415 bp, 9 predicted proteins | sample 1588161 | NCBI WGS metagenome assembly OIXX01 (sample SAMN03283274) | human gut metagenome | biome: human-associated habitat; material: feces | host: Homo sapiens | place: Peru | collected 2012
CCCGGTTTATTCTTACTTGCGCAGCAGCTTGCCGGTGCCGGTGCGGGGCAGAGGCTCGGCGCTGAACTCCACGGCGCTCATCCGCTTGTAGAGCGGCAGAGTGCGGTTGGTCTCGGTGATGAAGTCGCGGACGGTCTGCTGGTCGGCCTCGCCGCAGTAGATGACGGCACAGATCTTCTTGCCCTTCTCCCTGACGATGCATTCCTTGACGGCCCCGCACTTGGACAGCAGATCTTCCAGCTCTTCGGGGCTGACGTTCTCACCGCTGTCGAGGATGATGATATTCTTCCTGCGTCCGGTGATGTAGTAGAAGCCGTCCTCGTCCACACGGGCCAGGTCTCCGGTGTGGAACCAGCCGTCGGCGTCGAGGACTTCTGCGGTGGCCCCGGGGTCCTTGTAATAGCCCAGCATGACGCAGCCGCCGCGGATGCAGATCTCGCCCGTCTCGTCCAGCTTGTACTCGGCGTGGTCGTCGGGCCTGCCCACGGCGCGGATGTGCTTTTCGTCCTGCTCGTAGTTGATGATGCCGTCGCCGCAGGTCTCGGTCATGCCGTACACCTGAGTGATCATCATGCCCTGCTGCGCCAGCTCGGCCAGCATGGCGCCGTCAAACATGGCAGAGGAGCCGCAGGGGTTCCAGATGCCGTTCAGGCGGGCGCGGCGGCCCCGCTTGACATCTTTGTAGATGGCCTCCATCAGCATGGGAGCCACAGCGATGGCATCGCTGTGCATCAGGCCGAGGTCGCGGTAGAAGTCGCGGATGTCGGCGGAGAGGTTCAGCGCCCAGCCCTTGCAGGCCCAGATGAAGAGGCAGATGAATGTACCCAGATGGAACAGGGGCAGGATGGCGAAGTTGCTCAGGACGTCGTTTTTGTCCTCGGGCATATGCTCGTGCTTATAGTCCAGCATGGCGTCGCCGAATTTGACCTGGCACTCCACAGTGGTAAAAAAGTTGCGCTCCGAGAGCATGACGGCCTTGCTGCGGCCGGTGGTGCCGGAAGTGAACATCAGCACCATCAGATCATCATGGCCCACGCAGTTGGTCAGCTCTGCAGGCGCGCTGTCCTTGAAGGCGTCCATCGGGCGGAGTTTATCGCCGTAGGCGGCCTCGATGTCGGGGCGGCAGCCATAGTCGATGCCGTCGTTGACGATGAGGGAAGGCTCGACAAGGCCCAGCTCATATTCCAGCTCGGGCCAGGTCTTTTTCTGGTTGATGGTCACGACGACGGCCCCGGCGAGGATCGCGCCGAAGCTATTGACACCGTACTCATAGCAGTTGCGGCTCATGATACCGACACGCTTGCCCTTGATGTCGGGGATATTCTCCTTAAAGTAAGTAACAGCCCTGCGGATGTCCTGCACATACTGGGCGTAGGTCTTTTCCACCACAGTCTTGCCATCGGCGGCCGCATAGCGGAACGCCACCCGGTCGGGGTACTGCTTCGCCATGACGTCCGTGATGAGCTCATATACAGTATTTATCATTTTTGTCGCTCCTTGCTGTTTTCTTTATTACAGCGAAACGCCGGCAGCTGACATTTTCTGCCTCAGAGTAATAATACCTGTTTCGGCTGAGAAATGCAACCACGCGGCGTATCCTTTTCACTGTTTCTTCTTACTTGTTACTTCCGCAGCAGCTTCCCCAGAGCGTTGCGGGGCAGGGGCTCAGCGGTGAACTCCACGGCACTGATGCGCTTATACATCGGCAGGCTGCGGTTCACCTCGGTGACGAAGGCTCTGACCTCTTCCTGCTTATCCTCAGGGCAGTAGATGACGGCACAAATTTTCTGGCCCTTCTCCTTCACGATGCACTCGGTGATGGCCGGGCAGAGGGCCAGCTTCTTTTCCAGCTCTTCGGGGCTGACGTTCTCGCCGCTGGCGAGGATGATGAGGTTCTTCTTGCGGCCGGTGATGTAATAGAAGCCTTCCTCATCCATCCGGGCCAGGTCGCCGGTGTGGAACCAGCCGTCGGCGTCGATGACCTCTGCCGTGGCCTCGGGGTCCTTGTAGTAGCCCAGCATCACGCAGTCGCCCTTGATGCAGATCTCGCCGGTCTCGTCCAGCTTATACTGAACGTGGTCGTCGGGCTTGCCCACGGCACTCATGTGCTTTTCGACCTGCGTGAAGTTCAGGATGCCGTCGCCGAAGGTCTCGGTCATACCGTAGCACTGGTTGACGACGAAGCCGTTCTGGGCCAGCTCCAGCAGCATCTTGGGGTCGAGGGCAGCGGAAGAGCAGCACAGGTCCCACAGGCCGTTCAGGCGGCTGACGCGGCCGCGCTTCATGTCGTTGTAGATGGTCTCCACCAGCATGGGGGCCGAGGCCATGACATCGCTGTGCATCAGGCCCAGGTCGCGGTAGAAGTCGCGGATGTCGCCGCAGAGGTTCAGGGTCCAGCCGGCAGGCGGGTAGGACATGACGCAGACGAAGCAGGCCATGTGGAAGAGGGGCAGCAGGGTCATATGGCTCAGCGGCAGCTTCTGGCCTGCCGGGAGGCGGTCGGTGATCCAGTTCTCTGCCACCTCCGAATAGGTGTGCAGGCTGGCGCACATATTCCGCTCCGAGAGCATGACGCCCTTGCTGCGGCCGGTGGTGCCGGAGGTGAACATCAGCATCATCAGATCATCGTGGCCCACGCAGTTGGTCAGCTCGCCGGGGGCAGTATCCTTATAGCAGTCCATGGGGCGGAGCTTCGGGCCGTAGGCGGCTTCCAGCTCGGCGCGGCAGCCGTAGTCGATGCCGTCGTTCAGGATGAGGGCAGGCTCCACGAGGCCCAGCTCATATTCCAGCTCGTCCCAGTTCTTTTTCTGGTTCAGGGTCACGAGGACGCCGCCGGCGAGGATGATGCCGTAGGACGCCACGCAGAATTCATAGCAGTTCCGGCTCAGCAGAACGATGCGCCGGCCCTTGATGTCCGGCACTTCGGCCTTGAGATAGGCCACCATCCGGCGGATGTCCTGCGCATACTCGCGATACTTCTTCTCCACGACAGTCTTGCCGTCCTCGGCCACATAGCGGATGGCCACATGATCGGGGAACTCCTGCTCCATGCAGCGGGTCACCATGTCGTATACGCCTGCGGGTACTTTGATGTATTCAGCCATCGGTCTTTCTCCTTTTTTGTCAAATTTTCAACTCAGCACTTTTTTCATTCACCTTCCAGAGCCATTCCGAATCTCTGGCATTTCGAGGAAAACTCTGGCACGGCTCCTCATGGCAACAGTATACCGCAAGCAGAGCACAAACGCAAGATTTAATTGCACAAATATGCAATTTAAACTTGCATTTGATTTGTGCAGGCAGATGTAATTCTTTCCTTTTGTTGCGATGCGCGAAAAGCTGTGATACACTTTTTTTCGTCAGGACGAAACTTCGCCCGGAGGTCGAGTCCTTATCAAATTGACAGCAAGCCCAAAAAGCATTATACTGGTTATATCATTTAGCAAAAAAGCTCCCCGCCGAGCTTCATATTTTTATTTATCGCGCCTAAAATACGGCCTTCCGGGGCCTCCGGGACGAATGGCGCACAAGGAGGACCCTTTTCATGGAAGGCACCAAGCCCCGCACTGTAAGCAGCCTTGGCATGTTCGACCTGCTGAAAGGCATCGGAATGCTGGCCATCGTCTTTGCCCACACGGCAGAGCTTTACCCCCTCGGCACCAACGACGTCATCCCTTTCGCGTTCGCGCTGTTCGCTTACCGCGAAGCGCTGATGGCCGCCTTTTTTATTGCCAGCGGCTACGGCTTCCGCAAGCGCTCCATCCACAAATGCATCGAGCAGCAGCTCAAGACCCTGCTCAAGCCTTACCTTTATACTGCACTGGCCACCACGGTGCTCCACGCTTTCCTTCACCGCGCAGCTTTCGGCTCGTGGGATGCCGCCCTCTCAGAATCGGCCAAGGTCTTAGGCGGCTTCCTGTTAGGCCTGCCCCACACGGCCACTTACTTCGGGCAGCAGTTTTTCTCCTGCGGCCCCATGTGGTACTTAGTGGCCCTGATGCTGGCGTGGGTGCTGCTGGACGTGCTGCTCGAGATCTTCCCCGAGCGGTACATAACCCCCGCAGTCGTCGGCGTCACCCTGCTTGGCTGGGGCGTCACGCTGGTGTGGGAGGCTCCCTTCTGCATCGCGCAGGGCATGGTGTCGCTGCCCTACCTTTACATCGGCTATCTGGCCAAGAAGCGCCGCCTTTTCGAAACTCCCCTTTCCGGCAGAGCCAAAGCCGGACTTATCGCGTCCGCGCTGGGCGTCGTCGCGGGCGTTTTGCTGACCCAGAGCACCGACTGCGTTTCGCTGGGCGAGTGGACGATGGGGCCGCTGAGCATCCTGCTGGATGGCGCAGTGGGCTACGGCATCATCCGGCTCTTTTTGGAATGGCAGCGCCGGGTGGACGGCCCCATCTCCCATGCCATCGAGTGGGTGGGCCGGCGCTCGCTCTTCATCTTCTGCATCCACACGGTGGAGCTGACGGCCATCCCGTGGTATCTGATGGCTGCAAAGTATGCTGACCATCCGGTGCAGGGGATGCTGCTGCAGTTCGTGTTCTCGCTTGTGTCCATCTTCGCCGTCACCGAACTTCTGATGCGCCGCAAAGAGCTTGGCCGGAAGCTTCGGGGCGGCAAGCCTTCGGACAAGCCCCGGCAGCGGAGCAAGACCCGCCGCTATGCGGCAAAACACTGAAATTCCTGCGCTTTGGTATCCGGCCATTTTGAGGGCAGACTATAGTTACTTTTGATGCATGGGCTTGCAGCGCGGGTTGTACGCCTTGCGATAAATCGGAGGAGGACCCGGTAATGATGAACGAAACTCCTGAGGCGGCTCTGCGCAGCCGCATTGCAGACCTTGAACAACAGCTCAAACTTGCAGACGAAGGCACTTCGCGGCTGGCCCAGCGCTGCCTCGAGCTGGAAAAACAGCTGCAGACCTTCTATGCTGCCCACCCCCAGAAAGAGAGGCAGACCGACTCGCCTGCTCTGGTGCAGCCGCTGCTTTACTATGACGCCGGGTTCGGCTTTTCCCAGAAAGACACCGTCAAAGCCCCGGACTACGAATACGACGAGCTGAACGGCATGGTGACAGCGACCTTCGAGCTGCCGGAGACCGCGTTCAATCTCCGTCTCGACCCCGGCGAACTGCCCTGCTGCATCACCGATTTCGTCTTCTCGGATGACCGCATCCTCTGCCGCCCGGTGAACGGTGTGCCGCTCCACGGCGACGGCATCCTGTTCCTCAACGACGACCCGAATTTCATGCTGGAAGGTCTGAACCGTTTCCCCGCCGGGATGAAGCTGGGCGTGAGCTACTGCTACTTCCCGCTGGAGCCGCTGGCGGACGACCCATTGTTCGCCGCCGTTCTCGAGGGCGTACAGTATTTCCAGAAGACCCGCGTCTGCGAGCAGATGCACCTCGACCAGCTGGAAAAGACTACGGCTGACCAGAAGCAGACCATCGAGGCCCTGCAGAAGAATCTCTCCGAGCTGCATCAGGCCAACGCCGAGCTGTGCGCCCGGAGCAAAGCCTACGAGAGCTCGCTGGAAAACATCCTCTCTTCCAGCAGCTGGAAACTCACGCAGCCCCTGCGCCGCCTGCTGGGGCTGTTCCATCGCAGCCGTTGAGCCTGCCTGCGGAGAGGAGGATACGATGTACAGCAGTTATACCACTCTGCAGCGGGCTCAGCTCGCCAAACAGGAATATCTCGACACCCAGGAGGTTTTTCTCGGCGTCTATGCGCCGGGACGGAACGCCGCCCTGAAAGCTTCCCTGCAGGACCAGCTCCACCGCAAATTTTTATGGACGGACAGCCTCCGCCCCGAAGCCCTCGGCAGCGCCGTCGGTGTGCTTCTGGTCAGGGAAGACCTTTTCCTGATGCCCACGGCCCTTTCCTGCTTTGCGGACGCACTGCGCAGCGGCGCAGACTACGTCACCAGCGACGCCGTCTTCGGCTACTCAGGCGTCACCACCCTCTACCACAGTCAGGGCTTTGCAGCCTGCCCGGGCTGCGCCCTCGTCTCCCGGGAGCTGCTGCGCCGCTGTCAGGCGGAAGCCCGCGACCCGGAAAATCCCGTCGAGCTGCTGACGCTGGCGGCGAAGCTCCGCCGCAGCCACGTCTGCCTCCCGCTGGCGCTGGCCCACTATGAGCGGGACATCTGCGCCGAAGACGTCTGGTCTGTAAAGGGGAAGCGCGTCTTTATCATGAGCCACCTGCTGGACATGACCGGTGCGCCCATCGTGCTGGTGAGCGCCGTGCCGGTGCTGCGCAGCATGGGCTACGAAGTGGTCGTCCTCGGCCCTGAGGACGGCGGCTCCATGCCGCTCTTCCTCGAGGCGGGAGCTACCGTCATCACCCGCAAGGGCTGTGTCCAGTCGCCCCTGCTCTGGGGGCTGGCCCTCTGCGCCGACCTTGTTCTGGCCAACACCGTCGTGGAGGCCCGGGCCGTCCGCGCCCTGAGCGGTGCGCGGGTGCCGGTGCTCTGGTGGCTCCACGATGCCTTTGCAGGCTACCCCCACATCGCCCACCAGATCCCCAGAGAGCTGGGCGAAAACATCCGGCTCTACTCCGTCGGCAGCCACGCCGCCAACGCCATGCACTCGGTTCGGCCGGAGTTCAACATCCGGCCCCTCATCTACGGCCTGCCGGACTACGCCGCCGAGAAGTTCTCCCACTACGATCTGAGCTATGCGGGCGGGCGGCCTCTGTTCGCCACCGTGGGTTCCTTCGAGAACCGGAAAGGCCAGGACATCTTCTGCAAGGCCATCCGGCTGCTGCCGCCTGAGACCATGAAGAAGGCATCCTTCCTCTTCGTGGGCAAGGCCGCAGAGGCTGAGATGATGGACGCCGTGCGGAGCCTGACCGCTGACTGCCCCGACAACGTCTTTTATGTCAAGCGGCTCACCCGCGACGAGATCAAGAGCCTGATGGCCCAGTGTACCTGCCTCGTCTGCGCCTCCCGCGACGACCCCATGCCTACTTTCGTCACCGAGGGCCTCATCTTCGGCAAGCCCGCCATCGTGTCGGAGCACACCGGCACCGCCGGGCTCATCACCGAGGGCGTGGACGGTTTCGTCTACGAGGACGACGACCCCGAAAAGCTGGCCGAGCGGCTGGCCTGGGCCATCGAGCACCCGGAAAAGCTTGCCGCCATGCGTCCCGCCTGCCGTGAGCTTTACGAGAGCCATTACTCCAAGCAGGCGTTTTCCGACAGTTTACAACAGGCTGTAAAGGAGCTCACCGGCGAATAAGCTCCCCGTTCTTTATCACTCTGCCGAAACTGAGGCAAAAAATTTGGCGGTTGTTCACAAACACACCTCCGGACTGTGATATACTCTCCTAAAAGAGTCTATCCCAGTCCGTTTTTTGTTGAAATTTGAAAGGAGTCCCCGCATGAGTTCGTCCGCCTCCCCCGCCCCTTCGCGCCGAAAGACCCTGCTCTCGCTGGGCGTTCTGGCCCTGCTGACCGGCATCGTGGTGTTCATCTTCCGGGAGCACTGGGCCGAGATCTCCGAGGCGCTGAGCCGGCTCACCCTCGGGCAGGGGCTTCTGGCACTGGCCGTGGGCCTGAGCTACCCGCTTCTCGAGGGCGTATCCAGCTGGCTCATCGTCCGCAGCCGCCTGTCCCATTTCCCGCTGCGGCAGGGCATCGACAACGCATGGATGGGGACCTTCGGCAATGTGGTGGGCCTCGGCGCAGGGTCGATGCCGTTTCAGACGTGGTATCTCCACCGGCGCGGGCTGGACGTCGGCCCCGGCGTGGGGCTGATGACCCTGCAATACGTCTTCCACAAGACAGCCGTCCTGCTTTACGCCACCGTGCTGCTTCTGGCGGGCCGCCCCTGGATGGCGGCCCACTCCGACGGCGTGCTGCGGTATCTGCCCGGGGCCTACGCTGTCGTGGCGGGCGTCATCGTGGGGCTCATCGCCCTCTGCGCCCTGCCGGTGGTGCAGCGTCTGGCCCGCTGGCTGCTGCATTTTCTGCCCGACACGGGCCGCTGGGCCGAGCGCCGGGAAAGCTGGCTCAAGCAGCTGGACGCCCTGAGCGCCGAGAGCCGCCATCTGCTGGCGGACAAGCCCCGCTGTGCCGCCATTCTGGGCGTGCATCTCGTCAAGCTGTTCCTGCTCTTCTGCCTACCCTGGATGGGGCTGCGGTTCATGGGGCTGGATACCGGACTGGCCTTCTGGCAGGTGCAGCTCCTGACGTCGCTGACCTTCTTTGTCTCCAACGCCCTGCCCAACGTGGCAGGCATGGGCTCGGTGGAGACGGCCTTCCTGCTGGTGTACAGCAGCTTCCTCCCCGATGCTTCGTCCATGAGCCTGCTGATGTTCTACCGGCTGGCCAGCTATTACGCCGTCTTTGCGGCAAGCGCCGTCGGCTTTGCGCTGGCGCAGCGGCGGCTGAACCGCGGATGACTTTGTGAATGTTTTATTTCATTTTGGTAACAGTTCTTACTTCATTGTGCATTCTGCGCGGAATCTCTTGATTTTTTAGGCAAAGTAATGTATAATAATTTCCGATAGCCGTCCATCACGGACAGTCCGATTCAAAAATCAAGGAGTACATTTTCATGAAACTGAACAAGATCTGTGCCGCCTCTGCCGTTCTGGCACTGGCTGTTGCTCTGACCGCCTGCGGTGGCTCTGCTTCCACTGCTGCTTCCAGCACTGCCTCTTCTGAGGCCGCTTCCTCCGTTGCCGCATCTTCTGAGGCAGCATCTTCTGAGGCTGCTGAGAGCGCAGAGTACACCGTTTACAACACCACCGGTTCTACCGTCTCCGAGCTGTACCTGTACGAGGCAGGCTCTGAGGACAAGGGCGAGAACCTGGCTGGCGAGGCCGGTCTGGCCGACGGCGAGAATGTCGTCATCACCCGCGATGTCGAGGCCGACAAGCAGGACGACATGACCTATGTTCTCGAGTTCACCACCGAGGACGGCAGCACCCAGAGCTTCGAGACCCTGCACTACGAGATCACTCCCATCTCTCTGAAGAGCGTGGACGCAGCTGCTGGCGCTACCCCCATCGCATTCGCTGCTCCTGAGCAGTAAAAATCGGCTCATAACGAAGAAAACGGCAGGTTCATTGAACCTGCCGTTTTCTTATTCTATCAAATTCAGCCCTTCATGGGGACAAAGCCCACGAGGTCCTTCACCACCTCGCCGCCGATGATGAGGCCCACGACCGACGGGACAAAGGCGTTCGAGCCGGGGACGGAGCGGCGGATGGTACACTTGCGCTGGGTACCCGGAGGGCAGATGCAGTGGTATTTGCAGCTGATGGAGTCATCCTCGATGGGAGTCATGACAGGCTCCCTGGAGTAAACGACTTTCAGGTGCCTGATGCGGCGCTTGCGGCACTCGGTACGCATGACCTTGGCCAGCGGGCAGACGGAAGTCTTATAAATATCCGTGACCTCGAAGCGGGTAGGGTCCATCTTGTTGCCTGCACCCATGGAGCAGATGATGGGGACGCCAGCCTCCTTGCACTTCATGACCAGCGCAATTTTACCGGTGACAGTGTCGATGGCGTCCACCACATAGTCGAACTGGCTGAAATCGAAGCTGTCCTGCGTCTCGGGGCCAAAGAAGGTCTTGTAGGTGGTGACCTTGATGTTGGGGTCGATGTCGTGGACGCGCTCTTCGGCCACATCCACCTTGAACCTGCCCACCGTCTTGTGGGTGGCGATGATCTGGCGGTTCAGGTTGGTGAGGCAGACTTTGTCGTCGTCGATCAGGTCGAGAGCTCCCACGCCGCTGCGGGCCAGCGCCTCGACGGTGTAGCCGCCCACGCCGCCCACGCCGAACACGGCTACGCGGGAATCGTGCAGTTTGGTCATTGCTTCCGCGCCCAGCAGCAGCTGGGTGCGGGAATACTGGTCTTGCATATCATTTCTCCTTTAGGTTCTGCTTTTTACATTCACGGGCTTTCCCTCTCAGTCACCTTCGGTGACAGCCCTCCCAAAGGGAGAGCCAGAATGCAGCGGTCAGGCAATAGGCTCCGGCGCGAAGCGCCTGAGAGGGCCGGGCCGCTCCCCTTATCCCTTCGCCGCCTGTGTAATGGTGCCGCCGCCGAGGACGACATCGCCCTGATACAGCACGACGGCCTGCCCCGGGGTGGGGGCCCGCTGAGGCTGGTCAAATTCCAGACGGAAGCTGTCCGGCCCTGCCGGGTAGACGGTGGCAGGCTGTTCGGTCTGATGATAACGGGTGCGGGCCGTCACCCGCAGGGGGCCTTTCAGCTCCGGGATGGCGATCCAGTTCACTTCGTTCGCATAGACGATGGTATCGAACAGCTCCGACTCCGGGCCGACCGTGACGGTGTTGGCCTGCATATCCTTGGCGCAGACGTAGACCGGTGCGCCCATGGCGAGGCCCAGGCCCTTCCGCTGGCCGATGGTGTACCGCACAGCGCCGCTGTGGGTGCCTACCTTTCTGCCGCCGACGTCGAGGAAATCGCCCGCCGGGTAGTGCCTGCCGGTGAAATCCTCCATAAAGCGGGCGTAGTCGCCGTCCGGCACGAAGCAGATGTCCTGACTGTCGTGCTTGCGGGCGTTCACGAAGTGCTGCTGCTCGGCGATGGCGCGCACTTCGCTCTTGTGCAGACCACCCAGCGGCAGGCGGACATGAGCCAGCTGCTCCTGCGTGAGGTTGTAGAGCACATAGCTCTGGTCTTTGTTCTCGTCCAGACCCTTTTTGAGCAGCCAGCGGCCCGTGGCCTCGTCCTGCTCCACCCGGGCATAATGGCCCGTGACCACATGATCCAGTCCGTGCGCTTCCGCCCAGCGAAGCAGGTGATCGAACTTCATATATCTGTTGCAGTCGATGCAGGGATTGGGCGTACCGCCGGCCTCGTAGACCCGGATGAATTTGTCGATGATCTTTTCCTGAAAGTCTGCCGTAAAATCCAGCACCTCGTAGGGAATATCCATCGCATAGGCCACCTCGGCGGCGTCCTCAATGTCCCGCTCCGAGCAGCAGGTGTGCAGGCCCTCGGTGTTCACGGCCTCGTTGCGGGTGAGGCGCATGGTGACGCCGGTGCAGTCGAAACCGTCCCTCTGCATGAGCCATGCCGCCACCGAGCTGTCCACACCGCCGCTCATGGCGATGAGCGCCCCGGGGCGGCGGGAAGTGTTCTGTGTTTCTGTCATTCTGTTCCTCTTCCGTTATAACATACTAAAACAGTAGTATAATACTACCGCAGCTTCTTTCTCTTGTCAAGCCGCAGAAAATTTGGCCGCAAAGGCCAGAAGTTCCGCTTTTTCGTTGGGCAGCCGCCCGGTGATGACCTCTTCCAGCAGCGCTTCCAGCGCGCGGCGCAGGCCCGGCCCGGGCGCGACGCCCGCCGCCATCAGATCGCGGCCATTCACGGCCAGCTGGGAGACGCGGCAGCAGGCGCTTTGGGCGGTCAGCGTCTCGGCCTCTTTTTG
>OIXX01001026.1_pt1 | contig 11375 bp, 9 predicted proteins | sample 1588161 | NCBI WGS metagenome assembly OIXX01 (sample SAMN03283274) | human gut metagenome | biome: human-associated habitat; material: feces | host: Homo sapiens | place: Peru | collected 2012
TGGAAGGTCTACCGGAGTGGGTGACATGCATGAGCGAGAAAAGCTGCGGCCAACCGTTGACGAGGATAAGGACGATTTCATCCACCTTGTAGCTCAAACGATGGAGTCAATTATCAAGAACACCATTCCCGGCGCGATGAGCCAGATGGTCGAGACGTATTGGAAGACCCCTAAGGTCTCCTGCACCATCGTTGGCAGCGCCACGGAGCATTCTGCGGTTACTGCGACATTCGCTTTGAGGAGCCGGGGTGTCCTGAGATTGGTATTGAGTCCATCGAATCCCGCCGCGACAGGGGGCTCGGCTCCCTCGCCCTGCGTATGCTTATTTGCGAGGAAGTGGGAAAGCACGGGGTGGATTGGTACCGCGTCGTAGCCCTCGGGGACAACAGCGCAAGTGCGTCGATGATGCGAAAACTCAACGCCACTCCAGACGGGCTACGTCTCGCATCGTGGTTCGATGCAGATTTCGCCGCCTTGCTCGAGCACCGGCTGATCGAATCCGTTGCAGATTCAATGAGGGAGACGGCTGCATGGTTCGGCGTGGACTCTGCATAGCTTCTCACCCATAGATTGCCGTTTCGCGTGCCGGCTTGGGTGGATGAGACGCTCGGGTGACATTCACCTGCATTTCCATCGGCGATCAAAGGCTGATGACAGGTGAGACACTTCGGGTCAGTTTATCTCAGGCCGGGAAGCATCCTCTTGGTCAAGGCACGAGCGCTCCTCGTTGAGGAAGGGCTCATCGGGGCGGTCATATCGCTGCCTGCCAATCTTCTCAGGAACCCGGCCCTGCCCATGATTCTGCTCGTGCTGGAGCATGGGCGCAAAGCGATTCGCATGGTCGATGCTACGGACCTTTCAGTTCGCGGGCGCCGCTGGAACACGATGGGGGCGGACGAGATCTGCGAGGTGCTTGCCCGACTCGAAGTCGATTCCGTCCACAGCGCCGATATTCCCGTGGAGGCGGTCATAGCGGCCGATTGCGAGCTGAATCCTGCGCGCTATCTGGCCAAGGAGATCGAGATGACCAATCCCACCCCTCTGGTTGAGCTTGCGCACTCGATAGACCGCGGTATCAGCTTCAAGGCGGTAGACCTCGACAATCTGGGGACGGGGGAGGATACCGGCATCAGCTACCTGCCGGTCTCCGAGGTCGGGTTTGGCAGGGTCGGGTCGAACCTGCCCCACCTTGCTGAGCTCGACGTCAAGCTGGAGCGGGCGCGTCTGGCCGACGGTGACCTCGTGGTGACCAAGACCTCTATGCCGATCCGGGCGGCGGTGGCGGACGCGCCGGAAGGGAAGACGGTTATCGCGAGCGGAAACCTCTTCATTGTCCGATTGGACAAGGTGCGGGTGGATCCCTATTTTCTCGCGGCGTTCTTCGCGAGCAAGGATGGCGAGCAGGTGCTGTCCCGCATTGTCAGGGGCTCCGCGCTGCTCACGATCAGCGTGAGCGGGCTGCGCGACCTGAACGTTCCACTGCCTCCCATGGAGGTGCAGAAGAGGATCGCGGCCCGATTCAAGGGCGCGCTCGATGAGATTGCGGCTCTGGAGTCGGAGATTGAGGGGGCACGCGTGAGTGCCGCGAGTGCGTACGGGGAGGAGATGTTGGCCATTCGGTGACGTCTGACCGACAACTCTGCAGGATCAACCGAATAGTGCCGTGAGCCTGTTGCGGGGCAATGCTAAATGTAATGGGATAATTGGCACAAGAGCATAGACAAAGCGGATATCACCTGCCGTTTCCGATGGATCGCGCCACGCTGTTTATTGATGGAGGTCTGATCGCTACACTCGAACTCCAGCCTGCCAATATATTTGATGACGCCATCATTATCGAGACGGACTTATCTGCAGGATGTTGTTTTGGATAGCAACTTAATATGATTGTTATTGTGACGACTATTCTTGTTGCCGCCAATTCTCGAACTATCAACGCCCGGAGAGACACTGACGCGTGTCGAGCCTATATGTCCGCACGAGAAGATATAGTCGATTAAAAAACTGAGGATTGGCGGTCACGATGCTAAATGATGACGGGTGGCAGACCCGTGGTTCCGAGTACGTCGCACACATCAGCGAAGACGGGGCGAGATGTGAATCGGTTGGCACGCACCTACATCAGGTTGCCGAGAGGGCTGCCGAATTTGCCGTCCCATTTCAGGAGGAGAACTGGGCATACGCAGTAGGGTTGCTGCATGACATCGGAAAGTACTCAAATGCGTTTCAAAATCGTATCCTGCGCGGTGGGCGAAGGGTTGATCACTCCACTGCAGGTGCGGCGGAGATATTCAGCAGATGCCCATCGCTTGCGTACTGTATCGCGGGCCATCATGGCGGATTGCCGGATGGAGGAACTGAAGCGAGTCTTGATTCAACACTGATGGGAAGGATGAACAGGGCGAAGAGGGGTGATCTTCCCGAGTACGGAGCATGGTGTTCGGAAATCTCAATGCCACCGCTTATGCAACCGATTTTCAACACCCCACCTCGAAATAATGAAGATATGAGGTTCTCCTTGTCGTTCCTCATTCGGATGGTGTTCAGCTGCTTAGTTGATGCCGACTATCTTTGCACCGAGCGATTTATGCGGGGCGAAGACCGTGATGGACTGCAATACGAAGCGATCGAGACTCTTCGAGATCGCTTGGAAGGGATGCTCATCGATTTTTATCCCCCCGCCACGCTGCTTAATGAGATTCGCTGCGGGTTACTCGATGAATGCAGGGCTAAGGCAGATTCCTCTCCGGGTGTTTTTTCTCTAACTGCGCCGACAGGCGCTGGTAAGACGTATGCTCTTATGCGGTTCGCTTTGCAACACGCTTGTTCAATAGGTAATGGAATGCGTCGCGTCATCGTGGCGGAACCGTATACCTCGATCATCGAGCAAAATGCGGATGTATACCGAAGTGTGTTCGGCTTGGAGAATGTCCTCGAGCATCATGCAAACTTTGATTTCGAGGGAGAGGTCGGATTGGATGATGTCGGCAACCGGCTGCGCCTTGCCTCGGAGAATTGGGATGCGCCCATCATCGTTACCACAAACGTCCAGCTATTTGAATCTCTCTTTGCGAGCAAGACTTCTCGCTGTCGCAAGTTGCATAACATTGTGGGGAGCGTCATCGTGCTCGATGAAGCTCAGATGATTCCGACGGAATTCTTCCTCCCCTGTATAAAGGCGCTTGCAGAGCTCGTGAGAAACTACGGATGCTCGGTTGTCCTAAGCTCGGCGACTCAGCCGGCACCCAATCGGTTTTTTGAAGACGAGGGTTTTTCGGTCACTGAGATCGTGTCGGATGTTCCCGCCCTCTTCGGGGCTTTGAATCGCGTGACCTATCAGGTTGACGGGAGATTGTCGGATGAGGAGCTGGCTGAGAATCTATCGGGGGAATCGTCCGTCCTTTGCATTGTGAACAGTCGGAGGCAGGCTCGGCATCTCTTCGAGCTTCTTGAGGAGATGGGACGCGAGGATGTTTTTCACCTGACCACGCTTATGTATCCTGCGCATCGCAAGTGGGTTCTCGCATGCATCAATCAACGTCTCCAAGATGGAGAGCGTTGTGTGGTTGTGTCGACGAGTCTCGTCGAAGCGGGTGTCGACTTGGATTTTCCTGTCGTGTATCGAGCGCTTGCGGGCGTCGATTCCATGGTTCAGGCAGCCGGGCGATGCAACCGTGAAGGGCGACGACCGGCGTCTGAGAGCATTGTCCATCTGTTTGAATCGTCGGAGGCATATTCAATTCCCGCGGAAATCCGCCAGCGAGTCGAAGTGGCGCGCAGCGCTATTCCAGATTTGGCCCATCCGAATGCGACGCCGCGGCTGGGTTCGCCTGAGTTGGTCTCATCTTTCTTTAACAGGCTTTACTTTTATAAAGGTGAGCAGGAACTCGATGCACATAACGTGCTTCGGTCATTCGAAACCTATCCCCTGAACGTGAAGAACGGCTTTCCTTCCATAGAGTTCAGGAGTGCGGCGGAGCGATTTCGCCTGATTAGGGAGGGTGCCCTCTCCATCGTGGTGCCATCCGTGGAGATTGATGATGTGATCGCGAGGATTCGCGCAGGTGAGGTCTATCGAGGAGACGTACGCAGGCTCTCTCCGTACACAGTGTCGGTATACGAGCACGATTGGAAGGAGCTTTGGGGTGCGGGGGCGATTGAGAAGCTGTCTGAGGGTCTGTTTCTGCTGCTGGACGCAGGGAGGTACAAGGAGACGACTGGACTTGATGTGACTGTTGCAGGAGGGGAGGGGATGTATTGGTAGAAGGAGCGGCTCCCGGAAGAGCCGCCCGCTTTCGGTCATATGAGACCAAGACCATTTCAATCCTCGGCAAAGCCGACAGCGATATGATGCACGAATTTGCCCCGTTAGGCCAGACTTCCCCTAGTGAAAAGAAACTAGCTATCTATATAAGAACAAGACCGAAATAGAAATTGACATATTCGATCTGATTATCTAGTCTCTGATATGTGGATGAAGCTTCTTTTAAGAAGGGAGGTGCAAGATATGGCATACGGAACGGCAATCGAGGTGTGGGGTGATTATGCTCTCTTCTCTCGTCCTGAGCTTCGTGTCGAGCGGATGTCGTATGACGTGATCACCCCGAGTGCTGCTCGCGGGTTGATTGAGGCGATCTACTGGCATCCGGGCATGCGCTACGTTATCGATCGAATTCATGTGCTGAACCGCATTCGGTTCACGAGTGTTCGCAGGAACGAAGTGAAGTCCAAGGTGCTATCGAGTTCGCTCAGGTCATATGTGAACGGTAAGGGCGAAGTGCCCTATATCGATAGGAACGCGGACATACAGCAGCGTGCATCGGTGGTATTAACCGAGGTCCGCTACGTTATCGAGACTCATTTTGAGATGACTGACGAGGCTCATGAAGGTGATAATCCCGGTAAGTTCTGCGATATCTTGCGGCGGCGGCTGAAGCGTGGGCAGTGCTATGCGCAGCCGTATCTGGGCACGAGGGAGTTCCCCGCCCATTTCAAGCTGTACGAGGGCGATATGCCCCCGCAGGGAGCGTACGCGAATTCGGGGGATCGAGACCTTGGTCTGATGCTGTACGACATGGACTATCGGGATCCGCAGGATATCAACCCAATGTTTTTTCGTGCAGTGATGCGCGACGGTGTCATTGATGTGTCGGGAGGCGAGGTGTTTCGATGATTCTCTCAGCTTTAGCGACATATTGTGACCAATTGCGGGCTTCGGGGGTGCTTCCTGAACCGGGTTGGAGCCTTCGGAGGGTCAAGTACTTCCTCGAGCTTTCAGTCGATGGCAGTTTGACCAACGTCGTCCTTGCTTCCTCAGATAAGCAAGGCAGGGACATCAAGATACCCGAGCAAGTCAAGCGCGCATCGGGAATCGCTGCGAATTTCCTGTGCGATACGTCATCGTATCTGCTCGGAGTAGTTGATGAGAAAGAAGAAGCGAAGCAAGAGAAAAAACGGGAACGAGCGAAAAAGTGCTTCGAGGCATCGCGTGCGTTGCATCATGAGGTCCTTGACGGCGTCGAATCTATGGCAGCTCGTGCGATCCTATCGTTCTTCGATTCATGGGATCCCGCCGAGGCTACTTCATGCGATGTGATCAAGGCGGCTGGAGATGAGCTTCTCGCGGGGTCAATGCTCACATTCGTGATCGTTGATGACTCCGGTTCTCTGGCTCTGGCAGCGGATGATAGCGACATCCGCAAGGCCTGGGATCGCAAGTCGGCGCAGTCGTCCTCCGATGATCCGGTCATGACGTGCCTAGTCACTGGCGAGCATGGCCCTATCGCCCGTCTGCATCCATCGATCAAAGGGGTGATGGGGGCCCAACCATCCGGCGCGACTCTCGTGGGCTTCAACGCGCCCGCTTTCGAGTCCTATGGCCATGCAATCGATCAGGGGTCAGGACAGGGGCGCAACGCGCCGGTGGGCATCCGGGTGGTACAGGCATATGGTGCGGCTCTCAATTACCTGCTGTCCCAGCCAAATCATCGAGTTCGTCTAGGGGATACAACCGTCGTGTTCTGGTCGGAACGGAGCGATCGGGGTAATTCAGATCTTCTATCCTGCCTGATGGGCGGTATGCCCTCGAATGTGTCGGAGCCGAACGAGGTGGATGGTCTGATCTCGAGTGTTATGGAAGCCCTTTCCCACGGGCATCCCATCGCCGAAGAAGGCATAGACCTTTCCTCAAGGTTCTACGTACTTGGCTTGGCGCCAAACGCTTCACGGCTTTCCGTGCGTTTCTTCTTGCAGGATAGTTTCGGGGAAATGCTCGTGCACGTTCGGGAGCATTATGAGCGAATAAAGGTCGTCCATCGAACGGGGCGCGAGAACCTGACGCCCTTCTTCCTGCTGCGGGCTATTGAAAACGAGAATGCTAAGAAGCCAACGGTATCTTCGGCAATCTCCGGCGGCCTGCTGCGGGCGATCCTCGAAGGCGATCGGTATCCCGAGGCTCTGTTCGAGAACGCGCTGCTCAGGATCCGTGCGTCTCATGACGTCCCGTATGAGTTGGCGGCGATCCTCAAGGCGTACCTACTCCGCAATAAAGGTTATTCGAGGAAGGAGATCACAGTGAATCTAAACGAACAGTCTGAGGATAGGGCGTATTCCCTTGGCCGCGCATTTGCCATTCTGGAGGAGATCCAACGACGTGCGAATGGGACGAAGACCATCGCTTCCCGCTATCTAGATGCTGCATCCACCACGCCCTCTCTCGTGTTTCCAACCGTGCTGAAGCTCGCGAACGCCCATCTCGCAAAGATCGGACGGGATCCCGCGACCTCGGGCTTGGCGAGCTACTTCTCGAGAACGCTTGCCGAACTGCTTGGTAAGGGAGGGGGGTCTCGAAGCTTCCCGCGTCGATTCTCCCTCGATGAGCAGGGTAGCTTCTTTCTTGGCTATTACGCGCAACGGTTGCAGCCTGCGCGTAGCGGTGTCAAATCTGATCAGCAGGATAGTCCTGTGGCTGTCGACTCTCAGGAGGAGTAAACATGTCTGAGCCCATTAAGAACCGGTACGATTTCGTTCTCTACTATGACGTTGAAAATGGCAATCCCAATGGCGACCCTGATGCTGGCAACATGCCGCGCATCGATCCGGAAACCGGCTACGGACTCGTTACCGATGTCTGTCTCAAGCGTAAGATCCGCGACTATGTTGAGACAGTTAAAGAGGGGGATCCGGGCTATGAGATCTACATCAAGGACGGCGTTCCTCTGAATCGAAGTGACTCAAGGGCATTTGATGAGCTTGGGATCAACGAAAAAGAAATCAAAAAGCTCAAGAAAGACAATCCCGAGATTGATACGCAGCTGCGGAATGTGATGTGCAAGACTTTCTACGATGTCCGCACGTTCGGTGCCGTGATGACGACATTCGTCAAAAATAATCTGAATTGCGGCCAGGTGCGCGGTCCCGTTCAGCTTACATTTTCCCGCAGCGTCGATCCGATCATCGCCCAAGAGGTGACGATCACTCGTGTTGCCATCACGAAGGAGGATGCTGCTGAGAAGAAGATCACTGAGATGGGCCGGAAGTACATCGTTCCATACGGGCTTTATCGCTGCGAGGGATTCGTATCCGCGAACTTGGCACGGAAGACGACGGGCTTTTCGGACGAAGACCTCGAGCTGCTCTGGCAGGCCATCATCAATATGTTCGACAACGACCACTCTGCGGCACGTGGCAAGATGGCGGTGCGGAGTTTGATCGTGTTCAGGCATGACTCAGAACTCGGTTGCGCTCCCTCGTACAAGCTGTTCGATGCCGTGTCTGTTGCTAAGCATGATGATGTCGAGGCTCCTCGGTCATTTGCGGATTATGGTGATGTGACTGTGGACGAGGACGCGATACCCGAAGGCATTGAGGTCATCCGTATGGTGTAGAGCTGTGTACGCCGAAGATGAGTTCCTTGCTTTGTCGGGAATTCAGCATTTTTCATATTGCCGTAGGCAGTGGGCTCTCATTCATATCGAGCAATTGTGGCAGGAGAACCTGTTTACGGTCTTGGGCGACATGATGCACGAGCGAGCGCATGACGAGTGCATTCGAGAGCGAAGGGCGGACAGGCTTACGATTCGAGGCATGACCATCCGATCCGCTCGTCTTGGCATCTGGGGAAAATGCGACGTTGTCGAGTTCATCAAATGTGAATCTGGCCATCCTCTCATTGGGGAGGATGGTCTTTGGCTACCTGTTCCCGTTGAATACAAGCGCGGGAAATCCAAAGAGAGCAACGAAGATCGTCTTCAACTGTGTGCTCAAGCAATGTGTCTAGAGGATATGCTTGCGTGCGATTTGCACGTCGGATTCCTGTATTACGGCTCGACCCGTTCCAGGGAACAGGTTGAGCTCACCCCCGGATTGCGCGAAAGCGTAGAGGTGGCCGTGAGGGAGATGCATCGACTATACGCGAGACACCACGTTCCAAAGGTTAGGGGCGGCGCTAGGTGCAACGGTTGCTCACTGCGAGAGCGCTGCCTTCCCAAAGTACAGAGTAAAAAAGTTGAGACGTATATGGATGAGATGATAGGTGCGCGCTCATGAGGAAGCTGCTGAACACGCTGTACATCTTTACGGAAGACGCCTATTTATCGCTTGATGGAGAGAATGTGGTTGCCAAGAGTGGTGCGAAGCCCATCGGCCGCATCCCGCTGCATACCCTTGAGGGCATTCATTCTTTTTCGTACGCGGGGGCAAATCCGGCGCTCATGGGGGCGTGCGGCTCCCGTGGAATCTCGCTTGCGTTCTATGATCGCAGGGGCCGGTTTCTTGCTGACATCCGTGGCCCGGTTCAAGGGAACGTTCTTCTGCGGAAAGCTCAATTCGCATGCGCTGAGCATCCGGAAATGGCCCTTCGGCTGGCTCGACAGTTCATTATCGGAAAGTTGTTTAACTGCCGTTGGGTGCTGGAGAGGGCCGTTCGTGATCATGGGATGCGAATAGACGCCGAGCGGGTAAAGGGGGTTTCAAAGCATTTGGGAGATGCGATTACATCTGTCCGTACATGTGAGAGCATCGATTCACTCCGCGGGATAGAGGGGGATGCCGCTGCGGTGTATTTCTCAGTATTTGACGAATTATTGCTGCGAAATAAAGATGTATTCAGATTTAACCAGCGGGTTCGGCGCCCCCCGACTGACCCCGTTAATGCAATGCTGTCCCTTTTTTACTCGGTGCTGGCGCGTGACTGCTCTGCGGCACTCGAAGGAGTCGGACTTGATCCCTGTGCGGGGCTGTTGCATGCGGACAGGCCGGGGAGGCGCTCGCTCGCCTTGGACCTGATGGAGGAGTTTCGATCTCTTCTCGTCGATAGGCTCGTCATCACTGCGATTAACAATCGAGTGGTGAATGAAAGGTCCTTTGAGAAAGGGGTGGGAGGGGAAGTGCGGTTAAGCGATTCTGGTAGAAAGGTGATGTTCGAGTTATGGCAAAGCCGTAAACGCGAATCTATCACGCATCCGTTCCTGAAGGAGAAGGTACCGCGCGGACTCTTGCCATTCATACAAGCGCAGCTTCTGGCAAAGTGCCTCCGTGGGGATCTTGATGGCTACCCGCCGTTTCTTTGGAAGTAGGGACGCAATTTGTTGACTGTTATTACGTACGATGTCGATACAACGGATCCGGCAGGGGTCAAAAGGCTGAGGCGTGTCGCCAAACAATGTGTGAACTATGGCCAGCGCGTTCAGAACTCGGTGTTTGAGTGCGTTGCGGATGCAGCGACGATGGCCAAGTTCAAGCGCAGGCTGCTCGGGTTGATCGATGAAGAGAAGGATAGCCTGAGGTTCTATTACCTCGGCAACAACTATCAAGGAAAGATCGAGCATTACGGCGCAAAAGTTGGATACGAGGCTGAGGGATTCTTGGCACTTTAGAGGTGGACGGGCGCTGTCACTCACAAGCACATAGGTGCGAACTGGTGGCGATCAAAGTTCGCCCGGTAGGTTCGCACCTATTCCATGTGTACTTTGACAGTGGAATATAGGTAGTAGAGGGCGCTAAAGCGCGCGAATCGGAACATCTGGCAATTAACGGTGCATCCATTACAATATATAGCGGTCGCTCCCCGCTAGGGGAGCGAGGGTTGAAATCTTTGGCTGCATCTTGACCGCCTCATAATCGCTGGTGTCGCTCCCCGCTAGGGGAGCGAGGGTTGAAATTGTATGCGGAGAGTACGTTGACGGCTGCAAGGATGTCGCTCCCCGCTAGGGGAGCGAGGGTTGAAATCAATACGGCATCAAGTTCGAGGGCGAGCGCTACGGTCGCTCCCCGCTAGGGGAGCGAGGGTTGAAATGAAAGAAAGAAATAGCCGCCCCGGCCTGAGCCGGAGTCGCTCCCCGCTAGGGGAGCGAGGGTTGAAATACGCCCGAGGTTGCCGAGGCCCGCAAGGCCAAGGGTCGCTCCCCGCTAGGGGAGCGAGGGTTGAAATAAAGGGGAAGAAATGAACTCTAAACTGCACCCGGAGTCGCTCCCCGCTAGGGGAGCGAGGGTTGAAATCTCAGGTCGCGCCCGCAGACGGGGCAGAAGTTGATGGTCGCTCCCCGCTAGGGGAGCGAGGGTTGAAATCGAACCTGGCTTGACGTGAATCATCGTCGCAAGCGTCGCTCCCCGCTAGGGGAGCGAGGGTTGAAATTTTTCATCGCGTGCACCCTATATGGTATGCACACGTCGCTCCCCGCTAGGGGAGCGAGGGTTGAAATCAGAAAATAGGTATCCCAGAAGCGCAATTGTATGGTCGCTCCCCGCTAGGGGAGCGAGGGTTGAAATACGGCCTTATTCGCCGCTTCCGAGCCCATGTAGAGGTCGCTCCCCGCTAGGGGAGCGAGGGTTGAAATACCGTGGAGCCGAAGCTGCCGGGCCACCTCATGTCGCTCCCCGCTAGGGGAGCGAGGGTTGAAATGGCGTGAGCAAAAGCAAACGCTGCTCATCATCATGTCGCTCCCCGCTAGGGGAGCGAGGGTTGAAATGGGCAGGAAGTCGATTTTGAGCTCCGCGCAATTGGTCGCTCCCCGCTAGGGGAGCGAGGGTTGAAATACGCAGGACGTGCAGCAGAACTGCATGAGATGGAGTCGCTCCCCGCTAGGGGAGCGAGGGTTGAAATTTATTTGGTCACCGACGACGGTGAGGCGCTCATGAGGTCGCTCCCCGCTAGGGGAGCGAGGGTTGAAATATCCCCACCGAGGACGGCGGTAAGCGAAAGCCCAAGTCGCTCCCCGCTAGGGGAGCGAGGGTTGAAATAGGTTGCGCGCATATACGCCCGATGATAGCACCGGTCGCTCCCCGCTAGGGGAGCGAGGGTTGAAATGTAGCGAAGGACCTCACCGCCCTTGATTGTCATTTTCATTGCAACAGCCTCAGGACTCAGCGCAACGCGT
>OIXX01001036.1_pt1 | contig 11170 bp, 4 predicted proteins | sample 1588161 | NCBI WGS metagenome assembly OIXX01 (sample SAMN03283274) | human gut metagenome | biome: human-associated habitat; material: feces | host: Homo sapiens | place: Peru | collected 2012
TTTTCATCACCAAATCAGCGAGCACGATGGCGGATTCCTTCTCATCCCTCGGTGCATCCTTTGACTTCCATGCAACGATGAAGCGGATTCGGGCATCGGTTACCTTGTAGCCTTTCAACTCCCATTTGCCTAGTTTCTCCTTCATCCTGATGGAGACCTGGGCTATGTCTCTGCCTGTTGATGGGAGACAGAGGCAATGGTCGTGGTAGGTTAGCGGCATACCGCTTCTCAGGCAAAGGATAGCATCCTTGTGAGGCTTGGAGAAGCCCAGGTTTACATCCTTGTGTGAGAGCTGAAGTACTATTTCATTGGGCTCATCGTAGGCTTGGGCATCATAGAGATGCTGGGCACTGTTCAGGCTGTCGAAGAGATTGCCGTTGGTGTGGATGGCAAGCGTACGCTTGGCACGAGTCATACCCACATAGTATCGGCGCAGTATGTCATCGGTAGGATGCTCGGGATGGGTAATGAGCATCAGTACATGGTCGAACTCATGGCCTTTTGCCTTGTGGATGGTGCTGACCACGATGTCTGATTTCGAGATGTCACAGAAGTCTTCTACAGATGATTCGAACACGAACTCCCTCAGGTCGCTGTAATACTTGGCACGATTGGTCTGCTCAAATATCTGTAGGCTGCGGCGCAGATATGGCAATGCCTGGCTGGTGGCATACTTTTGGAATGTCTGCTGCTTGGCTGCTTCCCAAATATCATCAGGGATGATTGGGGATTTCGTCTCCTTGATACCTTGGTCTATCTTCTTCAAGAAATATCTTACCTCTGCCAGATTCCAGAAGCGCAAGCCGTCCATTGATTGCACCAGCTTGGCCTTGATGCCATGGCTGTGAAGAAGAGCCAGCATGATGACAGCCTCTTCATTGGTCTGCGTGAGGATGCTGATGGTTTCGTTCTTCTTGCGGGAAGATGCATCGGCTTCTTTTGAAGCGTTACTTCCCAGTAATCGTGTGACATCTTCTATAATAGGCTGATACATATAAACCTTTTTCTTCTGAATCTCGTATGGATGCTTCACGATTCTTACCTCTCCATCTTCTTGACTCATGGAGATGATAGGGGTAGATTTGATTCGCTGGCGGATGTTGCGGGCAAAGTCGTTGGCTGTATCCACGATGTGGCGAAGGCTGCGGTAATTCTCGGTCATCTCGATGAAACGGCTGTGTTCTGTCTGGGTCAGTTCATAGAGATACTGCGAGTTGGAGCCCCTAAACTCATAGATGTTCTGGTCATCATCGCCTACGGCTATCACCCTCATCTCTTCGTTGGCTTTCATCAGAGCAGAGACAAGGGCATAGTCATCCTTGCTCATGTCTTGTGCCTCATCAATAACGAGCACGGTCTTGCTGATGCGATTGGGCTCCACTTCTCCATTGTTGATCATTTCGGCAGCTTGCTTAACCACATCTCCAGCCTCATCCAGATTGCCAACCCTGCCTAACAGGTCGAAGCAGTAAGAATGGAAGGTCTTGATTTCTACGAAATGGGCGGCATTGCCTATGAGTTGCATCAGTCGCTGCTTGAACTCGGTAGCGGCTGCACGCGAGAAAGTGAGCATCAGGAGTTGTTCGTGCTTTACATCTTCCAACAGCAGGAGAGAGGCAAGCTTATGTACGAGCACACGTGTCTTGCCGCTGCCAGGACCGGCAGCGACTACGATGCAGCGAGACTCATGGTCGTCGATGATTTCCTTCTGTCGCTTGGAGAGCATTCCGAAGAGTTGCTTATACTTCGAAGGTGTTACGTTGCGCTCTATCTCAGTCTCCCGGCTGCCCTTGAAGTACTTTGAGATGAAGCGCTGGTAGTCCATCTGGAAGTAATCCTGCACATATTGCAGGGCGGCATCATAATCCCGTACCATCAGGTTGGCATATTCGCCCACTATGTGAATCTGCTGAATCTTCTGCTTGTAGAACTCATTGAGCATGCGATAATCCTCCTGCTTATAGCGCATGCGAAGTTCCTTGGTACGCTTAATCGCCATTGCATTGTAGAGTACCAGAAATCCTCCTTCCAGCTTCATGGCTCCTATCTTGGAGAGATAGAGCAAGGCTTCCTCCACGTCTTCCAACTGTAGGGAAGAGAAGTCGGAGAAGATTGACTGGTTGCTGGATTTCAGATCGTTCAGAAGTTCGACTACCGAGAATTGAAGAGGCTTCTCTCTTGAATTCTCTCTTGAATTCTCTTTTGAATTATCTCTAGAGCCAGAGGCTTTTCCTAAACCTTTTTCTTCAGAAGGATTCTTTTCTTCAGAAGAGCTATTGTTGCTCTCTTCCTCAGCCAGGCTGTATAGTCTTTCGATGATGAATCGGCAAACTTCAATTCGTCTTTCGAATCGCTTGATGATGGTCTCTATGTCCTTGTCCCTTGTTACGATGAGATTGCGACCACCGTCTTCCTTTTTGTGAGTATAACCCTTCACTGCCAGGAAGTATAGCAGTGTGCGGATTTGCTTTTCTGTAGAAGTGTTGAGACCGTCATGTACGGCATTGTCATTGAGTTGTTTGTATGTGATATGCAGCGATTCATCCGGGATATGTTCCAGGATGTATCTTTCCAGTTTGGCGAAGTTCTCCAGCATCTGCTGAGGCTTGCGTTGCTTGTCGCTGATGTCTTGCAGATAGGCTGAAATGTCACGGGTATCGGCAAGGATGCCTTCCTGGCGCATTCGGTCAACGGAAGAGATGACGTCTCGCTTGCTGAGTCCTAGGATGTCGGCGAGGTAATCGATGCGAGATTCTGCCTCGCTATCCTGTGCTTTGGCTATATGCTTCTGGGTGATGAGCGACTTGATGATGCGGATGGCATTCTGCATCTCATCTTCCGAGAATAGGGGTGATTCGGTGAGGCGAAGTCTTGCCTCGTCCATGTTCTTGACGGTGATGCCTGTGGCATAGACGTGCGGAATGTTGTTGCCACGCTCTATGTATCCGCTCTGTTCTAGAGCAGAAAGGGCGGTGCGAACACGGGTTTCTATGTCGGATACCGAGTCATCCCAACCGGCTTGGCGGGCTATCTCCAGTGCCGAACAACTTACGTGTGGACGTTGCTTGGTAAAATCCTTAATGGCTTTCCATACCTGTTGTATCTCGCTGATGCTCAGCTTTGTCTGGTTGAGCAGGATGAAGTGCTTGTCCAAGTCCTCGTCGCTATAGAGTACATAGCATTTGGCATTGAGGTGTGGATCTCTTCCTGCACGTCCAGCCTCCTGTACATAGTTCTCCAGAGAGTCGGAGATGTCGTAGTGGATAACCAGCCCCACATCGCTCTTATCTACTCCCATGCCGAAGGCGGAGGTGGCGACGATGATTCTTACCTTATCGCTCATGAAGGCATCCTGATTGTGTATCTTCTCATCAGCATCCATCTTGCCATTATAGGGCAGGGCGGATATGCCGTCACGGGTCAGCTTCAGGGCGAGTTCACGGGTTCGCTTGGTGCGGGATACGTAGATGATGGTAGGGCAATCTGCCTGCTCTACCAGTGAGCGCAGTAGATTGTATTTGTTGCCGTCACTATCTACGTGGATAACGGAATAGTGCAGGTTGGTACGTGAGGCTGATGAGGCGAAGAGCTGGAGGTCGGTGCCCAGCCAATGCTTGAAATAGTCGCAGATGTCCTGTACCACCTTCTGTTTTGCAGTGGCGGTGAAGCAAGATACGGGTATCAGGGTTTGACCATGGTTGCGGGCCATTGCATCCTTGCCAAACTTGCGTTCCTGATATTCCTTGATAAACTTGCCGATATATAGGTAATCCACCCGGAAGTCTTGTCCCCATGCAGAGAAGCAGTGAGCTTCATCAATGACGAATCTCACCACATGCCGTGCCATCAGAATGCGCTCAATGGTTTTGGAGCGCAACATCTCTGGTGCTATATATAATAAGGTGGCATCTCCGCTCTGTACTCGTTCGATGGCTAGGGAGCGGGAGATAGGGTCGAGGAGCCCGTTGATGGTTACGGCATCGGTGAAGCCGCGGTCTGCGAGATTATCTACCTGGTCTTTCATCAATGATTGCAGAGGCGAGATAACCACGGTGAGTCCATGTATGGTTCTGCCATCCATCAGGGCTGGCAACTGGAAGGTGAGCGACTTGCCGCCACCCGTAGGAAATATAGCCAATAATGACTTGCCATCCACTGCTGCCTGCGATGCCTGTTCCTGCAGCGGTTCGCCGTCATAGGTACGAAAGGCATCATAGCCAAAGAGCTGTTTCAGGTTGTAATGAATGTCGAGCATGCGGTTGCAATACTCGCAGCCATCGGTGCATTGGGTATGGCAGAGCATATAGATGATATGTTCTACTTCGGGGTAATGGCAGAGTACCCAACCTGGGGTTACAGATTGGTAATCGTCTGTGCCTATGAGGGCCAAGGCGTATGCCAAGCCGCAAGGCGACTGGGCTGCAAGAGCCGGAATATCGACATGGTCGCAAATATGATTCTTGTATTCAGAAAGAATGAATTCTGAAACGCCTATCATTGCGTCATCCTTTTCGATGGCTCCCACATACATCAGGAATCCTCTGAATTCCTCTTCATTCTGTAGCAGCAAGGTGAAGATTTTCCTCTTTCTTTCTGATAATTGATTCCATGCAGCGATTTCATCCATCAACAGTTCCTTGGCTTTCTCGCAGTCGTTGACAGGATTGTTCATCTGCTCGCTCATCAGTTTGTCGTCCTTTACCAGATGATGGTAAGGGCGCTTGGGGAAGAGGAGTGGGGAGAGATAGAGGGTATCTATCAGTATGCCGTTGAGTTGGAGATAGCGGGCATCGTGATGAATGAGGTTATGCCCGCAGATATAGTCAACCTTTCTTTCCTGCAGGAACTTGTTCAGTGCCGTCTGTGATGCTTGGTGAAAGGTGGCTCCGTCATAACTTAATGCCCCGATATCATGTATTTTATGGTCTTTCAGTCCCACTTCTGTATCCACGAAGGCAATGTTCCTGCTTCTGGCATCTTTCTTCTTGATGTCAGAGCTTACGGTGAGATTGTTCTTCCTTCCAAAGAGGCGACTGAATATTGACATAATAAACTTTTCTTTTTAGATGTATCAGGAAGCTGTCTTATCTATGCATAGACCATACCTTCCTCTATGATGTCGCAGACAGATATTTTTATCTTATGCTTTTTCGATTATCCAATTTTCGATATTCCCAGTTTTACTGTCGAAGTTGAGGCCGACCGATAGTCTGTAAGCAGAGAGAATATGACGAAGAGCATCTGCTACCTCCTTGTTAGGAACATCAAGAACGTAATAGTTGTAGTCTTCATGATATTCCTTGATGGTGATATATCCACTTTGGTAAAGCAGCGGCATGATGGTTGGCATATTCTCCGTAGGAGCATCAAACTCGCTGGCATCAGCCTCCACTCGGGTGATGATATCTGTAGGAACTACCTGATATTTGCGCATCATATTGATGAGATAAGTTGGAGTGCCGGAAGTAAACCAATAGGATCCGAACTTGTTTTCAGCAAAGCAATTCAGCAGGCTATATGGATTGAAGATATCGGGTGAGAATCTTGTGAAATGATAGCCGTCATAGTTCTCTTTTAACTTGTCGATGACTTGTTCTTTCGTTATGTTTCTTCTTCGGGCAAGTTCGTCAATATCTTCCGACATCTGCATCAGAAGTTCTTCTTTGGTGATGCCACAGATACCAGCATAATCATCATTCATGGATATGTTGGTGATGTTGTTCAGTTCGCTGAAGATGCTGACTTGCGAGAACTTGGTGATGCCTGTCAGGAAGACAAAGCGTAGTTTAGCTTCGCTGTATTTCAAAGGACTGAAAAAGTTGCGCATGATATTGCGCAAGGTATCTAACTGTTCTTGCTCGTGAGCCACATCCAGTATGGGCGCATCATATTCATCAATAAGCACGACTACCTGTTTTCCGGATTTCTCGTATGCAGTATTGATCAGTTCTGTCAATCGGTTATTGGCATCAATTTGTGGCTGTGTGATACCCCATTTCTTTTCTTCTGTTTCCAGTATGAATGCGAGATATCTCTCCAGCTGTTCTTTATTCATGTGTTTGCCTCCGCTCAAATCAAAGTGGAGCACAGGATATTCTGTCCACTCCTTTTCCTGCTTTTCGATGGCAAGACCATTGAATAAGTCTTTCTTGCCTTCAAAGTAACTCTGGGGGGTGGTGAGAAACAGGGATTTTCCAAAGCGGCGTGGACGTCCCAAGAAGAAATAGGTACCGCTGGTGTGCGTCAGGCGGTAAACGTATTCCGTCTTGTCGATATAGAGCTTGTTTTCCTTGCGGATTCGCTCGAAAGTCTGTATGCCTAATGGATATAACTTAAGTGCCATAATCTTCGATATTTATATTTACACCGCAAATGTACAATTATTATTTGATATATGCAAATAATCAAGCGCAATTATTTTCTTTGAAAGCTGTTTTTATCAATCCCAAGAGGCTTACGAGGATATCTTCAAAGCAGATTAATATGCACCTAAAACCTTCCAGTCGTCTATGAGTTTGAACAGTCGGGGCATAGCTGGCTTGTAGCTGTCGGGATAGGTGAGGGAATAAACGAAGAGTATTCTACCACTTTTGATGAATTTATCGTAATGACTGTAGCCATCTACTCTTACTCCGTTTTCATAGACAGGACCGGAGAGGATGAATGCCTTATTCGATGCCTGCATCGTCCGCTCCGAATGAAGCTTCTGAGCTAGAGAATCGGCACAAGCCTGGAGGGTGTTGCTATAGTTGGGGGTAACGTAACTCTCCAGGATGATGTTGGCATGATTGGTGAATGAGAAGCGGGCATAGCCCTGGTATCCCGATACCGAAGTATCCTCCTGCTGGAAGAAGCAAGGATATTTGACAACATAGCCGAAGTCCGGATCATTGTATTCCTTCATGGGTGCCATCTCTACCTTGGTCTTGAAATCCGCCATCGGTGTATGCTTCTCTTTCGTAACCTCATGATGATAGTTGATGATGAAGTTTATCATCATCAGCAAGACAACTGCTATCAAAAAAATCTTCTTCATATCTTTGCTTCTGTATTATAGCTGCAAAGGTATGAAGAAGATGAGAAACTGCCAAATAATAAGTATGACATTTGGCTGACATTTCTGAACTTATCTGATAATCAGTCGATAAGACTTGCCTCTTTCCGACTCAATCATGAGGTTGCTATTCTGCTCAATCACCGGTTTAATACGGCGAATCAAGGTATAGAGCGTTTCGCTGGCATCCGGTTTCTTGGGCCAAAGAGCATTACAAATCTCCTGTTTGGAGAGTTGATGATGCGTATTGTCGAAGAAGAGTTGCATCAGCTGGTGCTGCATCGGAGTAAACTTGATGGCTTGTCCGTTTTCCTGATTGTAGAAGGAATCCTCGTCTTGAGAATAGCACATGGTGCCGAACATATCAGCCTCATGATTCCAGGGTTGTTTTCTGCGATGATAGTATAGCGATGCAATTGCCCAAATCATAGCCATGAGGGTAAGCGTCAAAGATGTCCGCTGGTTGCTCATACTCAAAACATCTGCCATCGAACAGTTAGCATAACTTTGGATAGAATGCTCGTTGAGGAGCATCTGTTTGCTGCTGAGCAGGTTGGCGCTATTTACCAACTGGGAATTGTTCTTGCCTCTTCTTCTTCTGTCTTCCATCACATAGCAGAGATTACTGGTCGATTTCAGCAGGTCGATGCTGAGATGTGACCGGTAGCTCTGGATGGTATCAGGCGTAATCCATTGATATTTATTTTCCTGAAGAGTCAGAGCCAAAGCTTTGTTCATATCTTGTACAATGGCATACTGTGCCTTGCGGTAGTTACTCACGCTGGAGAATGCCGCAGACATCACAAGGATGGCGAAGATGAGGATGGAATGATATGCTTTCAGTTTCATATTATCTATTCTGTTTAAATGATATACTGTTTAAAGATTCAAATGCAAAAGTACAGAAATTCTATGAAAGATGGAATAAAACTAGATATAATATTCGTTAATTGATAAATGTCAGACTTATGTCAGTCATATTTTTCGCTTCGGTCTTCTCTTTTTGATACCTTTGCAGCAGAAAACAAGTTTTAGAAAAAGTATATTATGATGACAATGAAGAAAAGTAAATTGTTAACAGCTATGGTGATGCTGTGGGCATTGATCTCTTGTGTAGAAATACGTGCCCAGGAGATCCAGAAGGTATCGAATGATATAGCCTTGCAAGAGGTTGTTGTGAAGGCGGCACGAGTAGTCAACAAGGAAGATGGCAAGTTGATATTCCCAAGCGATATTCAGAAGCAGCGTTCTTTTTCTGGTTTTTCGCTTTTGGGAAAGTTAGCTTTGCCTCATATCAGGGTTGATGAGGCTGGCCGTTCCATTTCTGCTACCGATAATAAAGGAGAAGTGCAGATTCGTATCAATGGCATTCTCGCCAATATGCATGATGTGCAGATGCTGGATGTAGCTTCTATTATGAGTGTAGATTATATCGATAGCCCTGGCGTAAGATATGGAAAGAATATTGCATATGTGATAGATATTCATACCCGCAGGGCTTCATCGGGTGGCAGTTTGGGCTTCAACCTTACTAATGCGCTAACTACCAAGCTCGGTTCGAACGATGTCTATGCATCTGTCAATAGGGGCAAGAGCCAATTGAATATTTTATATGAGCAGACTTATGTGGATAATAAGGCATCCGAATATAATGAGGATGCTCAGTATCTTCTACATGATGGTTCAGAGTATCAGATATCTCGAAAAATCATGAATGGGGCAACTCGAAATTATGATAATACATTGCAGTTGAAGTATAATCTGGCTGATTCTGCATTATATGTATTCCAGACAACGCTTACCACGGATTTCAGCAATCAGCCTTATACATCGAATGAGATGTGGTTTTCTGAATCAGGAAAGCCTGCGTATCCTGTTTACAGAACCAGCAAGGGTAGGGATTTTACTCCTGCTCTCGATTTGTATTTCTATCATCAGTTGGGCAAGCATCAGTCTTTGTCGGCAGATGTTTTGGGTACTTATATCCACACCAAAGGAGCCTATTATGAAGGTGAGGGCGAACCCTATCAATATCAGGTAGATGGAAAGACCTATTCGCTCATAGCCGAGGCTATCTATGAAAACCGGTTGAAACCCTTTACTTTTTCTGCAGGAACCAACTTGAACTGGAAATATATGGATAATCAGTATTTGGGTGATGTGGTTAGCGAGAATGGTATCCGTTCATTGGGTATTTATGGTTTTGCACAAATCAAGGGAAGTCTGGGACAATTCAAGGAAGGAACATCCCGTTTAACTTATGTGGCTGGCTTCGGGTTGAGTAATCAGTCTTATCAACAGGGAGATGAGGATTTTAGTTTTTGGCTTTGTCGTCCAAAACTCACATTGGCTTATTCCCTTTCTTCTTTGTTCCAGATTCGCTTGGGAAGTGAATTATCACAGCATATTTCGCAGATAGCTATGATTTCGGATACCCGTATTCGAAAGAACAGTATGGAATGGACTGTGGGTAATCCTTCGCTTAAGCCTAACAGTAGATATGAGAACTGGGTTGTGTTCTCTTTCAGTAAACCAAGGATAAATACTGATTTTACCTTGAATTATCGCATCAATCGTCATTGTAATTTGGCGAAATACACCCGCACGGAAGATGATCAGTTTCTTTATTCCCAGACGAATCAGCCCCATTGTAATATGTTGTATCTTACGAATGATATCCGGTTTGACATTATCCCCGACCACCTTATATTATCTGTGAACGCAGGTATTTACCGTTTTTTCAATAAGGGCGATGAGTACAGTCATTGTTATACCGCTTATAATTATGGTGGAACATTACAGGGGTATTGGGGAAAATGGACTGTGATGCTGTATGCTGATAACGGTTGGAACTTTATGGAGGGAGAGAACATCGGGCATAATCCTCCTTCATTGGCAGCCTCAGCCAGTTATCATATAGGTGATTTCGATTTTACGCTCTATATGCATAATCCGTTTATGGCTCATCCGAAATCCTATTCTGCAGAAATCGTCAACGCCTTGCTCCGTAAGCAGGTTCGTGGTTATGACAATTCGGGAGGTAATTTGTTCCGTATCGGTGTTGCTTGGAATATCAATCGGGGAAAGGAATACCGTAAGATACAGCGGAATATCAACAATGAGGAGCGTGAAACGGGTATCTTGAAATAGGTGGCTTTGCTTTCTATATGGGTTGCATGGGCAACAGCCGGAATTTATTTCTTCCCTTTATTGATGATATAAATTCCGGCAGTAGCCAATGCGCCTGCTATCAGATACTTCCAGTAGAAGGTTTCGCCAAGACAGAGACAGGAGGTGATGGCTCCTACTACGGGGATGAGCGAATTGTATATCGCTACCTTTCCTACGGGATTGCAGCTCAATAATTTGTTGTAGAGAGCGAAACTGATGGTTGAGATGGCGATGAGCAGCAGAAGGATGGTGATGCCCCAGAGGCTGATGACTGGCAGATAGCCACCCATTAACAAAGCAGGAATCACCAGCAAGGCTCCACCGATGCTCAGCGAATAACCGGTTCCTACGAAAACATCCACCCTCTTGCTCAATCCTCGGGTCAGCAGGGAAGCACTGGCTCCACACAGGGCATTGAGGATAATCATACCATCGCCCAGGAATGTGAAACTTCCGCTTTCCTTTCCGCCAAGGTTCAAGGCAAGGATGCCCAGGAAGCCGATGATGCAGCCCAATGCCTTTCGCCACGTCATCCTGTCGCTCTTGAAGAAGATGCAGGCAAGGATAACCACCGTGAAGACGCTCATAGAATTGAGTATCGCTGAACGTGCTCCTGCATTATGCGAGAGTCCGAAATAGAAGAAGGCATAATGAAGGGTGGTGTTGAGGAGTGCATAGAGGAGAAGGAACCAGACATTCTCTTGAACAGCTTTCTTCTTGAATCCGAATTTACGATGCGAACTTCTGGCGATGGCAAGGATGATGATGCCGGAGATGAAGAAGCGGATGCCGGCAAAAAGCATCTTGCTTCCGGTCATGTCTGCTGTAATCTGATATTCCTCCATTCCCATTTTGATCAATGGGTAAGCCCATCCCCACGAGATAGCAGCCGTAAGGGCGAACAGGCTTACCCATACCGGGCGCTGAAATATACTGAGTGTATTT
>OIXX01001040.1_pt1 | contig 11134 bp, 5 predicted proteins | sample 1588161 | NCBI WGS metagenome assembly OIXX01 (sample SAMN03283274) | human gut metagenome | biome: human-associated habitat; material: feces | host: Homo sapiens | place: Peru | collected 2012
AGGACCTGCAGCAGATGCGGAATATCCAGCGGCTTTGCAATGTGGCCGTCCATACCGGCCTTCAATGCATTCTGACGGTCTTCTTCAAAGGCGTTTGCCGTCATTGCAAAGATGGGAATGCCTGCCTTTGCAGCATCCGGCAGGGCGCGGATCTGCCGCGTTGCCTCGTAACCGTCCATCTTGGGCATCTGGATGTCCATTAAGATCAAATCGTACTGCCCGGGGGCCGCCTGCTTCATCTTCTGGACAGCGATCTCGCCATCCTCAGCAGTGTCTACCGCAAAGCCCGCTTCCTTCAGGATCTCCAGTGCGAGCTCGCGGTTCAAGGCATTGTCCTCCACCAGCAAAAGCTTCTTTCCCTTGAGCTCGGAGGCATCTGGCTGCGCTGGCTTACAGGCAGGCTCTGCACCGTACGGTTCTGCCAGCACTCTGCGCAGTTCGGAAAGGAACAGCGGCTTTTCGCAGAAGGCGGTCACTCCGGCAGCGCGGGCTTCCTCTTCAATATCCGTCCAATCGTAGGCCGTCAGAATGATGATAGGGCAGCTTTTCCCGATCACCTTGCGGATCTGCCGCACGACCTCGATGCCGTTCATATCGGGGATGAGCCAGTCGATGATGTAGACGCTGAATTCGTCGCCCTGCTCCATGGCGTATCGGGTGCGGATCACCGCTTCCCGGCCGGAGATCGTCCACTCCGGCCGCATCCCGATCTTGGACAGCATGGTGCTGACGCTCAGGCAGGTGTCGGTATCGTCGTCTGCTACCAATGCGCGCAGCCCTTCCAACTGCGGGAGCTGCTTGGGCTCCACCCTTTGTCCGCTGAGTGCGAAGCAGAGATCTACGATGAATTCGCTGCCCTTGCCCGGTTCACTTTCGATCGCGATGGTGCCGCCCATCATATCCACGATGTTCTTGGTGATGGACATGCCCAGGCCGGTACCCTGAATGCCGCTGACGGTGGAGCTTTCCTCCCGGCTGAACGCCTCAAAGATGTGCTTCTGGAACGCTTCGCTCATACCAATGCCATTGTCCTTGATGCGGAACTCATAGCAGCCACGGCCCTTGGGCGCACCGTTCTTCTGGGCGATGCGGATGCTGATCGTACCGCCTGTGGGAGTGAACTTGATGGCGTTGGACAAAATGTTCAGCAGGATCTGGTTCAGCCGCAGCGGGTCGGTGATGATGTCCTCGTTCTCCACGTCCATGGTATCGATGAAAAGCGACAGCCGCTTTGCCGAAACATCGGGTTGGATGATGGAGCGCACATCGTGGACGAGGTCCGGCAGATGCACCGCTTTCTCTTCGATTTTTACTTTTCCGCTCTCGATGCGGCTCATATCCAGCACATCATTGATGAGGGAAAGCAGATGCTGGCTGGAGGTAGAGATCTTTTTCAGGTAGTCCAGCACCTGCTCCTTATTATCAATATGGGTCGCAGCCAGCGAGGTGAAGCCGATGATGGCGTTCATGGGGGTGCGGATATCGTGGCTCATATTGAACAGGAACTCCCGCTTGGCACGGTTTGCCGCACCCTCGTGCTGGAGTGCGATCTCCAGTTTGCGGTTCTGTTCCTCCAGCTGAGCCTGATACTTCTTCTCCTGCTCTTTCTTCTGCTGCTCCATCTCCTGCACGGAGCGTCTGCGCAGCACCCGAAGGACCATTACAAGCAGGATGTAACCGGCCAGCGCCATCAAAATCATCGGAAACGATTCACGGAAGACGGATCTTTCATCCGTATACGCGTAGAGATCGAAAGACCTTCCGTGGCAGTACATTCCAACATAGCAGCCGGAGCCGTTCCAATCGTGGGTATGGGTCAGCGTTTCGGCAGCCCCGGCTTTGCGGATCTCCCGCACCGGCAGACTGTCCGCAGCATCCTGCCCGATGAGCTCCGGGCGGTTGGAGGCAATGACCTGATTGTTCTGCACGATGAACAATGTGCCGCTGGTCTCGACCGAGTAGCCGTCCAGTACGCTCTGGATGGACAAGGCCGTTCCCTCTACAAATTCTGCCGGGGTATAGCGGTAGGCAAGCAGGATGACCTCTTTGCTTTCTGCCCGGTGTGCCGCAACATCCACGGCAGACCCATCCTCCAGCAGGATCCGCTTCAGATAGGTCTTTTGCGGGTAAGAGAAAACGTCCAGAACGGCATCATTCTTGAGCGGTTCTCCAAACCGGGCATAGCCGATGCCGTTGGTTGTGGATTCGCACAGGAGCGTACCGTCCGGGGCCAGAACCGAAATACCTGTGAGCCAGAGCAGCTCTGCCTGCCTGCTCAGGCACTGCGGGTCGGAAAGGTCGAGCGCAGGGTCCTGTGCCAGCTGATGCACCGATACCGCCGTGCGGCGGAGCGCTTTGGCCACGACCGTATCGTTGTGCTTTTCAAAGCTGGTGGACTGGGATTTGACAAAATCAAGGATCTGGCAGAAACGAGCCTCCGTTGCACGCAGTGCCTGCCAACTCGAGAAAAAAACGACGCCGGCCATAAAAAGCACGCCGATGACCAGATAGAGCCCCCATCTCCATGTATCTGAGACGGTTCTGTTTTTACATGCCAATGGTGTCCACCTCCAGATACTGCGAAGGATGTTCCAGATACTTGCCAAGGATCTGCTCCAGTGTGCCGTCTGTGCGCATCTGCGCAAGAACAGCGTTCAGCTGGATGTCCAGCCCGCGGCTGTCGTTTTTGGCAAAGGCGATGCCCAGCCCGGTGACCAGCAGCGGTTCTTCGAGGATGCGGAACTCCACGGAATTGTCCTTCATGTATTGCAGGATGGCCGTCTCATGGGCAGCGATGGCATCCACATAGCCGCAGGCCAGCATCGCATACTGCACGCTGCGGTCTTCGGTGCTGAACACCTCGACGGTCTGCGGGATGCGCGGGTCGGAGCCGCTGAGAAAGATCTCCTCCGGCTTGCCGGTGCTCTGCACGGCGATGGTCTTTCCGGCAAGGTCGCCGAGTGTCCGGATGCTGCTGTCGGCATCCACCGCGGCCACCTGACGGCTCACCATGTAGGGTCCCGCCCAGCGGTATACCTCCTCGCGCCCATCCATGGAAAAGCAGCCCCAGATGCAGTCGATGGTACCGCTTTCCACCAGAGCTGTTTTTTGCTCCCAATCGATCGGTTCAAACCGGGCAGCATATCCCATGCGGCGGAAGGCTTCGGTGGCGATCTCCACGTCGATCCCGGCGGGTACGCCGTCATTGTTCAGATAAATATAGGGCGGATAGGTATCGCTTCCCACAATGAGCTGCGGAAGACTGCTGTCCTTCGCGTTCGTTCCGCCGCAGGAAGTCAGACTGCCGACGGCAGCAGATGCCGCCAGCAGGGTGCAGCCGCGCAGAAATGCACGGCGTGAGATTCTGTGTTTCATTTGGGCTTTTTGTTCTCCTGTTTTATTGCATCCATTGCTCAGCTGTGCTGCTGTAATTCTTCTTTCAGGTCAGCCTGAATATCCGTCAGGCACTGCAGCAGCAGCGGGTTGAACGCTCCGCACTCGCCGTTCAGGATCATCTGCACGGCTTTTTCGTGGGAGAAGGCTTTTTTGTAGCAGCGTTCGCTGGTCAGTGCATCGTACACATCAGCCAGCGAGACCAGTTGTGCGCTGATGGGGATCTCATCGCCCTTCAGCCCATCCGGGTAGCCGCGCCCATCCCAGCGTTCGTGGTGCCAGCGGGCGATCTCGTAGGCCGTTTGCAGCAGCGGCTGCTCTGCAAAATTATCCAGATCATGCAGCATCTGGGCTCCCAGCATGCTGTGGGTCTTCATGACCTCGAATTCCTCCGGGGTCAGTCTGCCGGGCTTGTTGAGGATCTTTTCGTCAATGCCGATTTTTCCGATGTCGTGCAGGGCAGAAGCCAGCGGGATCATATCCTGCTGTTCCGCAGTGATCGAGGATCTGCTGCTCTCCAACAGACGGCGGAGCAGCAGCTCGGTGATGATACGGATGTGCCGCACATGGGCGCCGCTTTCGCCGTTGCGGAATTCTACGATATGGCTCAGTACACCCACCAGCATATCCGTGTTATTCTCACGGGCGCGGATCTGCTCAGAGACCATCTGCACCAGCCGCCGCTGCTTGGCGTACAGCTTGATGGTGTTGGTCACACGGCGGTACACGATACGAGCATCGAAGGGGCGATTGACATAATCACTTGCGCCCAGCTCATAGGAACGCCGGATCGTCGCATCGGAGTCCTCGCTGGAGATCATAATGACCGGGATATCCTCGATGGTGTGGTTGGCATTCATGGCTTTCAGCACTTCAAAGCCGTCCATAACGGGCATATTGATGTCCAGCAGCACCAGTGCAATGTTTCCGGCTTCTGCCTGCAATTTTTCCATGCATTCCCGTCCGTTTTCTGCTTCCAGGACATGGTAACTATCCCTCAGGATCTCTGTCAGCATCATGCGGTTCATTGCGGAGTCATCCACAAGTAAGATCTGTGACTTGTTCTGCAAAAGTTTTTCCAAAGCCGCCATGTTATGCCCCGGAACCTCCACCATGACGGCATTCTTGCGGCACTTTGCCTGATACATCAGCCGGTCTGCCCGGCGAACGATGTTTTCCATCGGGTCGGCGAGGGACTGTATCGTTCCGCCAATGCTCAGCGAGATACGGAAATGCGAATAGCCGGGTACAGTAGCCTGCTGCACGGCGGCTCTGATCTGCTCCAGCTTGGCTTGCAGGATGTCGCTCGGAATGCCGGACAGAACCAATAAAAACTCATCCCCGCCGTAGCGGATGAGCAGGTCCGATTTCCGGATGCAGGACTGGATAGCGTTTGCCACCGTTTTCAGTGCCATATCTCCGGCGTAATGTCCATAGGTGTCGTTGCAGATCTTGAAATCGTCCACATCCATCAGCGCGATGCCCGCCGGGCCGGTGGATTTACGGACAACTTCTTCGTAATAGCGGCGGTTGTAAATTCCTGTCAGCGGATCCCGATAAAGCTCGTCTTTGAGCTGCTGCTCCCGTGCAGCGCGCTGTCGGGCTGTTTCGTCCTCCGATACTTTCTGATTTTCGGTCAGTTGTTTCAGCGCCTGCTCCGCTGCGGCAAGAGCGGCTCCCTGTTGATGAAGTTTTTTCAACAGCTGCTGCTCACGCGCTTTGTAATATTCCTCGATCTCGGAAAGTGTATTCACGTTCTGACCCTCTTCTACATCATTTACATCATTTGTGTGTTTCATCTGCGGAAACGCGCTTTTCCGCTATTTTTTAATGGGGAGGGGTAACGCGGAAGCGTTTTACGGTCTGTTCCAGTGCTGCAATGTCCACGGGCTTGGAGAGATGTTCATCCATGCCGGCTTCCTTGCTCTTTTGCATATCCTCAAGGAAGGCGTTGGCGGTCATGGCAAGGATGGGGATGATCCTGCCCAGCGGATTTTCGCCATTGCGGATGCGGCGGGTGGCCTCCAGGCCGTCCATCACCGGCATCTGCACGTCCATCAAAATCATGTCGTACTCGCCGGGCTTGACGCTGGCAAAGGCATCCACGATCTCCTGACCGTTGGAGCAGACGGTGCAGCTTGCGCCCTTGGATTCCAGCAGCATTTCCAGAATTTCGGCGTTGATGGCGTTATCCTCGGCGCAGAGGAACTTCATGCCGGACAGGGGAGAAGTTTCTTCTGCTTCCTCCGGCAGAGCCTGCACCTTCTGCGCATGATCCGACCCCGTATCAATAGGAAATTCTAGCACGACCTCAAAGCGGGTACCTCTGCCGGGGGCGCTCTCCACGCTGATGGAGCCGCCCATCAGGTCTACGATGCTCTTGGTGATGGCCATGCCAAGGCCGGTACCCTGCACTTTGTTGGTGCCGGATTTTTCCTCGCGGGTAAAGGGGTCAAAAAGGGTCTTTTGGAACGCCTCGCTCATGCCGATGCCGTCATCCTGCACCACAAAGCGGTACCGGGCGAAGTGCTCGTTCCGGGGCAGCTCTTCCACCTCCAACCGGATATGCCCGCCCTTGGGCGTATATTTGACCGCGTTGGAGAGGATGTTCATCAGCACCTGATTCAGGCGGTTGGGGTCTGCCAGTACGTTTTCGTGCTGCAGATGGGTGTTTACCGTAAAGGTCTGGCGGTTTACCGTAAAGGTCTGGCGGCGCTGGCCTGCCTGCTGACGGATGATGCTGTCCAGCTGGCTGACCTGCTGGGGCAGGTTCATTTTTTCCACATTCAGGGTGGTCTTGCCGCTCTCGATGCGGCTCATATCCAGAATATCATTGATGATGCCCAGCAGCAGCCGGCCGGAGCTTTCCAGCTTGCCCAGATGTTCGGCCAGCTTTTCCGGCTGGTGCAGCTCGTTTTTCATCAGGGTGGTAATGCCGATGATGGCGTTCATGGGGGTACGGATGTCGTGGCTCATGTTGGAGAGGAAGTCCGTCTTGGCCTTGCTGGCGCGCTCTGCGGACTGTAACGCCTCTGCGGCAGCATCCTGCGCCTGCCGCAGCTCATCGTTTACCTGCGTCAGATGGATGTTGTATTGTTCCAGACGGAGGTTCGCTTCTTTTTCAGCCCGCAGCTCCTGCTGCTGCTTTTGCCGCAGGAGAAACCAGCCGACGAAAACTGTTATGACCGAGAACACCATCGCAATGACGATGATGATGACCATGACGATGTTGACCAGCTTCTGCGTATTCACGGCCACATATTCTGCCGGAACAAGGAACGCCAGTGTCCACTGGGCGTTTTCCATCTGCTTCAGGGCGTAGAAATACTCAGTCCCATCCAGCACGGCGTTGGAATAGCAGGAGCCTGTGCGGGCAAGCCGCTCCTTTGCCCCCGCAAAGGAAGAGCCGTGCAGATAGGACATCCGGGAGAGGACGGTGTATACGTTGTGTCCCTTCAGCAGCTCGGTGTCATTGGCGTTGAACAGCTTGAAGCCATCGTTATCCAGCACATAGACGCTGTTGTTGTTTTCGTAGGCGTCACAGCGGAAATAATCGTTCAGCTGGGTCATGCTCTGGGAGATGCCAAAGTAGCGCAGGGTGATCGCTTTCTCTCCGCTTTGCAGTGTGATGGGGGTGGAGAGCTGTTCCAGAAACACCATCCGGGAGTCGTCCTTGGTCAGCGAGTTGGAAACATAGTTGACCCGCTCCGGTGCGCTTTCCAGATAGTTCATTCCCCGCAGCAGCCCCATGCGGCCATACTCGGTATAATAATGTCCGGCAGTATCCACGGCTACCAGTTCGATCTGTTTTTCATGGTAATTGGAAAGCTCCGACAGCTTTTTCAGATAGCGGTAGAGGTCGGTATCGGTCTCCAGCGGGCTGTTGTACAAATAATTACACTGCACATCCACCTCGTCCCAGTGGGTGTCGATGACATCTTCCAGACTGCGGAACATCTGGTGGGTGACTTCCTCCATCTGGCTCAGCCGCTCATGGTAGACAAGGTTCTGGATGTAGGTCTGGCTCATGACAAAAAGGGTCAGGAGCGACACGATGATGACAAAGCCGAAGCCGCCAAACAGCCTTTTATAGATTTTGTTGTTCACATCCGGTATCTCCTGTCCGTTTTGTTTCGGGTGCACCCTAGCTCCATGCGGTATCTGCCCGGCTGATGGTGGTGTATGCGCCAAAGAAGGCTTTTGCGGCATCCATGCCCACCACGCCGCTGTCTGTCACCGTGGTCTCCGCAGCCAGCCGGTCGCTCACACCGCAGATGGCCACCTGATAAGTTTTGTCCGCCTCCGGCTGCACCGGGCTTACCAGCACATAGGGGTAACCCTTGCCGTTGCCGTAGGCGTCGTAACCAGAAGCAAGCAGGCCGCTGATCTGCTGCCCGGTGAGGGAAACGGTCTGGATGGTGCGGTTCCAGCCGGTGGGCAGAATGACCGAAAGGTCGTAATCCGTAATATCCTTGGCGTACAGCTTGGCCGCTACGCCGTGGTGGTTCTGCTCGGTGGGGTTGCCGGGGATCCATGTGCTCAGCGAGACCAGCGCAAGGTCGCTGCCGGTAGCCTGTGCAAAGCAGCGCCCCACCAGCATGGCGCAGTCCTCCTGCGAAAGCTCCTCCGTAACGGTAGTGATGACATCCGGGGTGTTGTTCACCACACTGTCCTGATCCTCGTCCAGCTGATGGATGACATCCTCCATGGTGGCATTGCCCTTGATGAAATCCAGCATTTTAAGGCCGGTGGTCACGACGGTGTTTTCCCAGCCGGAGTAGATAAAGGGCGCGGTGCTGCCTGCGTTCAGGGCATCGGCGATGTCGGCATAGTAGGTGCCGTCCGCTTTTGCGTCCTTGAAGGGCAGCAGGCTGCTTTTCAGCGCCGTTGCGGGCTGCAGAGCGCTGGTGCCTGCAACGGTGGAAAGCACACGCATCACCTTGAGCGCATCCTCCAGCTTCTGGGGGTCCTGCTCCAGCTTTTTATTCAGACCGTAGAAGCGGTTCACATTCAGCACAAAAACGTTCTGGGTGCCGTCCTCCGAGAGAAACGGCATCAGGCCGAATTTATCGGCGTTGCCGTCTGCCTCCACGATGCCGTTGGTGTTTCCGAGCAGAAACAGGGTGTTCCCCTCGGTCATCCTCTGCCGGGTCACATTGTCGTCAAGAGCGTCGCCGGAGTCGTTCAGCATCCCGATGTCCTTCCACTTCTGGACATAGGCCATCGCATGCATCATGCCGGGGGTATTGCTGACATTTGCCTTACCGGACAGATAATCCCGCTGCCACAGCCTGCCGTCCAGTGTGCCGAGGAAATCGGCTTCCGCAATGTTGCACAGGTACTGGAAACCGTAGCCCGGATACTGGATCTGCGGCAGACAGAGATCGACCCCGGCTTCCTTTGCCTTTGCAGCCAGTTCTTCCAGCTCAGCGAAGGAATTGGGCAGCTCCCAGCCGTATTTCTTCAGCAGGGTCTTGTTGTAGGTGATGCCGTAGCAGTTGTAGGTCGAGGGCAGCAGGTAGATGGCACCGTTGTCGAACACGTCCTGCAGGCGGGACTCCACATAGTTATCCGTAAAATCGTAGCCGGAAAGGTCCAGCAGCTTGTCGGAGACCAGATCGCTCCGGGGGTCGTAGTAGGTCAAGGTGCAGACGTCCGGCAGGTCGCCCGCCGCAAACATATTCTCCAGACAGGTGGTGGTGTTATCGCCGCTGTAGGGCACGACCTCGATGTTCACTTCCGGGTAAACGCTGTGTACCTGCTCAATAAAGGCTTCTATCTCCTTATAAGGTGCCATAAAGGTGATGGCTTCGTGAGCAGCGTCTTTTTTAGCCGTTTCGGTCTTAGTGCCGCCGCAGGCGGTCAGTGCTGCCGCTGCCGCAGTAATGCCGCAGACCTGCAAAAACGAGCGGCGGGAGATCTTTTTCATCATATAAATATACTTTCTCACATTTTCGGAAAGCAATACTGCGCAGGTGCAGTAGCGCAGTGCTGCCTTAGCTATTCTTACACATCCCACAGGAACTCCGGCGCTTGCGGCCTGTCCGCACGGGGCTTTGCGCCGAGTTTCCATAAAATGACAGTATAATTGTACCATTGCGGCAAAGGCGTTTCAAGTTGATTTTGAACGTCTTGCCATATTTTGCATGAAAAATATGGAAAGTTCTGAATTTCGCTGACTGGAAATAGACTGAAGTGACACATATCACGACCAGATGGACCGAAAAGGGGGATTCGATGAAAAAAACTCCTTTTATTCTGCACGAAAAATTTCGCTCGGACAACAACGAACAGCGCAAAGAACGGTTTCAAAAGGAATTTGAGCGATATATCATCGATGGATTGCTCAATGCCGCTTCTTCAAGCTCCTGTGCCTGATGCGGCATCCCTGAATTGGAGGGATGCGTTATGCTGCGGATGGATGCTCGTGTACAAAAAGAGGGGGGCAGATCATGAAAGCAGCAATTTATTGCCGCCTGAGCAAAGAAGATGAAGATAAAATTGGTGAATCGGAGAGCATTCAGAATCAAAAGTCGATGCTGCTCCAGTACGCCATGGAGAACGGATTTGATATTTACCAGATCTATTCGGATGAGGACTATTCCGGCATCGACCGGAACCGCCCGGCATTCAATTCGATGCTGCAAGCCGCAAGCGAACATCAGTTTGATGTGGTACTGGCCAAAACGCAATCCCGTTTCACCCGTGACATGGAGCTCGTGGAAAAGTATCTGCACGGAAAGTTCATGGAGTGGGGCGTCCGCTTCATTGCGGTGGTAGACCATGTGGATACCAACGATACCGCGAACAAAAAATCCCGCCAGATCAACGGCCTGATCAACGAGTGGTATCTGGAAGATCTGTCCACCAATGTCCGCTCGGTGCTTGACCACAAGCGGAAAGAGGGGCTGTTCATCGGCTCTTTTGCACGGTATGGATACTGCAAAGACCCAAATGCAAAAGGAAAACTCATCATCGACCCGGAAGCGGCCGACGTGGTAAGGCGGATCTTCTCCATGGCTCTTAACGGGATCGGCGCACACAGGATCGCACGCATCCTGAATGACGAAAAAATTCCAAGCCCAACGGCCTATAAGCAGCTGCATGGCATCCATTACCGCAGTGCATTGAAGAATACAAATGCGGCTCTTTGGAGCAGTCCCACCGTATATCAAATATTGCATGATCAGCTTTATATCGGAAATATGGTGCAGGGAAAGCATAAAAAGATAAGTTACAAGTCTGAAAAGACGATTTGGCTTCCAAAATCGCAGTGGATCGTTGTAGAAAATACGCATGAAGCGATCATTGAGCGGGAAATGTTTGAAACGGTCCAGAGGATGATGCAGGAGCGCACCCGGAGCGGCGAGAAGGGAAGGATCCATCCGCTGGCAAAAAAGGTGGTTTGTGGATGCTGTGGCAGCTGCATGGAGCAAACTGGCCGTCAGCCGGGAGCGGATGGAACCCAAAGACGCTATGTTCGCTGCCGGATGCACCAGCGCGCACCGGAAGTGTGCGGCAACAAGACCTGTACCGATATGAGCGCCTTGGAGAATGCGGTACTGGAACGTATCCGGGCGTATGCGGCAGACTATTTTGACCCTGAAAAAGTTACCCTTCCAGAACAGGATGACCCCATCCGGCGGCGAGAGCAGGCCAGGCGTGACGAGCTGAAGCGGTTGAAGAGCGAAGCAGCCCGGCGGCGCAAGGCCATGCAGGAGCTGTATCTGGATAAGGTGTC
>OIXX01001042.1_pt1 | contig 11113 bp, 14 predicted proteins | sample 1588161 | NCBI WGS metagenome assembly OIXX01 (sample SAMN03283274) | human gut metagenome | biome: human-associated habitat; material: feces | host: Homo sapiens | place: Peru | collected 2012
TACACGAAATCTACTGTGAGTTTTTTAGTTGTCGCACTTTATTTTACAATCTATCAGATAAATACCCGTTTCGGCCAGCCACACCACGGCTTTACCTTTACTCCATGCCATAAGTTCTCCTTAATATTCTTGCCAGCGAATGGAAAATACGCCTTCGTCAGCTGTCTCTCCTTCATCTACGCGAAAAGCATAGCCACTGCTTTTCGCTTGCATGTCTTGATTCATGACGCTGACCCGCAAAAAGCCAATGAACGGCAAAACTTGCGGATTGTCACTACGGATATACCACTCGACCGTGTGTCCCGGCCCGGCTATGTCGTAACGGTCTGTAATGGTGATGCGCCGTTTGCGTGGTACGTCGCGCCATGGAGTCTCTACGAGGGCATCCCATTCCGTCACTAAGACACTTTCAGCAGCATAAATGAGGCGCACACTTTCTGCGTAGTGCTTGGCATTGGCCACATAAATCCGTGCTAAACTAGCAGCTGCAACAGCCATAGTCAAAAGAATAGCTCCGAGCCAAAGGACATAGACTGTCAAAAAACCATTACGTTTCATTCGTTTGCACCTCATTTTGCCAGGGTACGACAGCAATGATACAGGGCCAAGTCTGCAAGGTTCGCTCATCGACTAAGAGAATAGCAATCCGTACAGTTCGCCCATCATAGGAAAAGAAAGGCCGGTCTTCATAAGGCTCTGCGACGACGCGGCCCTGGACCATCGGATTATGGGACGTACTGAGCAAGGGCTGGTCTGTCAAATTACTGAGTACGCGATACACGCCTTTTCCTTTGACACTAAAGCCGGTTTTCGTGCCGTCTGTATTATAAAAGATAATCTCTTTGTCCGAAACGGAATGAATCGTGCCATAGCGAATACCGTGATAGAGCGTTTCATCAATGACTACGCCTTGACGATATAAGTCTTCACTCATGACTTGCCGTTGTTCTTGGCGCACTGCTTCTGTAAAGGCCGGAATGACGGCACTGAGCAAGAGAAGCGACAAGGCTGCCGCCAAGAGCATTTCCCAGAGCAGAAAGCCATTGGCCTTAGGCCTTTTCCAACCGTTTACATTGAAATACTCGGCCATAGACATCCTCCACAACGACGACATAACAACGATACGCATCGACAGGATACGTATCGACTTCGACACGATAGGTCCGTCCTTGCCGTTTGACTTCTGTCGTCATGGAAACATCACCGGCTTGGCGATGTTCTTCCATCATTTCTCTGGCAATCATAGCTGCTTGCTGCCACGACAAGGCTTGATCGTAAGTGCGCATCGTCTCTTTACTAAGCAGTAATATAGGCAATAAAAACAGGATGCACACGCACACGGCAAGCATCGTATCGACGAGAAAGAAGCCATTGCCTTTATTCCACACGGATGCGCCCGGTCTGCGCCGCGAGTATGATTTTCCGTTGGTATTTGTGGTCTCTTGAGAGAATAACCAGTTCCATCGTGTTCGTCGGTCTGCCATCATGATTAAATGTCACCGTTCTTAAAAAATTACCATTGTCACGCACATAGGCATGGCGCGGAAATTGCACTTTTTTGTAAATTTTTGTAGACCGCTGGAGATAATAGCTGTCACCATAGACGTTGAGCCGCCAGATTTTCGTGCCGTCTATACTGCTCCCCATGGAGTACTCACGGAGACGCTGCAAATCGAGCATTAATTCACGGGTCAGTACGTTCACTTCATACTGTGCCTGATTCCAGCTCCATGGCGTAGCCAAAAAGGTACAGAGGACGAGCAGTACGGACAAGGTCACGACACATTCCCACAAAGAAAGATAGCCATTTGCTTTTACCAACCGAGCCATACGAGCCATTCCTTTCCGTACTGCCAAGCGAGCCACCAACCAACAAGTAAGAACGGCCCAAAAGGAAAAATGGTCCGTCCAGAGAGAGCCCAAAGGATTGTCCCGACCAGAGTGGCACTGCTAAAAGCGACGACGAGGACGACATAGGCGAGTATGCCGTCACAACCAAGGGCTAAGGCTGCAAAAAGAGTGACATCACCGGAACCAAGGCCGCGCGGATAGAGCCGCCACAACGCCGTGAACGCAGCGATTAGACCTAGCGTTACAGGCCAATAAGGTGCTACATACCCAGCATAGATAGCCCAGATATTGCTAAAAGCCGTAATGGTAACGAGACCTTGAGGCAGCCAAAACCAGCGCACATCAGTAATGATAAAAATACAAGACCAACAGGCCATGCTCCCTAACCAGAGAGTCAGGCCATGAGCTTCTACGACGTTAAGTAGACTCATTCTTCTCGCTTGCTGTCGAATCGTAGGTCACGCCGTCAAAGGTCCCGGAAACGACACCTTTTGCATCGATCGTATAGGTCGAATCATCTGGTAATTTCGGTTCAGCCTGCAAGTACTGTTTTCCTTTCGTATCTTCTTTGGCTAGTTCCGCTACTGTTGCCGGGTACGTACCGTTGTCGATTTCGTACATCGCTGCAGCATTGCTGATAATATGCAAATCGGCTTTAATTTTTGCGACTTTAGCGTTTTTCGTAGCTGATGTAAATTTAGGAATGGCAATCGTTGTGAGAATGAGAATAATGCCGACAACCATGAGCATTTCTAATAAAGAAAAACCGTTGCGTTTGTATAGCATAAGACGTCTCCTTTCTTATAAACCAGCACCTGCTGCCATGTCGAGCAGCGGCACGAGCAGGCACACCATGAGCGTGCCAATAGCTATTCCAGCCAAGAGTAAGACAGCTGGACCAATGTATTGTTGTAACTGCTGAAGAAATTGTTGAATATGCCACGTATAATAGGCCGTAATGGCTTGTAACGTTTCGTCATAGGTCCCCGTCGTTTCGCCGACGACGAGCATGGTCGTAATGTATGGCGTTGTAATATGCCGTTTAGCCGCTGCCTGGCTGAGGGACATACCTTGTTCCATGAGCTGGCAGCAAGCTGCAATTTCTTGGCGAAACCAGACTAACCGCACTGCTTGGGCTGCGTCTTGCATAGCTTCTAACAGAGGAATACCACTGCGAATTTGCATGCCTAAGAGTTGGCTAAACCGTTGCCAACACAAGATAATCCCAACACGGCGGCACCAGGCAAGAGAAAAGATGCGGCGCACAATGGCTAAGCGATAGGCCTGGTCTTGCCAACTATACACGCCAAGGATGCTGAGACAAATACACCCTACAGCGATTATCATGCCATATTCGCGCAGTACTTGCCCTATAGAAAGTAAGGCCTTTGTTGCTGGCGGCAAGGGGATGCCAAATTCATGAAACATATCCGCAAAGACTGGAACGATACCAAAGACAGCCCCCACTAAGAGCAATATCGTACAGGCCAATAGAAAGACAGGATAGGCTAGTGCTTGCCGTAAGGCTTGGCGTTGTTTTTGTACATCCTCATAATAGTGACTAACTAAACCAAACATGTCGTCAAGTTGTCCGGCCTGCTCGCCAGCGTAGATGATGCGGCATGCTAAGACAGGAAACAGACCGGTCTGCTCCATAGCCTGGGAAAAGGATTTTCCTTTTTCCATATACCGCAAGGCTTGATGCAATCGTTGCCGCTTCCTCAGGGACTGCACATCACGGCTCAGTATATCTAGGGCCGCGGCTACAGAAATGCCAGCACTGGTCATGACTTGAAGCTGGCGAAAGAAAAAGGCTAATTCTGCATGAGATAAGTGTTTCATAGGCATTTTCCCTGGCTTCGTGCTTGTTCCATCGTCCGCATCCCGACGTGGCTGCTCGTCTGCAATACAGACTGTAGTTGATGGTCTTTACCGCTGCGAATGAGCTGGCACACAGCCGGCGTAGCAATGAGTATTTCCCGATGAATGCGCAGCTTCCCGTCAGCATAAACCCTCTCTTGCGCTAAAATAGCTTGCAAGACAAAGGATAGGCGTTGCCGTATTTCCTCTTGCCGACCTGCGCCAAAGGCACCAATGAGACGCGTAACTGCCTGGGCTGTAGAGCGCGTATGGAGCGTTGAAAAGACGAGATGCCCCATTTCAGCTGCCGTCAAGGCCGCGTCCATAGTCTCGACATCACGCATTTCACCGACGAGCAATATATCCGGGTCTTGCCGCAGAGCTTGTTTGACCCCATCGGCAAAGGACGAAAAATGGGTGCCATACTCGCGTAACGAAAGCAATGCTTGCTCACTGGGGATGACGTATTCAATCGGGTCTTCTAAAGTTAAAATGTGACACGGCCGCTGGCGATTGGCTGCTTGCAGCATCTGCCAGAGCGTCGTCGTCTTGCCGCAGCCCGTCGGCCCCGTGACGAGGACTAAGCCATCACGCAGCATGGCTAACTGCTCTAAGAGGGCTTGATCTCTATCGGGCGGCAACGTCTCTAAGGGGTAAAGCAAACGCAATGCCCCATGGAGCCCGGCCCACTCGGAGGAAACGTGCAGACGACACCGCACACCATGGGGACAGGAAAAGGCAGCTGAAATAACCGTTCCCTCTACATATGTATAGCCCAGCTCTTGGAGCCACTCCATGATGTCTATGCGCTGGACAAGTTCTCCTCTACAAGGCACAAGAGCTTGCTGCAGCCGCCACATAGGCGGTCTCCCTTCTTGTAAATGCAAGTCCGTAGCCCTCAGAGCAATGGCTTGTTGTAATATGTGGGCGATTTTCATAGGCCGTATACGCGGACAAGCTCAGCCCGGTCGGTCACGCCGCGCTGTAAGGCCTCATCCATAGCCGCAGCAAAGAGCATAGCTCCATCGTGTGCTGCAGCTGCAGCCATAGCACTACTATTCGCTTGCTGCCGAATGCTCTCTCTAAGAGCCGTCCCAACAGGTACGACTTCAGCTAAGCAAAACCGGCCCACATAACCGCGTTGATGGCATACAGGACATCCCTTTGCCTGATAGTGTTGTGCGTCATCCCTTGTTTTGCAGTGACACAGCCGCCGGGGCAGCCGCTGTGACATAATCCCTAGCAAAGAATCGGCCACTAAGTATGGCGGTACACCCATATCAATCAAGCGCAGCGGCACATCGACAGCTGCAGCTGTATGAATGGTCGATAAAACCATGTGCCCTGTCAAAGCAGCACGCACGGCAATCTGCGCCGTTTCAGCATCGCGTATTTCGCCAATGACGAGGATATCCGGATCTTGCCGCAAGAGGGCGCGCAAGCCATTTTGAAAGTATAAGCCTTGTTTCGGATGAATCTGGCTTTGGCTAATACCGGAAAGGCCATACTCCACCGGGTCTTCTAAGGTCGCAATACTGCGCGACGGGTCATCTAATTCTTGCAACATCGCATAGAGCGTCGTCGATTTGCCGCTACCTGTAGGCCCGGAAATGAGAAATAGCCCTTGCCGTTTTGCTAAGAGCCCCATAAGCAATGTATATGCTCTATGAGCCATACCTAGAGTCTGCAAGCGTCGTTCCAGGCGCAGACTGTCGAGCATACGCAAGACGATTTTTTCACCGCGAATGGTTGGCATCGTACTGACCCGTATGTCGAGACCTTGCCACGAAAACCGTCCATCTTGAGGCACTATTTTGTTGGCAATATCGAGATGAGCCAAGATTTTAATCCGTGCCGTAATGGTTTGCAGCCGTTCTATCGGTATTTCACAAACAGGCACTAAGACGCCGTCACAACGAAATCGCACGCGCATACACCCATCTAAGGGCTCAATGTGAATATCACTGCTCTGCTGGTCCTGGGCATAGTGCAAGATAGCTTCGACGATTTGCTGGCCTGAGACGAAAGACTGCACCCTGTCTTGTAAGGATGTCACAACGCACCGCCTCCTTGTTAGTCCTAGCATACCATGGGCCGCTAAAGAGGCCGGAAACTTTCATCTACTTTTTATGAAGTACACAGGAAATCTTATTTTCCCTTCAGAAAACATATTATATTTCTCCAGATTCGCCAGCTGCGTCTCCACTCTATAAGAGCGGCACCATTTGTGGTATGATACGAAGAAAGAATCTGTTATGAGGAGATACGTATGGATATATTAACTGGTTTAAACGAAGCCCAACGGGCTGTGGCTACAGACACAACGCACCATTTACTGGTCAGTGCTCCAGCCGGGACAGGCAAAACGAATGCCTTAGCATGCCGCATGGCTTACCTCATTCACCATGAAGGAGTTCCAGGCAACGAATTGCTCTGCTTGACCTTTACAAATCGGGCCTGCAAAGAACTGCAAAAACGCATTATCGAGCGCGTACACGAAAAAGGCCTTGACGTCGTCGTCAAGACCTTTCACGGCTTTTGCTATAGTGTCATCAAAGAAGAAGCGAAGCACAGTGACAACGTTTATCATGACTTCCTCGTCTATGATGACGAAGATTGTAAATCTGTCCTGACGGATATCGTATGGCAAGACGGCCTGTTGTCGCACGGTCAAAAACGCTTGCAAAAGCTCCAGCAATTCATTGAAATCGTCAAAAAAGACAGTATTCTCCAGCACCATTATCACGGCACGACGAGCGATTACGAAGCCATTCTTACAGCTCTTTGGCAGCATCCGGAAACGGTGCAGTCCATTTGTGCGAACTACAACGGCTCGATTGATACAGAATTAGAACAGTGGCTCGTCACGCACGGCCTCTCCTTAGTGACGGATTACGCAGCCGCCCTTGCGGCAAATCATGCCCTCGATTTTGCAGACCTCATCGTCAATGCCTATGCCCTCTTGGCTGACCCGGACATTCAGCAGAAATGGCAGCATCGCTTCCGCTATATTGCTATCGATGAAATGCAGGATACGAGTGAAATTGAATATAAGCTCCTATCCCTCCTTTTTCCGGGACGAACGATTTTGCTTTGCGGCGACTACTTTCAGACCATTTACGAATGGCGCGGCTCTTATCCGGCCTATATTTTGCAGCATTTTGAGCAAGAATTTGCACCGCGTCACATTACGTTTACCATAAATTATCGCTCTACAGACACACTGCTCCATGCATCATCTGCATGTTTACATCGTTTATTTCCAGATGAAGTCTCTGCTATTTACACGAAGCCCATTACATCCCAGCGCGCAGAACAAGGCGATAAAATCGTCCTCAAAGGGTGCGATACGTTCATGTCCGAAGGGCGGTTTATTTTCAACGAAATTGCTAACTTACCCGTAAATGCGCGCAAGAGTATGTGCATTTTAACGCGGTCTAATATCCAAAACAAGCGTCTCTGGAATAGCGTCCGCTCTCATAACGAAAAGATGCCCGAAAAATACAGATTGCCTTTTACGATGATTGACCAATTCCAATTATTTAAGCGTCAAGAATGTAAAGACGTCCTCGCCTACTTACGGCTCTTAGTGCAAAAACACGATGGGCCCAGTTTAGAACGGATTATTACGCGCTTCGTCTCACGCGTTGGTGACCGTACCGTCACAACGATCAAGAGCCCGTCGTACCAACAACTCGGCATTAATTTAACTGATTTTATTGACCCTATTACGCAGACGTACGGAGACCCGTTTGGCTTATTACTGGAAGCATTAAAAAAAGAAAATATTGTCGTCTTCGACGTAGAAAGTACGGGCACCGATACGAGCCACGATGATATTATTCAGATTGCAGCCATTCGTTTAGATGGCAAAGGCTATGTAAAAGACCAATTCGTGACCTATGTGAAACCGCAAAAACCGGTAGGCTCGTCGTACTACGTCCATCATATTAGTGATGAGAAACTAGCAAAAAAAGGGCTGGAACCGCAAGAAGCGATTCGCCAATTTTTAGACTTTGCCCAAAATGCCATTATTGTCGGCCATAACGTGACCTATGATTTATCGATTTTATATAGCAAAATGGAACGGCTCCACATGGCAGGCCGCCGCGACTGGCCGTACTACGACACACTGGATATATTCCGCCGCTTCTACCCGAAATTACTCAACCACAAGCTTGGCTTTTTGAGCGATTACTTTCACATTGATGATAAACCGAGCCACGATGCCTTTGACGACATTAAGGCTACAGCCGGTCTTTTACGCTATGCCTTGACGAAGCATATTGCACCAAATACAGCGAAACGGCGTGCAGCCTTAGCCATGTACTTGCGTCTTTTTGCTCCGACGTGCACGTTTATTGCGCACTTGCGCGACGCGTCGTATACACAGCCCCCAGCCGACCTGATTGCTCTCATTATGAAAGAAGGCGATGTCAAGAGCTACTACGAACAGCATGATAAAGTCGGCACAGACGGCCCGATTGACCGTATCGAAAATATTCGTAAGCTCTACGTCGTTGCCAAAGAAAGCACTACAGACACGGACCCCCCTCGTGACATACTCCATGATTTTCTCATAATGACAGCTTTATCGAATAGTGAACTCGATTCACTCATTGCCAAAAAGCCCCAAATCCCGATTATTACGATTCATCAGGCTAAGGGGCTTGAATTTGACTATGTATTTTTAGCAGGCATGCAAGACGGGACCTTCCCTATTTCGCGCGCTGCAGGACGGGAATTAGCAGAAGAAAAGCGGCTCTTTTACGTAGCCATTACGCGGGCGCGCAAGAAACTCTTCATTACGTGGCACGAAACAGAAAACCAGCGTCACTGCAAGCCCAGTCCCTTCCTCGCGACCTTGCCGTCAATCGATGTCTTAGATATGAATAAGGCCTAAGAAACCAAAGAGCAAACCAATAACACCAGACCCTAAAAGGACTTTAATAACGCCAATTTTGCGCCGTACAGCGAGCAACGCGAGGATCAGGATAATCAGTCCGCCACTGCTAAAATTAGTCATGTCGTGAGGCAACGTTTCTGTATCCCACACAGCGAGCAAGATAAAGCTCAAACTAGCACCACCAATGAGGGCCATAACAGCCGGACGCAGGCCATTCAAAGCACCGCGAATAGGGCCAATGTTGCCGTATTTCAAAAAGACACGGGCTAAAATAATGCCAATAATAAAGGCCGGTGTTACGAAGCCAACAGTTGCGGCAATAGCACCACCGACACCGGCGATTTTCGTACCCACGAAGGTTGCCGCATTAATGCCAATAGGGCCAGGAGTCATTTGGGAAATCGTAAAGATATCGACGAATTCGGACATAGACAGCCAATGGAAGGTGTCGACAACGCTGTGCTGAATGAGCGGCATCGACGCGTAGCCGCCGCCAACGCAGAAGAGGCCGATTTTGCAAAATTCCCACCATAACATAAAGTAAATCATGTCTCTTCCCTCCTAATCGTATTTGTGGTGCTGCATAGCAAGGATACCAATGACGGCATCAATGACGACGAGCATCATAATATTGACATCAAAAAAGACATTTGCTATAAAGGTGCCAAGCAAAATCAGAATGGGCAAAACTAGTTTTTTCTTTACTTGCTTGAAAATGAGGTTAATGGCAACGTTGAGAATGAGCGCCGTTGCCCCACACTGCATGCCTTTGAGAATCATCTTAATAATCTGGTTTTGAATGACGTAATCATAGCAGTACGAAATAACGGACAGCGTAATGAGCGGTGGCAAGACCGTCGCCACTAAGGCCACAATCGTGCCGAGATACCCGGCCATGCGATAGCCTAAAATAATGGCACTGTTGCACGCTACGACACCGGGCATCGACTGGGCAATGGCGACCATATCGAGGGCATCTTTGTCGTTAATCCAGTGATATTCATCGACGTATTTTGCTTTCAATAGAGGAATAATGACGAAGCCGCCGCCAACAGTAAAGAAACTAATGAGGAATGTAGATTTAAATAAGGTCCAATAAAAGGATTTGTCTCGTTTCGGTGTAACTAAGACGTGTGTATCTTCCATCGTAAGAGTGCCTCCCTTTCTGCTTTCTTGGCTATAGTATAGCATGGTAATTTCCATATTGAAAATATCTAGATTATTGTTATGATATATGTATATCATATAAAAAGGAGTCTTAGTCATGGATATTCGCCAACTCACGTATTTCGTCGCTATTGTCGAAGCCGGGCAAATTACGGCAGCAGCAAAGCAATTACATATGGCTCAACCGCCCTTGAGTCAGCAGCTCAAGTCCCTCGAAGAAGAGCTCGGTGTGGAACTCGTCAAACGGCAGCCCCGCTCCATTACCCTCACCGATGCAGGGAAGCTCCTCTATCATCGGGCACAGCAAATTTTAAATCTAACAGACTCGACAAAACGAGAAATCATCGACATTACGCAAGGCCAGCGAGGCACTCTGTCCCTCGGCATGGTTTCGTCGTCTGGGAGTATGCTCTTTAGCCCGGAAATCATGGCCTTTCACGACAGTCATCCTGGTGTCTCCTTTGAAATTTACGACGGCAATACCTTTAAAATCCTTGATATGCTCACGAAAGGACTCATTGAAATCGGCATTGTCCGCACGCCTTTTAAGCACGAATCTTTTTATTGTAAATTTCTCCCCGAAGAACCTATGATTCTTGCCTTGACCGATGCCTTCGATTGGTGCCCTGACCGAGACGACGTAACCGTTGCAGAACTGAAAGACAAGCCCCTCATCGTCTATCGCCGCTTTGACCAACTCTTCCATGAAACGTGCGAAGCCTACAATTTTACGCCCCACATCGTCTGCCGCAACGACGATGCTCGGACGACGGTCCTTTGGGCCAATGGCGGCCTAGGCATAGCCGTCGTACCAGCCTCAGCCTTTACGCTGGCCGACCACGGACGACTACACACCAAACGCATTGCTGAACCACATCTTTATACGCGTCTTGCCGCTGTATGGCCGAAAAACACGTATTTATCTACGCTGGCAGAAGCGTTTTTAGCATCATTCAAAGGATAATATTGACATATGCTTGGACGGTCGAAGGCATCCCCTTGGCTGTCCGCGGAGGAGGCTCACCGTGTCCTCCAATCTCTGTAACGTATCTCTTTGCCCATCTTGACGCCATAACCATCCGGCGGAGCAGCCAATGGGGAAACCTTCTCCCTCCCGTGTTCATCACTTCATTATGCGAATATACCTCGCACGTGCCCCTCCTTCGAGCGTCCAAGCATATGTACAGAAAAAAGGGGCTGTCGCACGTAATTTGTGCGGCAGCCTTTTTGTGTATACATAAAAATAACTCCCGGTCTATGCAAAACCGGGAGTTGGTGTAGAATAAAGATATGACCAAATACCTATCTACACCTTCAGATTATACAAGA
>OIXX01001043.1_pt1 | contig 11111 bp, 10 predicted proteins | sample 1588161 | NCBI WGS metagenome assembly OIXX01 (sample SAMN03283274) | human gut metagenome | biome: human-associated habitat; material: feces | host: Homo sapiens | place: Peru | collected 2012
ACAATCAAACTGCCCCATTTTTCAATAGCCTTAGCAGGCAGTAAGATATAAAGTGCATAGGTCACCGCCGAAAAGAGACCCCAGAACAAGCCCAAAGGTGTAATCGCCAGCTCCCTTATCTGACCATGCGTTGCGATGGTAAAGGTTCCCACAATAGCCAGGATAATCGCCACTAGCTCTGCTGCTGTTGGGAACCTACGATATTTTGCACATACAAAAGCCAGGATGATAACTGGGGTGACATACTGCAAGACCGTCGCTGTCCCAGCATTAGTGTATTGAATAGCACTGAGATAGGCGTACTGATTTAGTACCAGACCAAAAAGAGCAAATAAGGCGATACTTACTAAGGTTTTTCTATCTTTAATAGCTTGTACTAATTTGTCTCGCTGCCTAAAAAAGACCGAAGCCGTTAGTAAAATACCAGACAGAAGCAAACGTAAACTCGTCAAAAGATTGACATTAACACCATGAGCCATTAGGTATTGACCAGAAACTCCTGAAAATCCCCAGGCAATTCCTGCTGTCAATACCATCAAGCTCCCTTTTAGTTGTTTAGACATGTGTTTTCCTCGATTATAATAATGCTTAATTATTATATCACAGAGTGGATAAGGAAAGCGGTTACCCCATAAAACTTAAGCAGTTTTTCTTGAGGAATTTTCAAGCCACCAACCGACAACCCAGCCAAGGACTAAAAGATAATTTTCAAGAGCACCTATGGCATTGACTGAGTGATGATGTTGAAAATAGCTAAGGAAATGATTGGTCCCAATTCCAAGGCCTCCAATAATCAAAGCTATCAGTACAGCTCTCAGATAAAACCAATCGTATTTGAAGTTTACGGCAATCAGGATGACAAGGACTGCCACATTCCAAATACCAATCTCCCTCTGCCAGCCAACTGAAATGCCTTACCCCGAGTGACTTCCCATATAGGTTGGGAAAAATAGCTGAAAAATAATGGCACCAGTCATGGCCAGGATGACGAGGATAAATAGGACTCTTAAAAATTTGTTCATAGGGTTGCTCCTGTTTAAAAGATGCTTTATTGGATATCACTAGTATAACAAAAAAGACCTAAGTATAACCTAGGTCTTTGAAGTTGATTATAATCTGTCGAAAAAAACTTTACTTTAAATTTGTTCGTTAATTATTAGGACAATAGTTTCCAACATAATTCAATATTTTAGATTTCCATGGATCTTTAATTGCTTTTTTAACATCTTTTGTTTTCACTCCCATAGATTTTACAAAAAAATTATTATATACATTTTTAGGTGTAGTAGAATACAATAAGTGTGGTTCAACTTCTCCATTAATAAATGGTTTAAAAATAAGACAATCCTTTAAGACATCTAATTTCTCCTCTTTCTCTATTCCATATAATTTGTTACAATAGACGACTCCTTGAAATTGGATACTATTGTCAGACTTATTTACCTTAAATATAAAGTCAAAATCTTTAAGATTTTTGTTCGTCTTGATTATATATTTGTTGATATTCTTGGTAACAAAAACATATTCATATAACATCTGCATTACGAAAAACAAAAATATTGATAGTCCAAATGCAATTAAGGAAGGAATAATAAAATCTAATAAATTATTTGGATGATCTAATTTAAACTCAAGATTCTTATTCAAAAGCTTGAATTTAAAAGGATCTTCCTTAGATAATAAAATATAATAGACTCTAATTGCTATTAGGTAGATAAACCATATTATTTTAAAACATGTTTCAAAATAATCATAAACTGGTGTTGTTTCTATTTTAGATCCATAAAGAAATTGGTTTTGAGTTACAACAAATTCTTTTAAATATGGCAAAAGTAATGGAAGAAACCAAACTAGGATAGTTATTGCACTTTCTGATATTTTTCCGGTAGTCGAATCAAGAGAAATATAAAAGACAAATAAATCAAAAACTAAGAAAATCGCTACAAAAAATATCAACCCTAAAATAAATCCATCTAACACAAATTTGGATAATAGTTTATCCATTTTTTGGGAAATTGTTTTTCTCTTATAGAGAGAACTAAATCCAAACATAGTTCCTAAAAACAAAACTAACGATAGAATCCCACTGAAACTGCTTTTCCAAAAATAAAAGAGAACTAAAAAAATAGTAGCAAAAACTTCAAAGAAAAACAAAATCTCGATAAATAAAAACAAGGTCCTAAATAAAACTATAAAACATTTTTCTGCTTTATTTTTATTAGCTAGAAACTGTTTTTTTTTATGACACTTCTGATAAAAGAATGAAACTATTTGTATCAAAAGACTTATAACAAACCACAGCAATAAAATTAAATTAAAGTTTAATCCAAAATAATAAACTCCAATACTTAAAAATAATAAGATAGTGACCAACCCAATTTCAGGGTCTAAATTTTCTACAAACTTTTTCATATAAAAACCCTCCATTCCCGAGTATACCAAAAAAACTAGCCTACATTCTATGTTCAACAAAGAATGAGACTAGTTTTTATATTAGAAAAAATCTATTACTCTTCTTTCAACTTCGCCAATTCTTGGGCAAGTAACTTGAGGGCTACTTGTGGGTTGGCTTGGCCTTTGGTTGCTTTCATGAGGAAACCTGTGAAGGCCTTGTCAGCGTTACGTTTACCTGACTTGAAGTCGGCTACGGCTGCTTCATTGTCTGCAAAGACTTGGTGGATGATTGGAATCAAGACTTCAGGGTCTGAAATCTGTACCAATCCAGCTTTTTCGACGTATTCACGCGCGCCGCCACCGTTTTTCGCCAAATGAACGAAGACTTTCTTGGCAATCTTAGAAGAAATCGTTCCATCTTCGATGATGGCAATCATTTCTACCAAATTTTCTGGTGTCAATTGGATTTCTTCCAGCGTTTTGCCTTCTGCATTCAAGAATTGTGCGACTTCACCTTGGAGCCAGTTAGAGACTTGTTTGGCATCTCCATCAAGGGCTACGGCTGCTTCAAAGAAGTCAGAAGTGACTTTCGTCGCTGTCAATTGGTTGGCATCATAGTCAGACAGGCCAAGCTCTGCCACATAGCGAGCACGACGGTCTTTTGGAAACTCTGGCAACTCAGTACGCATTTCCTCAATCCACTCATCTGAGATTTCAAACAATGGAAGGTCTGGTTCTGGGAAGTATCGGTAATCCGCTGCTCCTTCTTTAACACGCATGAGAATAGTGCTCTTGTGGGCCTCATCATAACGGCGTGTTTCTTGACGAATGACACCACCTGAACGCAAAATTTTTGCTTGACGTTGCACTTCGTATTCAAGACCTTTACGGACGTTTGAGAAGGAGTTCAAGTTCTTCAACTCCGTCTTGGTACCAAATTCCTCTTGACCGTATGGACGGAGGGAAATGTTGGCATCCACACGCATAGAGCCTTCTTCCATCTTAACGTCAGAAATGCCTGTGTATTGGATGACTTCTTTGAGAGCTGTCAAATAGGCATAGGCTTCTTCAGGAGAACGCATATCGGCTTCAGATACGATTTCAATCAATGGCACCCCTTGACGGTTAAGGTCCACATAAGAGAAACCGTCTGGGCTGTGGGTATTCTTACCGGCATCTTCTTCCAAGTGGGCACGTTCAATCCCGATTTTCTTAGTTGAGCCGTCTTCCAATTGCACTTCAATCCAACCCTTGTAGCCGATTGGCTCATCAAATTGCGAAATTTGGTAGGCCTTTGGATTATCAGGGTAGAAGTAGTTCTTACGGTCAAAGTGCATGTGCTGGTGGATATCCATATTCAAGGCCAAAGCAGCTTTAATACCAGCATCCACAACACCCTTGTTCAAGACAGGAAGGACCCCTGGGAAAGACCAGTCAATCACATTGGTATTGGCATTTTGCTCGTTCCCAAAGTGAGCAGAGGTTGGTGAGAAAATTTTTGAATTTGTATTCAATTCAACGTGGACTTCAAGTCCGATGACTGTTTCAAAGTTCATTAATTGTCACCTCCAAAAATCACGGGTTGTTGCTTGTGGTAATCTGTTGTTGCTTCAAAGGCAGCTGCAGCTTGGTAGATAGTCTCTTCAGAATACTTCGGACCGATCAACTGCAATCCAACAGGAAGCCCTTGCGTAAAACCTGCAGGAATCGAAATCCCTGGAAGACCTGCCAAGTTGACTGGGATGGTCAAGAGGTCTGCTAAGTACATGGCAACTGGATCGTGATTAAGCGAATCCAAATCAAAGGCCACGCTTGGAGCTGTTGGACCAAGGATGAGGTCGTAATCCGCAAAGACTTTTTCGAAGTCTTGGATAATAAGGGTACGAACTTGACCGGCTTTCTTATAGTAGGCATCGTAGTAACCTGATGACAAGCTAAAGGTACCCAGCATGATACGGCGTTTCACTTCATCACCAAAGCCTTGACTACGAGTGTTCACATAGATGTCATCCAAGTTCTTGGCATCTTCCGCACGGAAACCATAGCGAATCCCGTCGAAACGTTGTAAGTTTGAAGAGGCTTCAGATGAAGCAATGATGTAGTAAACGGCAACCCCGTATTTAGAATGAGGGAGGCTGACTTCTTCGACAGTTGCTCCCAATTTTTCAAAATGTTTGGCCGCATTGAGGATGGTTTCTTTAACTTCAGGGTCAATCCCTTCACCAAGGTATTCCTTAGGAAGGGCAATCTTCATGCCTTTGATATCTTGACCAATCTTAGAAGTATAGTCCGCTACGCGCACTGGTGCAGAAGTTGAATCTTTGGCATCTTCACTGGCAATGACATTAAGCAATTGGGCATTTTCCTTAACGGTTTGTGAGAAGGTACCAATTTGGTCCAATGAGCTACCAAAAGCAATAAGACCGAAACGAGAAACCGTTCCGTAAGTTGGCTTAAGACCAACAATCCCGTTAAAAGCTGCTGGTTGGCGAATAGAACCACCTGTATCTGAACCGAGAGACAAGCGGACTTGTCCTGACGCTACAGAAGCTGCTGAACCACTTGATGATCCGCCAGGAACCTTGCTGTGGTCCCAAGCATTTTTGGCTGGTCCATAATATGAAGTTTCACCAGATCCACCCATGGCAAATTCATCCATGTTGGTCTTCCCGATGACAATCATATCTTTGGCTTTAGCATTGACAACCGCTGTCGCATCAAAGATTGGCTCGTAATTATAGAGCATTTTTGATGCCGCAGTTGTCAGGATGCCATCTGTTGAGATATTGTCTTTGACAGCGAGTGGAATCCCTGACATGAGGTTGTCGGCATCGATTCCTTTTTCATCAATGGCCTTGGCTTGTGCAAGGGCAGCTTCTTCTGCCACCGTCACAAAGGCATTGACTGCTTTTTCACGCGCCTTGATATCATCAAGGGTTGCTTGGGTCAATTCGGTTGCTGAAATTTCCTTAGAGACAAGGAGGTCGTGCAACTCTTCAATGGTTTTATGGTTGAATGACATTAGGCATCTCCTCCATCTTCTAGGATAGCTGGCACCTTGATGTAGTAATTGTCTTTTTCAGGTACATTTTTAAACAAGCGGTCACGGTCTGTCCCTTTTTCAGCAACATCCGGACGCAATACAGTCTTGCGGTCCGCCATGGTCGTTGTTGGAGCAACACCCGTTGTGTCCACTTCTTCCAACAATTCCACCATGTCAACAATTTTAGACAAGGTTGTCGCAAACTCAGCTGTCTCTTCTGGAGAGAATTTTAATTTTGAAAGATTGGCAACGTGGGTTACCTCTTCTTGCGTAATTTTCATCTTGCTTCCTTTCGTGAAATGATGATTTTTCAATACCTTCTATTTTATCATAATTTCAGCTATTTTGCTTGGAGGATAAAAAATCTGTAGCAACTTTTTCGTCACTACAGATACCATGGGTTTAGCTTAAACCACAATATTTGCAAGATAGTTAGTCTATGGCTACCAAGAGCTTTCTCCAAGCTTCTAGGATTTCTGGCTTCAAGTATTTTTTCGCCAAATCATACGAAGCTTGATGCATAGACTCAAGATTGCCTTCTAAGACTGCTACAAGCTTATCCGCCATATCAGAAACAAGCAAATCCTCATCCATGGTCTCATCATAAGGAACCAAATAACCGTTCTTTCCGTCTTTGATAAAGGTCGGATTACCATAGCGAGCATCGAAACCAACCAAGGCCAGACCTGCTCCAGCTGCTTCCATCAGGGTCAAACCAAAGGTCTCCCACTGAGAGGTGGTCACATAAAGTTCATACTGTGGGTAAATCTGCTGCAAGTTCGCATGACCTCTTAGATGGATATAACTACCTGCTCCAAGGTCATCAATCAGGTGTTCCAGATTTTCTTGTTCGACACCCTTACCATAGATATCAAAGTGAAGATTAGGCACTTTGTCATGGGTCAGGGCAACGGCTCTTATGGCTAGATCCAGCCGTTTGCGTGGGTCTAATCGAGAGGCCGTTATCAAACTAAGGGGCTTTCTCTGACCATCTGGATAACTAAGATTATCCAAGTGACCTACAGGTAGGGCATAGATAGTAGCATCGTTTAGCCCTTGTTTCTGAAGGGTAGTCTCTAGTACTGCTTTTTGTGCTTCAGTCGCTGTGATAAAGAAATCAAACCGCTGGGCATACTTAAAGATATAGTAATACTCATAGTAGAGTCCACCATTTTCAAACTCATGCTCTGAATGGAAAACAAAACCTAATTTTGCAGGTGATTGAAGCTCTAAAATTGGTCGTGCAAATGCAATCAAGGCAGCCCTATCTAATAATAGGGTGTCTTCTTGTGTCAAGGAAAGGCAATCCAAAAAGCGACGCATGACTTCCGTTTGTGACACTAAAATCTCATTTTCCAACCTGTACAACCAAGTAGCTCCCTGTTTAAGTTCTTCAAAAGCAATATGCCCATCTTGGTTATGGAAACTTCTTCTGATGAGGATACCCTTTTCAAAGTATTCTGTAACCAGTTTACGGGTTCCATACCACTCACGCTTCAACAAAATACCATTCGTAAGGTAATCGACATATCGGACACACCCCTTTTTATAAGGATCCATTGTAAAGATGAGTCTACTTCCATATGAAAACTCATAAAGGAACTCTGTTTCATCTTGCTTCTTCAAATCCAGTCGCGTTAACTGGAACTGCTGTTGCAAGGCTCCCACTGTCAACGACGGAATATAACCATCTTGGTCGGTAAAACAGACATAGGCATGCAGGAGTTCTTCATAGCGATGTCCCAGAGAAAGATAATAATCCAATTTATAGGGTTGAGGCCAAGTTGTGAAAACAAATTTAGCAGGCGCATTTAATTCACGCAGCATTAAAGCTCTGGATGCTTGGGCCACATCAACACCATTAGGCTCATAGCCCACCAGTAGGTTAAAGGTGTAAATCGTCATCTTTGTCCCCCTTCCAATTGATTAAAGAAAGCCATGATTTCTGCCCTATCAGCCAGTTTTAAAGCCTCTTTTTGAGCCTTAAGCGCTCTAGGATAGACATCTGGTTCCTGCAAAAGTTGGCGGATACTTTGACCCACTTCCTCCACCGAAGCAAAAACAGTTGGTAGGGCCTCATAGTATTGACGGTGGACCGTTGAAGCCAAACCATACAATAGTTGCTCATTTGCAATAGCCTCAAGCGTCACATCAGAAACCTCACTGCCATAATTCAAATCGAGATAAATGGAAGATTTCCTTAGCAGCTCTCGATATTTCTTACGACTAATTCCAGGATAAAGATAGACATTCGTCTTTTCCTCCAAGCAAGTCAATTTAGGTCCCATACTAGTTAAGGCTGCAATGTGAAAGTCAATATCTGGAAACTTATCAACCAAACCAGCTAGTCCCTCAATATTTTCCGAAGCAGTCATGACCATGGCCTGGGCAACAAAAGGTTGATTCCCTTCTTGTTCTGCACCAGCGAGATAAATCAATCCCGACCTACGCTCCTCTTGAGGATAATAATTAGTAATCAAAATATGGCTCACATGATTTTGGAGATACTCAAGATTATCATGGCTACCAGAACAATAGACCAGTCGTTCAGCTTGTAACAGTGGAAGCAAATTAGGATCCATACAAATGATAGTTTCGTCTGACTTCAGGATCTGCCCAAGAACAAACTTAATTACATCATCCTTACCTGAGAAAATCGTATCTCTTCCCACAGAACCCTGATGAATCAAATAATCTTCTTGGATATAATGCAATAAGACTTCCTCTTGCGCACGATTAAAGTAAATATCCATGAGGGCTCGCCCCTCATCATCTAAAAGACGTTGCTTGGTCCGCCATCCATAACGGTTATAGTCATCAATAGCGACAACCTTTTCCCCTTGGCCGAACCACTCAACCTGCTTGACCGTGCGATCTCTAACATTTTCACGAAAAATAATATTAGCTCGACGATCTTTGCCGTCAAAAAGATAAGTCGTAATTCCCAAAGTCCAAAGCTCCCAATAAAGAGGAACTGACAAATCATTAAAAAAGAGAGGTTTGCCTTGATAATCATCCTTAGAGGAATAACTAAATGACGATGCTAAACTTATAGTGTTTTCATCTACATTCGTTTCAAAATTAGTGTAAAACACTCGTGATTTCATCCCCAAAGAGTCTAGCAATCTTCTCAGTTTATCCGTCGCTTGACTGGGTTCTTGTGCAATAATGAGCATAGTTATCCTTTCTAACTATTTCAAGCAATAAATAGCTTTAACCTATCCCTTTATTGCTCCAAAAATCTCAAGTTGACCTTTGCTATCTGATAGGTCTCCGTATCTTGAAGATTGGCTTCTTCCAATTTTTCAATGGCACGCTTCAAACGAGTCTTATAAATGTAACGATGCCATGTTAAATCATAGCCCAACATCCCTAGCAGTGCTAGTTTTTCATTTTTAGCTTCCATCTCATCTAAGACACGCTTTTCCGTCCAGACCTGTGACAAAGTATCCTTGCGCCCTACTCGATACCAGTAGATACATTTTTCAGTGTGAATCACACGATTGGCCTTTAACAAAAGCTTATACATAAGGAAGTTGTCTTCGACATTCTTTCCAACCGGAAAACGCATGTCCTCAAATAAGGAGATTTTGTAGAGCTTCATCATGGCACACGCCCAAGCCATATCTCTTGTCTCTTGGATAGCATCATGATCGATAATATCTCTTCCCTCATAGAGGGTTTCAGAATAATCATCTTCCGTCAGCTTAATCAAAAACTTACTCGTACTATCATTAAACAAATTATAATTGCCAGTAGAAACATCTGCCTCATACTTTTTCAGCTGATCATACAAGGTCTCCACATAATCTTCTGTCACCCAATCGTCTGGGTCTACAAAAGTAATGTAATCACCTGTAGCCAAGTCAATCCCCGTATTTCGAGCTGCAGATAAGCCACCATTAACTTGTCGGACATAGCGAATACGTGAATCTTGCTTGAAGAATTCCTTGCAAATGGCTTCTGAATGATCAGGAGAACCATCATTAACAAGAATGATTTCAAGATGAGGATAGGTCTGGTTGACTATCGTTTCCAAACACTTCCGTAAATAAGCTTCCACATTATAAATGGGAATAACAATACTAACTACTTCTTTATTTTCCATTGATTATCTCTCAATCGTCTCTAGATATTCTCGAACAGCCTTCACCATTTCATCCACTTGGTCATTCTTAAACACTTGATTCTTCCCAGTTTGGTCATGATTGGTCCCTTCAAAAGAGAAAACAGGAAGCCTCAACTGATGAATCGTTTCTGTAATATGATCAACCTCGTCAAATGGATTAATATCCAAATAAAAATCTATTTTTTCCAAAACCTTGCGACTGGTTAGAGGATCAAATGAGGGATAGAGGATAAGATTTGGATACTGCTCCAACTTCACCAAATTAAAACCAAAATGAGAGTGGGCCAAGACATGAAAAGCCACATTTGGAAGGGCTTGTAACAGACGTTCCAACTCAAAAATATCTGCCGTATTGGTATAAATAGCCGTATGATAAGAAAAATCTCCCACCATATCACTAAAGTTGAGCTTTACGGCTGGCTTTCTCAATAAGATATCTTCCCAAGATAGGGCGTAATAGAACCACCAAATATCCCTGAAACGATTAAAACGTTTAGAAGTCCAAGGCTTATTGTAAGAGGTGTAATGGATAACTGCTGGTACTCCTTTAAAGGCATCATACCAATCCAGATCACCGTATATGTACTGGTCCTTATCAGAACCCACCTGAAGATTATAAGTCCAAGGAAGTCTGAGCCAAGCATCCTTAAAATACAAATTCAAGATTCCCTGATCACCATAGACTTCTTGGTGATGTTTCTGCGTTAAATCAAAGAGAGATTCTGTTACCTTATGTTGGCGCCACCAGGCAGTGTCAATAACCATCAAACCAGCATTGAAACCTTCCGTCGTCGTCGGACAATCCACTACTGCTCCAATACCAAGACCATTCAAATCTACCTCAAAAAGCGGTGACAAATCTTGTGTAAAAATCATATCACTATCTAAATAGAGAACACGATCTTCTTGAACAAAGTCAGGAATCACATAACGGAAGAAAGTCGCATAATGAATATGTGCACTCGGAAGCGAAAATGCTTTAAAACTTTCTGCAGATACTCGACAATTGACAACCTCCGATGCAATGGTTTCTAAACGACGATTCATAAGCGCAAACCATTCTGTTGGTAAATTCTCATTTAAGACATAGATTTTCCAATGTCCCTGATGGGCGCATAGAGACTTAAGAGTCACCTCTAACTTTTCCATGTAAGATAGGTCGGCTACAAATACAACTGATTTTTTATCCATGTTTTCTCCCTCTCAAACTCTAATAAGAATATCATTTTTTAGAAAACATTACAATTTCTATACTTTAAAAACTCAGCCTAGTGGCTGAGTTAGATGGAAGACAAAGTCTTCTTAATTTAAGATGCCTTAAAATCATTTATCTAGGTTCTCAATCAGCCTAGTGCTAACTCAGAGAAGAATTGCCTGCCAGTGCTGACCAGATTTGCAACAGCAAACCTTGACAATCACACAACTAAAAAAACAAACATCGCTTGAATTAGAGATAGCTTTAATAAAAGATCAAAAGTCCTATTCTACAGAGGCACCGTTACTTGCGATAACTTCCTTATACCAGTTAAAGGATTTCTTCTTAGA
>OIXX01001045.1_pt1 | contig 11098 bp, 8 predicted proteins | sample 1588161 | NCBI WGS metagenome assembly OIXX01 (sample SAMN03283274) | human gut metagenome | biome: human-associated habitat; material: feces | host: Homo sapiens | place: Peru | collected 2012
GTTGCCGAGGATGGCGTTGACGAAGGCCTCGAGGAAGGTGGCGAAGCCGTAGGCGCCGGAGTCGACCACGCCGTTCTCCTTGAGGACGGGCAGGAGGTCAGGCGTGCGAGCCACGGACTCGTAGGCCTCCACGACGAGCGCCTCGAGGGCCTCGGAGACGGGCATCTTCTCCTTCTCGGCGCGGTCGGCGCGGGCCGACACGTCGCGGATGACGGTGAGGATGGTGCCCTCGACCGGCTTGCGCACGGCCTTGAAGGCCACCTTCACGCTGTTGCGCAGGGCCGCGGCCACGTCGGCCGTGGTCACGGGGTCATGCGCGGCGACGAGGCCCTCGGCCAGGCCGCGCAGGATCTGGCTCGTAATGACGCCGGAGTTGCCGCGCGCGCCCATGAGCGAGCCGTGCGTGATGGCCTTGGCCACATCGGCCATCGAGGCGTCGGCTGGCAACGCCTGGACCTCCTTCACGACGGTCCCCAGCGTGAGCGACATATTGGTGCCGGTGTCGCCGTCGGGCACGGGGAATACGTTGAGCTTGTTGATCTCCTCGGCCTTGTCGGCCACGGCCTTTGCCGCGACGGGGAAGCACGAACGGATAACGGTGGCAATCATGGTGGGAAGTCTCTCCAAATCATCGGGCCTGTCGCGGGGGCCGCACCCAAGGCGGCCGGTCGGGCTCTGCATGCGGGCGGCCCGGTTGGGCGACCGGGCCGCGTGGGTTTCGATCCTAGTGGCGCCTCAGGTCCTCGACGTGAACCGTGACGTCGACGCCCTCGATCTCGGCGAGCTCCTTGAGCGTGAAGCGGACGGCGCTCTCGAGGTTGCGGGAGACGCTTGCCATGTTGACGCCCTGCTCGAGCACCGTGTGCAGGTCGACCTTGACGCGACCGCCCTCGCAGGTGACGTCGATGCCCTTGCGCAGCGACCCGAGCGACAGGAGCCTCACGATGTTGTCCTGCGCGTCGGTGTAGGCCATGCCCACGACGCCGTAGCACTCGAGCGCGGCGTAGCCGGCCAGGTCGGCGATGACGTCATTTGAGACCCGGAGGGTTCCGGGGATGGGTTCAGCCATGCGTACTCCTCTCGTCTGCGGGCGTTGGCCCGCGCCTGGCCCACGCAGTGCGCGGGACCGAACGCGGCAGCCGGGGATGCCGCGCAGAGCTCTCATACATCTATAGAAGTATAGCGCGTGTCGGCCACCCTGAGCCCGTCTGCAGCGCAGGAGCCGCCCGAGGGGCTCAGGGCGGGCTTAGTCTGCCCGCCTGCGAAGCAGCGCCGCCGCGTTCAGCACCACGAAGACCGACCCGCAGTTGTGGAAGAGCGCCGCCGTCACGGGGGTGAGCACGCCCGTGACGGAGAGGGCGACGGCGACGAGGTTGATGCCGAGCCCGAACACGATGTTCTGGCGCACCTTGCGCATGACGGCGCGGGAGAGCCCGATCAGGTAGGGGACACGTGACAGGTCGTCCCTCACGAGAACGACATCCGCCGCCTCGACGGCGACGTCGCTGCCGATGCCGCCCATGGCCACGCCCACGAAGGCGCTCTTGAGGGCGAGGGCGTCGTTGACCCCGTCACCGACCATGCAGACGTGCCGCCCGAGCGCGCGGATGCCGGCGAGCTTCTCCTCCGGCAGGAGGCCGGCGCGCACGTCGGTGATATGCGCCCGGGAGGCGATGTCTGACGCGGCGGCTTCGGAGTCGCCGGTGAGCAGGGTCACGCCCACGCCGAGGGAGGCGAGGCCTGCCACGCTCGCGGCCGCCTCCGGCCTCAGCTCATCCGAGAGCGCGAGGGCCCCGACGCACGTCCCCCCGACCGCGAGCAGCATCGTCGCCGCGCCCCTGGAGGACCACTCCCGCACGAACGGCCCGGAGACGGCCGGGTCGACCGAGCGCGCCTCTAGCAGCGAGGGCGTGCCGACGATGACCTCCCTGCCTCCCACCCTGGCGGCGACGCCACGGCCGGGAAGCACCTCGAAGTCGGTGGGCTCGCCCGAAGGCGCCCCGTCCGAGGGCGTGGCCGAGGGACCCCCGTCACCCTCGCTGAAGGCCCCGACCCTGCGGACGCGTGCCTGCCATGACGCGGCCACGGCCCTGCCAAGCGGGTGCTCGGAGCGCTCCTCGAGCCTTGCGGTGAGCGCCAGGACGCCGTCGGCGGAGAATCCGGGCGCGAGGGGCTCGGTGGCCACCACGCGCGGACGGCCGAGCGTGAGGGTGCCGGTCTTGTCAGTCGCCACGTGGTCGACCTGGGCGAGGCGCTCGAGCGCGGCGCCCGAGCGGACGAGCACGCCCCGCCGGGTCGCGTTGGCGATGCCGGCGGAGACGGCCGTGGGCGTCGCAAGCACGAACGCGCACGGGCAGAAGACGACGAGCACGGTGACGGCGCGGACGAACTGGCCGGAGGCCCCCCAGGCCAGGAGCGCGCAGACGAGCGCGACGCCCACGAGCGCCGCCGCCCACCTGTCGGCCAGGCCCACGACGGGCGCCTTCGAGGCGCCCGCCTCCTCAGCGAGGCGGACCATGCGCGCGAGCGAGCTGTCGGCGTATGGCCTCAGGGCCCTCATGGTGAAGGTCCCGAGCTGGTTGACGACGCCGCTCGCGACCTCGTCGCCGGGGGCCTTGTCGACGGGCATGCTCTCCCCCGTCATGACGGACTGGTCGACGGCGGTCGTGCCCTCCGTGACCACGCCGTCGACCGGGACGGTCTCTCCGGCGAGCACGCGCACCTCGTCGCCCGCCTGGACCTGCCCGGCATCGACCTCGACGAACCCCCCGCCCCGGCGCACGCGGGCCCGCTGCGGGGTCAGGCGCACAAGGGCCTCGATGCCGCGGCGCGCACGCTCGGCGGTGTGGTCCTCGAGCATCGAGCCCACCTGCATGATGAGCGCGACCTCGCCGGCGGCGAACCACTCGTGCGCGAAGAGTGACGCGACGAGGGCGAGCGACACGAGCACGTCGGCGGTCACATCGTGCTCCGTGACGAGGCCCCTGACGGCCCCCACCACGATCGGGCCCCCGCACAGTACGGCGGCGACGAGCGCGACGTCGAAGGGAAGGACGCCCCGCCCCCATCCGCCCAGGCTGACGACAAGCGCCGCCGCCGACACCACGACACACGGGATGGTAGCGGACGGCTCGATCTCCAGCCATCCGGCGAGCGCCTCTTTTGCCCTCATGAGAAATCCCCCGACTCCCGGCAAATCCCGAACAATATGTTCGGCTTTACTATAATTCAGGGGATTGGTGACGCATGACAGAACGATGGAAGCCGAATGCATCGGGAAAACCGTACCGCTTGCCTGCGGCAAGGCCGGCGGGGCGGGCCCGGATATGCTGTCCCAGGGACGCCCTACCTCGTCCCGACTCCCGAGATGTATCCCTCGAGCACCTTGAGGTTATGCGGCACGGGGAGCTCGCGGCTGAGCACGCCCTTCTCGCACAGGCTGTCGAACAGCTCGTAGGCGGCGGGCCTCTCGAGGTTGTTGCTCGCGAGCAGCTCCTCGTCGGCGAAGATCCGCTCGGGGTCTCCCTGCGCCACGACCTTGCCGGCATGGAAGACTGCCACCTCGTCCGCCCACTCGAAGGCGTAGTTGACGTCATGGGTGGCCATGATGACGGTGATGCCCTCGCTCGTCATGCGCTCCACGGCGCGGTTCACGAGCGCCGTGTGACGCGGGTCGAGCGCGGCGGCAGGCTCGTCCAATATGACGACCTCGGGTTTCATGACGAGCACGTCGGCGATGGAAACCTGCTTCTTCTGGCCGCCGGAGAGCGCATGAGTGGGCTTGGCGGCATAGGGGCGGATCTCCATCTCGTCGATGATGGCGTCGACGCGCCGGCGGACCTCATCCTCGGGAACGCCAAGGTTCATGAGGCCGAAGGAGATCTCCTGGTGGACGCTCGCGCTGAAGAGCTGATCGTCAGGGTCCTGGAAGACGATGCCCACGCGGCGCCTCAGGTCGAGCAGTCCCTTGCGCGAGTAGTCGATGGGTTTGCCCTCGAGGTAGACCGTGCCGGAAGAGGGCCGCAGGATGCCGTTCAGGCACAGGAAGAAGGTCGACTTGCCGGAGCCGTTCGTGCCCATGCAGGCGATGCGGGTGCCCCGGCGAATCTCGAGCGAGAGGCCGTCGAGCGACTGCGTGTTGCCGTCGTCATAGGAGAAGTGGAGGTCCTCCGCCTTGAGGATGATGTCGCTGCCCATGCTAGAACCTCACAATCAAGATGAAGATGACGAGCGCGACCTCGAACCCGACGACGAAGGCGACCTCGCCTGGCTTGGGCGGCCGCTCCTCGGAGAGCACGCGGATCCTGCCGTCGTAGCCGCGGGCCTCCATGGCGTCGAAGAGCCGCTCCGAGCGCTTGATGGCCTGGATGAACAGGCACGAGCAGAGGTCCCCGAACGTCTGGAGCGAGCGCGCGTAGGTGACGTTGCCGAGCCTGGAGTCCTGTGAGGTCTTGATGGCCTCGGCACGCTCGAGCAGTACGAAGATGTAGCGGTAGATGAGCATGGTGAGCTCGATGAAGAGCTGCGGGACGTGCAGGCGCCGCAAGACCTCAAGGATGTCGGTCATGGGCGTGTTGCACGACAGGAAGTACAGGCACGACACGCACCCGAGCGCGGTGAAGAACAGCTGCGCCGCGTAGTGGACCGTGTCCCAGCTCGCCGTGAGGTACCAGGAGCCGAAGCGGACTGCGAACAGCTCGAGCGGCGTCTGGCGGATGGCCGTGCCTATCACGAGCACGTACACGACGAGGAACAGAGACGGAATGAGCATCAAGCCGCGGTAGCGACGCCAAGAGATCTTACCAACGCCGACGGTGAGGGCCGTCATGGCGACCGTCACGACGAGGGCCGCCGCGATAGAGCGGCTCACGAGCAGCACGGCGAGGGTGACGGTCGCAAGGGCGAACTTCTCCGTCGCGTTCACGTAGCGCAGGCGGGAGCGGTAGGCGAGGCTATCGATGGCGTGGCCGTGCGAGTGGCCGTGGCCGTGGTGGTGTGACGCATGGCCGCCTCCAGCGGCGCCCGCCCCGCAGCATGACTCGCGGGGCCGTTGGGTCCCTTGGGCGAAGCTCACGGTATGCCTCCTTGTCAGAGACGGCCGACGGGGGTCCGCCGGCCGTCCGTCGCAGCGCGAAGCTCGGGGAGCCACTGCCCCCTACAGCTCGTCGCCCTTGCCCTTGCCGTCCTCCCACTTCTTGCGCTCGACGAGACGCCCCATGATGAAGGCGACGACGCCGACGCCGATGCCGGTCTGGACGCAGAACAGGAAGCTCTCGGTCTCGCCGGGAAGCTCCTGGCCGAGGATCTGCTCGAGGATGGGCGTGGCCCAGACCTCATAGCCGGGGTCGGTGGTCTCGACGAGCTCGCCGCCCTTGTCGTCGGAGCCGCCGAACTCCATGCCCTGGGGCGCCAGCACGAACAGGGGGACGAAGGCGATGAGCAGCGCTACGACGAGCAGGGCCCCCACGAGTCCCTTGTTGCTCTTCTTGGAATCCTGGTTGGTAGTCATTCCTACTCACCGTCCTTGAGGTAGCCGATGGCCTTGAGCTCGGGCTTGGCGTAGGTCTCGAGGCCGATCATGATGATGACCGTGAGCAGGCCCTCGACGACGGCCAGGGGGATCTGGGTCACGGCGAAGACGCTCAGGTTCTCGATGAGGGCGGTGCCGAAGCCCACGGCGGAGTTGTGGGCGAGCGCGAGCTGGAAGGCCGTCACGCAGTAGGTGAACAGGTCGCCCAGGAACGCCGCGACGAAGATGACGACCTTGCGGTTGAGGCCAGTCTTGCCCAGGCCCTTGTAGAGGGCGTAGGACACGATCGGGCCGGCGATTGCCATGGAGAAGCAGTTGGCGCCGAGCGTCGTGAGGCCGCCGTGCGCGAGCAGGATGGCCTGGAAGATGAGGACGATGAGGCCGAGGACGCTCGTGGCCGTGGGCCCGAAGAGCATGGCGCCGAGCCCGGTGCCCGTCATGTGCGAGCTGGATCCCGTGACGCTCGGTATCTTGAGCGAGGAGATGACGAACACGAAGGCGCCCGCGAGGGCGAGCAGCGTGAGGGCGCGCCGGTTCTCGGAGAGGACCTTCTTGATGGACTGGAAGCCCACGACGACGAACGGGAGGCTCACGACGCCCCACGCGATGCAGTACTGCACCGGCAGGAAGCCCTCCATGATATGCATGGCCTGCGCGGCGGGCATGACACCGAACATCGCCGTCAGAAACGCGCTGGCGCCAACGAGTGCCTTCCTCCCCTTGGATAGATACATGCAAGCTCCTTACGACCTGACCCCGGGCCTCTCCCGAGGTGTCAGCGAAAGTATAGAGGCCGTGGAGATTAACAAAAAGATACTAAAGCGTGCACCTTCCTATAATTTTTTGTCGTTTCCCTGATCTTGGCTGACAAACCAAGGGACACCAATATACCCACATATGGGACACGTCGGGGCGGGGCCCGCACCGGATGCCAGGCCCCGCCCCACGCCGCCGCAACTCAGGCGGTCAGCCCTCGAAGTCAGTCCTCGAACTGGCTGTTGTACAGCTCCGCGTAGAAGCCGCCCGCGGCGAGCAGCTCCTCGTGCGTGCCCTGCTCCACGATGTCGCCGTCGCGCAGCACCAGGATGGTGTCGGCCGACTTGATGGTCGAGAGCCGGTGGGCGATCACGAAACTCGTGCGTCCCCGCATGAGCTCGTCCATGGCACGCTGGATGAGACCCTCGGTGCGCGTGTCCACGTTGGAGGTGGCCTCGTCGAGGATGAGGGCCGGCCGGTCGGCGAGCACGGCGCGCGCGATGGTCACGAGCTGGCGCTGGCCCTGGGAGAGGTTGGTGCCCTCCTCGTTGATGACGAAGTCGTAGCCGCCGGCGAGCGTGTGGATGAAGTGCTCGCAGCGCGCCGCGCGGGCCGCGGCCTCCACCTCCTCGTCGGTGGCGTCGGGCCGGCCGTAGCGGATGTTCTCGCGGATCGTGCCGTTGAAGAGCCACGTGTCCTGCAGGACCATCGCGAACTCCGAGCGCAGCGCCGCGAGGTCCCAGTCGCGCACGTCCACGCCGTCCACGCGGATGGCACCCGCGTCCACGTCGTAGAAGCGCTGGACGAGCTTGATGAGCGTGGTCTTGCCCGCGCCCGTGGGGCCCACGATGGCCACGGTCTGCCCGGGCTCGGCCGTGAAGGTGAAGTCGTGGATGACGGTCTTGTCGGGCTCGTAGCCAAAGCGCACGTGGTCGAACTCGACGCGGCCCTCGCACGCGGCCGGCAGCTCGGGGGTGGCAGGGCCCTCCTCCTCGGGGGCGGCCAGGAACTCGAAGACGCGCTCGGTGGCGGCGGCCATGCTCTGCAGCGTGTTGCTCACGTTGGCGAGCTGCTGGATGGGCTGGGTGAAGTTTCGCACGTACTGGATGAAGCTCTGGATGTCGCCGGGGGTGGCGGCGCCGTTGAGGGTAAGGCCCGCGCCCACCACGACCACGCCCACGTAGCCGAGGTTACCCACGAGCGTCATGAGCGGCATCATGAGGCCGGAGAGGAACTGCGAGCGCCAGCCGCTCGTGAACAGGCGGTCGTTCTCGCGCTCGAACTCCTCCACGGCGGCGTCGGCGCGGTCGAAGACCTGGATGACGCCCTGGCCCGCGAAGTCCTCCTCCACGATGCCGTTGACCCGGCCGAGCACCTCCTGCTGCTCGCGGAAGTAGCGCTGCGAGAAGTGCACCATCACGCCCACGATCACCACCGACAGGGGCAGGGTGAGCAGGGTCACGCCCGTGAGCGGCAGCGATATGGTGAGCATCATCACCGTGATGCCCACGATCTGCGTGACGCTCGTGACGAGCTGCGTGATGGACTGGTTGAGCGACTGGCCGAGCGTGTCGACGTCGTTGGTGATGCGACTGAGCACGTCGCCCTTGCTGTGGCCGGAGAAGTAGCTCATGGGCACGACTGCGATCTTCTCCGAGATCTCGCGGCGCATGCGGTAGACGACCTTCTGCGTCACACCGGTCATGAGCCAGCCCTGGACGAGGTTGCACGCCGAGCTCGCGACGTAGATGCCGAGCAGGATGGCGAGCGTGCGCCCGATCCAGGCGAAGTCAACCCCGCCCGTGCCCTGCACCTTTGCGACGAGCCCCTCGTAGAGCTTGGTGGTGACCTGGCCCAGGACCTTGGGCCCCACGATGTTGAAGGCCACCGAGGCGATGGCGAACAGGATGCCCGCGACCACGGCGAGCTTGTGCTCCCCGATGTAGCCGAGCAGGCGCCCCAGCGTGCCCACGAGGTCCCGCGGCTTCTCGACGACGCCGCCGACGGGACGCGGTCCCATGGGGCCGCGCGGACGAGCCGGGCGTGCTTGGCTGTTTCCCTGCGCCATCAGCGCTCACCCCCTTCCTCGACAAGTCCAAGCTCGGCCGCGGACAGCTGACTCTCGGCAATCTCCAGATACTCGGGGCAGCTGCGCAGGAGCTCCTCGTGGGTGCCCCGCCCCACGACGCGCCCATCGTCGAGCACGATGATCTCGTGGGCGTGCATGATCGTGGCCACGCGCTGGGCCACCACCACGACCGCCGTGTCCGTGAGCTCGCGGGCGATGGCCTCGCGGAGCGCCGCGTCGGTCTTGTAGTCGAGCGCGGAGAACGAGTCGTCGAAGACCGCGACCTCGGGCCTCTTGGCCAGCGCGCGGGCGATGGCGAGGCGCTGGCGCTGGCCACCGGAGACGTTGGAGCCTCCCTGGGAGACCTCCGAGTCCCAGCCGCCCTCGCGGCCCTCGATGAAGCCGGTGGCCTGGGCGATGTCGGCGGCGCGGCGGGCGTCGGCCTCGCTCACGGAGTCGCCCGCGAACCTGACGTTGCTCTCGATGGTCCCGGAGAAGAGCCGTCCCTGCTGCGGGATGTAGCCGATGCGGCGGCGGAGCTCGCCGAGCGGCCAGGCGCGCACGTCCACGCCGTCGAGCGCGACCGAGCCGGCCGTGACGTCGTAGAGGCGCGGGATGAGTTGCACGAGCGTGGACTTGCCGGAACCCGTGGTGCCGATGATGCCCGTCATCTGCCCGGCACGCGTGGTGAAGCTCACGTCGGAGACCACCTCGCCGTCGGCGTCCGGGTAGCGGAAGGACACGTGCGAGAGGGAGAGCTCACCGCGCGGGGCGTCCGCGGCCGGGAGCTCGGGGCGGACGGGCTCGCGGATGCTCGACTCGCACGCGGCCACCTCGTCGATGCGCTCGGCGGCAACCTCGGCGCGCGGCAGCATCACGGCCACCATGGTGAGGATCATGAACGCCATGACGATCTGCATCGTGTAGCTCATGAACGCCATCATGTCGCCCACCTGCATGACGCCATCGGAGACGCCGTGCGCGCCAAGCCACACGATGAGGACGGTCACGCAGTTCATCACGAGCATCATGAGCGGCATCATGAAGCTCATGGAGCGGTTGGTGAACAGCTGCGTCTCCATGAGCTCTCGGCTCGCGTCGTCGAAGCGCTCAAGCTCGTGGGCCTGCCGACCGAAGGCGCGGATGGGCATGAGGCCGTCGAGCATCTCGCGAGCGACGAGGTTCACGCGGTCGATGAGCCGCTGCATGCGCTTGAAGCGCGGCATGGTGAGGCCCACGAGCACGCCCACCACGGCGCACACGGAGATGACCGCCACGCCGATGGTCCACTCGAGGCCCGTGGAGGTCTGGACGACGCGCATCACGGCCACCACGCCCATGATCGGCGCGTAGAGGACCATGCGCATGAAGAGCGTCGCCGTCATCTGGAGTTGCTGGATGTCGTTGGTGCAACGCGTGATGAGCGAGGCCTGGGAAAACCTGTTGACCTCGGCCGGCGAGAAGGACATGACCTTGCGGAAGGTGTCGCGGCGCAGGTCACGGGCGATGGTCGACGCCGTGCGCGACGCGATGGCGCCCACGGCCACGGCGCAGGCGAGCCCCACGAGGCAGAGCGCGAACATCGTGGCGGCCGTGGAGCCGAGGTAGGCGTACTGGACGTCGGCGAGGTCGCGCCCCTGCGCCTCGTACTCAGCCCGCACGAACTGCACGGCCATCTGCTCGGTCATGGTGTCGGTGAGCTGGCCCGCGTCCTGGCCGGTCGCGGCGGCGAGGGCCTGGGCCTCGGCGCGTGCCAGGGAGGCCTCGAGCGCGGAGCCCTCGCGGGCGTCGGCGGAGCTGCCCTGGTAGGCACGCACGCCGGCCTCGCCGGCAGGCGCGAAGGTAGCCTCGACGGCCGCGGCGTCGCCGGCGGGCATGAGCCGCTCGAGCTGGGCGAGGGTGTCGGCGCGCATGGCGTCGGGCACGGCCGAGGCGATGCCGCCCTGCTGGATGCCCACGTCCACGATCTCGCTCATGTAGCTTGGGAGCGAGAGCTCCGAGGTGGCCTGCACGATGAGCAAGGCCACGATGGCCACGAGCGCGAGCACGTGGTGTCTGAACAGCTTGATGAGCCTCAAGCTCACTCCCCCCTTCGGGTCTGGTCTCGTCGGTCGCCGCGCCTGCGTGCGTCGAAGGGCGCCTCGGGCGACGGGGGCACCATCTGGCGGCCCTCGCGGCGCCGACGGGCCAGGACCTCGAGGACGCGCCCGAAGACGCGCACGACGTCGCGGGCATCGTCGGGGCCCATCTCGCGGAGGAAGTCGGCGACTAAGCGCTCCGCCTCCGAGCTGTGCCGGGCGATGTCCTCGCGGCCGGCCTCCGTGAGCGTCACCTCCACGCGGCGGCGGTCCTCGCGCGCGGCGCGGCGCTCAACGAAGCCGCGCTCCTCGAGCGTGCGCAGGGCGTTGGCGACGCGCGCGTCCGTGACCCCCGTCCTTCTGGCGAGCTCGCCGGGCGAGATGGGGCCATCGGCCTCGAGGAGCACCTGCATGATGGCCGGCAGACCGTGGGTCGAGGCGCTCACGTCGTGCTGGGGCCTGAAGCGGGCGAACCTGCAGCCCTGCGCCATAAGCTCGCGCGCGAGGGCGTGGAACTCGTCTGGCTCCGGGGTCGAGGGGCCGGGCTTAGCGCCCTGCGCGCGGGTTCCCTCCTCCCCCGCTTCTGGACCGTCCGCGCTAGATCCGCCGCGCACGCACGCCCCACCATCCACGCGGGATCCGCCACGCGCGCACGCCCCACCATCC
>OIXX01001047.1_pt1 | contig 11076 bp, 10 predicted proteins | sample 1588161 | NCBI WGS metagenome assembly OIXX01 (sample SAMN03283274) | human gut metagenome | biome: human-associated habitat; material: feces | host: Homo sapiens | place: Peru | collected 2012
TCAAGCGGCACAAGCCGCCTCACTATAAGGGCGGAACAAAAATCAGGCCACTTCACGTCGTGGGATCCCATGCGAATGAATCGGATTGTCGACGCTTCCGATCGCTCCGAGTAGATCACCAACACATCCATTTTCCCCTCGGCAAGATGGAATTCCGCATATCCCGAGTAGATTCCTCGTGGGCGATCAAGCATGTGAGGATTATATGATTCCGGAACGCGTCCGTAATCCTCAATAGCTTCGATTACATATTCGAGTTCCGTGACGATTTGAGGTATCCGTCGTGAGATGCGTTTGAAGTCGGTCTGAAATTGTTGGTCGAATTTGATGGTAATCATGGCGCTTTGCCTGTTCAGCCGTGATTGTTGTGCAGCCAGGCGATGGCGTCTTGCGCGCTGTTGAAGGTGGCCGCGTCGTCTGGGAGGATACCGCGTTCCTTGGCTTCGGCTTCGAGCATGGCGCGCTTGGTCCGCTCGTTTGGTTCCGCGGCGCGCGCGGAAGTGTCGAAAGGCAGGCGCTGCTGGTTCACGAGCTGGATGCTCGCCATGGTCACGTAAGTGTTGAAATTCATGCCTATGGCGTCGAGTGTCTGGTTGACCCGAGCTTTCAGATCGTCGTTCATGCGAATGGTAATATTGCCCATCTGAATCACCTGCCCTAATCTTGCGTGCACTTAATGTGTATTCTATGTCAAATGCACGCATATTGCAAAGATAGAGAAAGTTGGCAAGTGGTGTCTCGCTTATGTATGGCAGATTTTGGGGTTTGCACGGAGGCGTTCGATTATCTCACTTGCGCGCGTATGTGGTCTTGCTCTATGCGTTTGTCTACAACGGACTTTGTGTATACAATGTATACAAACTCATTTTGCGTTAAGGAGGCATCGAAATGAGCGCTGCGACACTGGTGAGATGGGGAAACGGCCAAGGCGTTCGGCTGAATCGCGACGTTGTGGAGGATGCCGGAATCAAAGTGGGCGACCAGCTTGACGTGCAGGTACGGGAGGGGCGTATTATTCTAACCCCTAAACGTATGAGGGTCATTTCGGTTCCAGATTTTGAGGCGATGTTTGCGGGCTACGAGGGGCCTCGGACGCAGGAGGACGGATTTGCTGGCCAAGTCGGAAAGGAACTTCTATGAAGGACTATCGCTATGGTGACGTGGTGTGGGTGAATTTGGATCCGTCGGCTGGCCATGAACAGGGGAAACGTCGGCCTGTGGTGGTTGTTAGTAACGATGCTTACAACCGTTTCAATAATCGCACCATGGTCGTGCCGATAACCAGCAGTAGGGAATATCCTTTGCATGTCAATGTTGGTGTGATTCCGACTGAAGATGGTTCGGAAATTCATGGGTGGGCGGAAATCGAACAGCTTAAATCGCTTGACCTCGAGGCGCGATACGGCAGCGTCGTTGGAGAACTGGATGGAGAGACTCTGGATAAAATCACGGACTTGGTCCTTGTTTGTCTTATGCAGCCCACCATGCGCATTGAAAACCTTGTGTAGGTGTGAGTGAGTCTGTGGTGCGGCTCCGTTTGGGGCGCCGAAACCCGCCACTGTACCCAAGGTTGGTAAGCGTCAAGAAATGACTATGAGAGCCGGACGGACTTGGGCCTTATGAGTCTAGGTTCAGCGGTGGGGGATGAAAATAGCCGCAAATCTGCCATATATAAGCCAGTTTGTGGGATCGCTTCATGGCTATGCAACCCTGCCGGTACTCTGAAATTGTGAGTAGTGAGATTTTCAAGCCGCGCAACATCATCGTGACCGGCGGATGTGGGTTTATCGGAGCCAATTTCGTGCGCTATGTGGCACGTAACCATCCTGGCGTGCGCATAACCGTGCTCGACAAACTGACCTATGCCGGAAATCCGCAGAATATCGCAGGTCTTCCGCAATCGCAAGTCGAACTTGTGCAAGGCGACATCTGCGATACGGCACTACTGGAACGTATCGTGCCTGGTCATGACGCGATCGTGCATTTCGCGGCTGAATCGCACAACGACAATTCCATTGCAAATCCTGAACCTTTCATCACAACAAACGTGGAAGGCACGTTCCAACTGCTTGAAGCGGCACGCAAGTATGACGTGCGATTCCACCACATCAGCACCGATGAAGTGTACGGCGACCTTGCACTCGACGATCCATGCAAATTCACCGAAAGTACGCCGTACAAGCCGTCAAGCCCATACAGTGCGTCGAAAGCGGCGTCCGACCAGCTGGTGCGCGCGTGGGTTCGCACGTACGGGCTTCGCGCCACGATCTCTAACTGTTCCAACAATTACGGGCCGTACCAGCATGTGGAAAAATTCATTCCACGCCAGATCACTTCCATCATGGAGGGCGTGCGGCCGAAACTGTATGGCACAGGCGAGAACGTGCGCGACTGGATCCATACGGAAGACCACTCTTCTGCGGTGTGGGAGATTCTTACACGCGGGCGGATCGGCGAAACATACCTGATCGGCGCGGATGGCGAAATGAGCAATATTGCCGTGATGCGTATGATTCTGCGGCTTATGGGATGTGCCGAAGATGCGTTCGACTGGGTGCGTGACCGTCCCGGGCATGATCGGCGTTACGCGATCGACTCCAGCAAGCTGCGTGCCGAACTTGGATGGAAGCCCATACACACCGATTTCGAAGCCGGTTTGCAGGCGACCATTGCTTGGTATGTCGCCAACCGCGTCTGGTGGGAGCCCGCCAAAGCCGCCACCGAAGCCCGCTACCGCGCCCAAGGCCAGTAAGCGCGTCGGACGGGAGCGTTTGTGACGGTGCGTCATGGTGGATGCGGCGCAGCCTGGCAATTGGGTTCGGTAAGTGGCTATTGGAAAATAACGTGCTGCAAGTAGCCGATTTCGTCAGGAAATGCCTCCGGTCGGACTGCCAAATCTGCCATATATAAGCCAGATACGGTGCGAAAGTGTATTTAACGGGGCAAAGTTGTGTTTTTGGATAACTTTGACCCCGTTAAATCGCTGTAAACAGGTAATAGGAGCGTTTTGAAGGTGATATCGGGGGTGTGAAATCTGTCGTTGAGCGTGTAAAATAAGCCTTTAACGGGGCAAAGTTGTTCTTTTGGGTACTTTTACCACCGTTAAAACCGTGATGATGGAGTAAAACATGCAAATGTATCGTCGAGAGCATTATTTAGCCAAGCTTCGTCCGTTCTATGACGATGCGGGACTCATCAAGGTGGTCACAGGTATTCGCCGTTGTGGAAAATCGAGTCTGCTGTGCAGTGTCATGGATGAGCTGCGGGAACGTGGCGTCGCGGAAGGCAATATCTGCTACATCAATCTTGACCGTCGAGAATACCAAGACGTGAACACTCCGGAAAAGCTTGATGCGGTCATTGAACATAGCTTGGGCAAGCCAGCTTCAATGCGTTATCTGTTTATCGACGAAATACAGAACGTGAAGGGGTATGAGACCATCGTCAACGGGTGGCGTGAAGAAGGCGACTGCTCGATTTTCATCACCGGATCCAATTCATACCTACTATCCGGCGAGCTTGCCACCAAATTGACGGGCCGCTACATTGAGCTGGAAATGTTTACCCTATCGTTCAACGAATATCTCGGCATGCGTGGGTATCTTGGACTTCCCCAAAAGCCGGAATCGCAGGTTTTCCAAGAGTATCTCACTTATGGAGGGTTCCCGAAAGCGCTGGAATATGAGGATCTTGAAGCGAAAGCCATGTATATCCAAGATGTCATAGGGCAGATTTTCAGCAAAGACATAGCCGCTCGCAAAGTGGTGCGTCACCGCGATACTTTCCAACGTGTGCAGGACTATCTCATCAACAACTATGCCGCTCCCACGAATCTGTCGGGAATCGTCGAATATCTGAAACACAGCGAAGGCGTGACGGTCAAACGTGAGACTCTCGCGAACTATGTCCGGCTACTGGAGAACGCGAAGATTCTCTACAAATGCCCGCGATTCGATTTGCGTTCGCGCAGGTCGTTGAGAGGAGGGGAGAAGTATTATCTTGCGGATCCTGGTATACGATTCGCGCGTAACACCGATACGCGAATGAGCTACGGCCCAGCCTTGGAAAATGCGCTGTACGTGCATTTGAGGTCGAAAGGTTACGAGGTGAGCGTGGGCATTATTGGTAAGCTGGAGTGCGATTTCATTGTGCGTAAGCGGGAGCGGTACGCCTATGTGCAGGTGTCGATGAGTGTGCAGGATCCTAACGTTGAGGAGCGTGAATTCCGTCCGTTCACGAAGCTGGCTGACGGATATCCGAAATACCTGTTCAGTTTGGATCCGCTGCCAATGCAACGCGACGGCGTAAGGCATCTCAACCTGATGGAGTTTCTACGCACGGATGGAGATCTCGACCTCTCATAGCGTTTGGTGGGTGCTATCACGGTGACGATGGCGATGGTTTTATGCTGTCTCGCATTGTTTTTCTGCGTGGTTGGCTGCATTGCTGGTTCCCTTTTTCTTGTGCGGTTCTCATTTCGGACAAAACGTTGCGAGTATACAAAAAACACTTCCGAAAAACGATTTATCACTGGAAATAGTGTGGATTATTTTGTCATGAAAGGAATTTGTTTGTGATTGCGATGCTGGGCGCGTCAGGTTTGCGTGGCATTTATGCTGGAGGGATAAACGTTTTAAGGGGGTTTGGATGGCGTATCGTGCGACGTTGAAGGATGTGGCTGCTGTCGCGGGGGTGTCTGTGACGACGGTTTCGCTGGTGTTGAATGATCGTCCTGCTCGCGTGTCTGAGGGGAAGCGCAAGGTCATTGCCGATGCGGCGAAGAAACTGAATTATGTGCCGAATCAGAGCGCGCGAAGCTTGGTGACCAAGCAATCCCAGTTGGTGGCGCTCATTGTGCCTGATATTGAGAACCTGTTCTTCGCGGCGCTTGCCAAGTGCGTGGAGGATGAATGCGCCGCGCAGGGGTATTCGCTGATTGTGGCCAATTCCGATGATTCGCGTGTTACTGAGCATGAGTTGTTGCAGCGTCTTCCGGCCCGTGGGGTGGACGGTGTGATGCTGATTCCGGCGCGCGAGTCCTGCGTTGGCGATGCTGCTGGGCGGTTGCGTGAGGATGTGGCGCTTGTGTCGTGCCCTGTGGTGTTGATCGACCGTTTGGTGCAGTGCGGTTGGTGTGATGCGGTTGGTTTTGACAATTATCTTGGCGGCCGTTTGGCTGCCCAGTATCTGTTGGAGGGTGGTCATACTCGTATTGGCATTGTTGCCGGCGATATTGCGGAGTCGAGTGCCGCGGAGCGTCGTCGTGGTTTTGTGGATGCTATCGAGCAGTCGGGAAAGCATTTTGATCCTGCGCTGTGTGTTGAGGGGGATTACCGTTTCGGTAGTGGCTATCGGGCTGCTGATCAGATTATTGATGGCGGTGCGACTGCCGTGTTCTGCTGCAATGATGTGATGGCGCTTGGTTTTCGTCAGCGTATGGCGGAGCGCGGGTTGCGCGTTACCGAGGATATGCAGGTGATTGGTTACGACAATATTCTCAAGCGATTCGGGCTTGGTTGGCGTATGACCACCGTTGAGCAGAGCGTGACTGATCTGGCTGCCGCTTGTTGGGGTATGTTGCGTAAGCGGATTGATGTTGCGGTTCGTGCCAAGTCCGGTACGGAATCAGGGGATGCTCGTCCGTGGCTTTCCGATCCGCAGGTTGAGGTGCTTACGCCGAAATTGGTGCAGGCAGCCTGCTCGTAAACCGCCATTTAGGTGCTGCAGACCGGTGAAAAACGAGTGGCGTAGATTAATCTGCGATATGTAGTGACGTCAGTATCTTCAAATAAAGGCAACACGCCGTGCATGGGGTGTTGAATTTGCGTTATTGATAAAACGCTTTATCATAAATCTTGTCAACACACAACACAATCGAGAATGCGCTCGATGTATAACTGACGACGCACCCGTATGGTGGCGGACCGTCGTCAGGCTTGCCAAAGAGGAAGGCACACACATGAAAAAGATGATTCTTGATCTTGATACCGGCGTTGATGACGCACTTGCCATTTCGTATGCCCTGGGAAGCCCGGAAGTTGAGCTGATCGGCATCACCGGTACCTATGGCAACGTGCTCGTCGAGCAAGGTGTGCGCAACGCGCTGGCTGTGACCGACCTGCTCGGCCATCCGGAAGTCAAGGTGTATCAAGGCCTGCCGCACTCCAGCACCACCGATCACTTCGAAGTACTGCCGATCTCCGCATTCATCCACGGCGACAACGGAATCGGCGACGTGGACATCCCCGATTCCAACCGATCCGTCGAAACCGAATCCGCAGTCGACTTCATCATCGACGCAGTGAAGACCTACGGCAAGGATCTCGTCTACGTGCCGACCGGTCCGATGACCAATATCGAAGCCGCACTGAAGAAAGCACCGGAGATCAAAGACGAAATCGGCCAAATCGTGCTTATGGGCGGCGCGCTGACTGTACCCGGCAACTGCAACGCCTGCATGGAAGCCAACATTTCGCAGGATCCGGAAGCCGCCGACTACCTGTTCCGTTCCGGGGCGCCGACCACCATGATCGGCCTCGACGTAACCCTGCAAACCCTGCTCACCTACAAGGAAACCCAGCGGTGGCGCAACCTCGGCACCAAGGCCGGCAGGTTTCTGGCCGACATGACCGACTTCTACATCAAGGCCTACGAAACCACGTCCCCGCACTTGGGCGGCTGCGGACTGCATGATCCGCTCGCCGTCGGCGTGGCAGTGGACCCGACCCTCGTCACCACCCTCGACATCAATATGAAGGTCGACGTGGAAGGCCCGACCCGCGGACGTACCATCGGTGACGAAACCCGTCTGAACGATCCAGTCAAGACCATGAAGGTGGCAGTCGGCGTTGACGTGCCGCGCTTCCTGAACGAATTCATGACCCGCATCTCCGGCCTCGCAGCCAAAGCCGAATAAGCGTAACCGGCCAAGCAATCGCACATAATATCCTCAATATAAACAATGGAGATTCGTAAAATTGCGATTACTGAAAAACAATATTTCACAAATCTCCTTTTCATTTAAGGAAGACAAAGATGAGCGCGACTGAAGTTCTCTCCGCATTGGACCGTATCCACGGCACGGTGTCCGTAATCGGCTCGATGAATGCGGATTACACCGTCACCGCACAGCGTCTGCCAGGGCCGGGGGAGACCATCACCGGCGGTCCGCTGCAGCTGCTGCCAGGTGGCAAATCCGGCAACCAGGCGGCCGCCGCAGCGCGCATCGGCGCAACCGTGCAAATGTTCGGCGCGGTAGGCTCCGATTCCAACGCTGACTTCCTGCTGGGCGCCCTGGGTGAAGCTGGTGTGAACACCACACATGTTCGCCGCGTGCTTGGGCCATCCGGCACAACCGTGATCACCGTGGATGCAACTGGCGAAAACACCATCGTCTACTCTCCGGGGTCGAACGCGCAGGTCACTGTGGATTATGTGGAATCCGTGCGTGAGGCGCTGGTGCGGTCTTCCGTGCTTGGCCTATGCTTGGAAAGCCCGATCGAAACGGTGACGGCCGCCGCACGCATGTGCCACGAAGCGGGCGTGAAGGTGCTACTCAACGATTCACCGTTCACTCCGTCGCTGCCGGCCGAACTGGTTGAAGCATCCGACATTCTGTTGGTCAACGAGCACGAAATGGTGCAGTTGCTTGGCATTGACGATCCGGAAAACGACGATTGGGACGGTTTCGACTGGGGTCATGCTCTGGAAGCGATGTGCGGATTCGGTTTCGAACAGGCGATTGTGACGCTTGGCTGCGACGGTTCGGTGGTATTAGATTCCACTTCGGCAACGCCGATTCAGCGGATAGCCCCCGTGCGAGTCAATGCGGTGGATACCACCGGTTGCGGCGACTCGTTCATGGGCACGGTACTCGCTGGTCTTGCCTCAGGTATGGCACTTTCCGAAGCTGCCGAACTCGCCTCGTACGTGTCCGCATATGCCGCCACTGGTTACGGTGCGCAGGCTTCCTACGGCAATGCCGCGCAAATCCGCGAAGCATTCGCCAAATAACTGAAGTTTCTCCTTCATATTGCGTGTTTTGAAAGCGAAGCATTATCAGACGATAGCTAGATTTCTCTCTTGATACACGGGTGCCGCATACCACAAAACAAAGGACGCGGCACCCGTTTTTGTCTATGGATTTTCAGGCGAAGCATGGGGCGAACTATAGCTCTTCCACGTTGCCTCGCATCTGCAAAAAAGCCGCGTGCTCGCGCAGATAATCACGCAGATACGGCAGCTTGAACCGGACGAAACCACGCCCCGCCGGTTCAATGATGTCTTCGTCCACCAGCCGCATGCGATAAATGTTCGCGAACTGCGGCGAACGTTCCATACGTCGAGCCACATCGCCGGTGCGTGAAACGTCGTCATCCAAGCTCATGGCAAGCAGATAATTGATGGCCTGCGCAGGCAACCCCTTCAATGCTTGGGCATGAACCATATCGCCGAGCTTCGTTTTTGCCATGCCAATGCCCTCCTCGGCATCATCTATGCTTACACGGTCTGAATGACCATTCTGGTCCGAACAGCGCCACGCCCAATAGCCAACCAATTGGATCATGAACGGATAGCCGTGCGTCGCCTTTGTCAATTCGATGAGCACGTCCATTGAAGCGTGTTTGCCGGTGCCGAAAATCTCGTCGAACGATTTAAGCACGTCCCCGTTGTCTACCGCACCCAAGTGTTCGCGTTCCGCACGTTGCAAGAATGTTATCACCTTGTCGTCCAACACTTCGCCTACTGCGTTCGGTAGTCCAGCAAACAGGAAAGCGACGTTCCTGTGTTCACGTATGAGATGCTGCATGGCAACGGACAAGGAGCGCATCTCGTCCAATGATGAGGACTGCACCTCGTCCAAGGTGACGAGTAACCCCTTGCCTTGTTTCTCCACCATGTCCAATTGTTTGGTGAATGCCCTGCGGAGGCTCAGGGTCTGCCGTTGGCGGTTGTCGAAATTGATTTTCCCCAGATCGAGGGATGCTTTATATCCGCCCGCTTCGACGCTTGTTTTAGGCATGTCATAACTGACGACGTCAGTGTCTTTTCCTATGGAACGCAGTTGTTCCATGAGTCTGTCGGTGAATCCCGATTCGGCGGTTTCGTTGATGACGGTCCATCCGAGGTTTTTTGCCTTGTCGCCGAGCACGTCGAGCATGACGGTTTTGCCGACGCCCCTCGCGCCGGTGAGAAACATGAGGCGTCCGGGCGCTCCGGGACCGTCTTCGAGCGCGTACTCGAAGTCGGCAATGATGTTTTTCCTGCCGACAAGTACTGGGGGAATTCGCCCGGCAGTGGGTTTGAACGGATTGCTCATGGTGCGGCCTTCGATTCGTTTTTTATAATGCTTTATAATAATTATAACGCTTTATAAAACTATATAACGTACGACGGTGTGGGAAGGCACTGCACTGGGGTGCCTACGAAATCTCGATACCCCCGAAATTTCATTTCGTTACAAATCGTCATCTTAGGGGGGTCTATTTCGTTACAAATCACCTATTAAAATCGTTCTATAATGTTGCAAACCGCATACAAAGAGGGTGTGCATTTCGTTATAGACCGCTATTTTTCAATGGTTTTATGAGTGTTAAATGGGGATGCTGCCGAATGTAGGGTATGATATCCCGGTTTTGGAATATTTTGGTAAATAAAAAACTCGCCTACCGGGGTGGGCGAGTTTTGCTTAAGTAAGTATGTGCAGGAATCAGGCGTAAATGTTGCGCGGACGCATGTCTTCGGGCAGGCCGTTGAGCAGCGTGGAAACGGAGCCGGATTCGAACACGGAACGGATACCAGCGGCCAGCAATGGGGCCACAGACAGCACGGTCATATTCGGAAGGCGCTTCTCTTCCGGAACAGGCACGGTGTCGGTAAGTACGATTTCTTTGGCACCGCAATTTCTCAGGCGTTCTACGGCGGGGCCAGACAGCAGGCCATGCGTGGCAACCAGCGTCACGGACTTTGCGCCTGAGTTGTTCAGCGTGCGCACAGCCTCACAGATGGTGCCCGCGGTGTCGATCATGTCGTCAACCACCACGCAGTCGCGGCCTTCGACCTCGCCGATAATGCCATGCGCCTCGGCATGGTTCGGGCGAGTGGTGTCACGAGTCTTGTGAATGAAGGCGAGCGGCAGATTGCCCAGCTTCGCGGCCCACTGCTCGGAAACCTTGATACGGCCGGCATCCGGAGACACGATGGTGGTGTTCTCAAGTGGCATGTTGTTGCGCACATAGTCCAGCAGCACCGGAGTGGCGGTGAGATGATCGACCGGGCCATCGAAGAAACCCTGCTCCTGAGCGGCATGCAGGTCAACCGTCATAATACGGTCGGCGCCAGCTGCGCGGAACAGGTCGAAAATCAGGCGGGCGGTGATGGGCTCGCGGCCCTGATGCTTCTTATCCTGGCGCGAATAGCCAAGGAACGGCGCGACCACGGTGATGGAACGGGCGGAAGCGCGCTTCATGGCGTCAACCATGATGAGCTGCTCCATGATCCACTTGTTGATCGGCTCGGTATGCGCCTGCATCACGAATGCGTCGGCACCACGCACTGGCTCGGTGTAACGCACATACATCTCGCCGTTGGCGAAATCGTAAGCCGTGGTCTCAAGTACGTCGATTCCCAGGTATTTCGCGGTTTCATGGGCCTGCTCAGGGTATGCACGACCCGTCACCAAAGCCAATTTCTTATCCGGAGTGCCTTCGAGAATCGCCGACATGCTTCGCCTTCCACAAATCTAGAGTCGCGTAAATACGGTACCAACCGTACAAAAATAGCCGTATTCAATATAACAATGCGGGTGCCCATGACGCGCCTGTTTTGCGGAACGTGCGCAATTGCTGCTCGTCCAGCAGAAGGGCTATGCTGAACAGGTTGTCTGAACCGTATCTTTATACCCTTTTATATATGGATGCGCGAAGGCAGTACGCATACACACTCCTGCCATGGAAGGTCCATGGCCGATAGTCCGAAGGAGGTGGGTGATGTCTGCGCATAAGTACGAACTGATGTTCATTGCCGATCCTGAGCTGGATGAGCGCGGTCTGAAGAAGCTGACCGAGCAGTATCTGG
>OIXX01001049.1_pt1 | contig 11056 bp, 13 predicted proteins | sample 1588161 | NCBI WGS metagenome assembly OIXX01 (sample SAMN03283274) | human gut metagenome | biome: human-associated habitat; material: feces | host: Homo sapiens | place: Peru | collected 2012
TATAGGTAGTCTCCGTGCCGTTACCGAGCTTCGTATAGACCGTATGACCCTCCTTATCGTAACCTATTCTGTCAACAATAACGCTCTGACGTCCCTGTTTATTGCTCGTCATGCTCTCCACCTGTCCTGCAGCATTGTAGTGATAGGTAACCACTTCACCATCAGGATAAGTCCTGATATCCGCCACACTTGCCATGACTGTACGGACAGTCTTCGTCACCTCACCCTGTCTGCCATAGTAGTAGGCTTCACCGCCACTCGCATCCTCAACGAGGGCAAGACGCCCGGCACGGTTATACTTATCGCCAGCCTTACCATAGGTATAAGTAACACGATTAAAGAGGTTTTCCGGATAAAGCACCTCGTGCAGCCGCTCGAAGTCGTAGGTGTAAGAGATATGTGACAACATTATAAGGTCCTCTTATTTTATCTCATTTAACGGTCTATTTACAGAAGGGTTAGTTTCTAAAAATACAACATTAATTGTATCAAACACTCGTAAACATGAAGATTCTGATACAAAACCTATATAGGCTTGACCTTGATAAAAAAATCTATAACGAAGAACTGGATATGAACTCTTACCTGTTAATCTCTCTTCAACAACTGCTTTTGTATGTATTGTTTCACCATACTTTAATAAAAAATCTGTAATTAATGAACAGTAAAGAGCATAAGATATGCCCCCTACGATTATAAAGACAGCTAAAATATTCTTTATTTTCATCTTGAACGTTGTTTATATCTATCATAAACGCCACTAGAAACTCCAGAAGATATTGTACCTACAGTGTTCGACACAGTCTTTCTTACATGCCTAGCGACACTCTTTTGAACTTTCTGTATATGTTTTGCTATCGTTTGTGCTCTTTTAGTTGACATAGGAAGTCTCTGACGAACTACCTTAGATAAAGAACTCTTACTACTAATAATTCGGTTCGAGGCTTTCTGTAGCCCTTTGCTTCCTACTCCTTTAACTAATCTACCAGCTACACTACCAACTGCTCCCGCACTTAAATTCACAGCTGCACCAATCGCAATATTTTTTACACCTTTGTTCCCGTCTAAAGCACTTTGTATTACAGCAGTACCAACCTTAGCTGTAATTTTCACAACTGTACTAGCTCCACTGGTAATAAATCCTTCACCAGCAGAAACTGCTACTTTACTCCAACTTATATTTGTAACTTTTTGTCTTGTTACAGCATTAGCAACCATTTGAGTTCCTATCTCTACTACACCTCCAACAACACCACCGATAATATTGTCAATCCCAAAAATTCTTCCATCAGGGTCAATATATTTTAATGTATTATTACCACAGACAATATAAGAAGAATTTTCAGGTTCTTCCCTTACCAAAGGATCCACCCCATACCATAAACTCGTGACATAGGATTCAAGTACCTTGCACCATAATAGTATAGACCAGTCTCTTCATCAAACTGTTTGCCATTGAACTTATACGGTAGTTCTTCACTACTACTATGCTCGTCTACCAACAGCTCACCATATGGTAAGTAAGCATCATACTGGATGATGTTGGCTTTATCACCTGTGATGTAAGACGTGCTGCCGAGGTGATCACTGTGATAGAAGAAGGTCTCTTCTTTCGTAGTATCGTTTGGGATATAACCATAACCAGCCTGTGGGTCATCAGGGTTGCTTGGGTCATTCCAGCTTACAGGTGGACCAGGGGTAGTATTCGGTGTGGTGTTAGGGCGTGGAGTCTGAATCCAACCCTGTGGCACATCATGGTTGCCAAGTTCTGTAAGGACGGCATTATATCCAACACACGTGTTCTCTGGATCACCGTACGCACCCTTCATTGTAGGTACGCCAGGTGCAATGCCCTGCTCCTTATAATACGCTTCCTTCTGCTTCTGAATCTGATTCATACGCTCAGCATAATCCTGCTGACCAGCGGTTACGTATGAGCCGTTACGCCCGTAAACGTTGTTGAAGAGACCTGTACCTATCCTTGAAGCGATACGTTTGTCACCAATGAAGTAATGCTTTGTGAATCTGTTCTTGTTGACAGAGAGGATACTTGCTGGATAAAGCGTGAAGTTGTCCGTCTCATGGAAGGTAATACCCTGTGGTGCACCATTGATATACACACCCTCCATCGTTCCGTAACTCTTCATGATGCGTTCGCCGGCAGCGTTGTAAGTATAACGACTCGTCTTCCCGTTGTCCGACAGCACCATCAGCTGGTTCTCCTCGTCCCAGTACAGTTCTCTCGTCTCATTCGTCGAGTCATTCACCACTCGGATAGGTGTATCTTTAATCACTTTACTTTTTAAAGTTCAAAATTTCTTTAGTACAAACCATATATGTAGAATCATTTTTTAAGATTATATAATAGTTTAACTTTTCATTTTCTTTTTGATTCTTTTTAAAAATCACAGAATATTTACCATTTAGAATACTTTTAGATACTTCTATCTGAATGGAATCTGGATTAACACTAATTATTTTCCAGATTCCTTTAGCCTCTTTTTCTAGTCTATCTAATTCTTTATAATTTCCTTTTACATCATCATTGGCTGTTGCTATAACAGGAAGACTAATCTTTTGTTTAGTAATGAAAATATTGTTTTCTAAAGGATGAAAATCCGTTTGACGACAGAAATACGATTTGCTAAAATCTATATTACATACACCTTGCAAATTATCATACAGAGGAGTATGCTTTTTGATCATAGTAAAAATACAAAAGATTGCTATTATAACAATCACTGTTAAGAAAGCACGCTTTTTACCTTTTAATAAAAGGTTTGTAAGTCTTATTTGTCCTATCATATCTCCCAGATTTTGATAAAATATTTTGTCCTATTTTGTCAATGTTTTTATCTTTTGTTGTATTTTCTCCTTGAAAAACATAATTTAGAATTGCGCCCATCTTATTAGTGTCCTTTCTGTAATTATCGGGAATTGAATTCATTTGGCTATTTACCGCTCTTATTGCTTTTCTGAAAGAGGCCATTTGATCGTCAAATGCATTACTATTCCAAAAGGTCGAAAGTGTCATATATGTATCTACCGCATAATTTGCAAAGTCTAGTATGGCAATCGCTCCAACAGCCTTAGCTGATCCTCTTACAGGCATAGGGTCAAAACTATGGAATCTTCTATCTTCTTGGCCAGTAGATTTCGCAATTGGTCTCCTGATTCTTACATTCCCATCTTTTGGGTCTATACCAGCTGGTTTACGCCCTATGGTGAAACTTTTATGTGCATAATTGACAACAGAATTTTTTCCGATTTCTGTGTTTATACCAAGTTCTCCTGGTCTCCAATTAGCAGGATTATTATTAGCTCTTTTGAAATTGGATTGCATAGTTTTGCTAAAATTTTCTATTCTTATTCCAAACACCCCATTACCACGGTATTCAATGAGTGATCCTCGTTCCCATGGCCAGGACCAATTACCATTCGGATCTATTAATCTCACAGGATTATCCAAGGTATATACATATCCACCTGTGGCGACATATTTCTCTGCTAGCGGATCCACCCCATACCACAGACTGGTAACAGGGTTCATGTACCTTGCACCGTAATAGTACAGGCCAGTCTCATCATCGAACTGTTTACCATTGAACTTATATGGTAGCTCTTCACTGCTGCTGTGCTCGTCAACCAACAGTTCACCGTATGGCAGGTAAGCATCATACTGGGTGATGTTGGCTTTATCATCTGTGATGTAAGACGTACTACCGAGGTGGTCACTGTGATAGAAGAAAGTTTTCTCTTTCGTAGTGTCATTAGTCTATGTAACCATATATATACTGTGCGTACTGTCTTTGTCACCTCAAATTTACGTCCAGAATAATACACTTTACTATCATCAAGAGAATCTCTAAGGAAGTTTTTTCACCATTAACAATAATCGTATATTAATAACTTCATGAAGAGTACCATGAGAACCATTAATAATAAATATAAAATATGTTTTATAAAAAAACTTTTAGTGACGACACCTTTATATATTTCTTTCTTAGATAATGACATGAAAATCAAATTTATAAACAAAAACATAAGAATTTCGACAATTAATATGGGGGCAGAAGCAAATATTAACCTCTGCATGAAAACTGACCATGGATGCTCTTTATATGCTAGAATACTAGAATACTCATCCAATGTAAATAATGCTAAAAAGCCAACAATAGGTAACTCTATTAAGAGTAAAACTATATTCTTCCATTTATCGTTTTTTGGTACCATCTGGATTGCTTAATATGATTCCATTTACACTATAGAAATTTGTCCTCTTTGTATTTTCTTGATTATACCACGAGGATACTTTTCCATTAATTTCTCCTATATTATTTTGTAGTGTCACTTTCTCAAGATCTTTTGCAGCATTAAATATACTTTTATCTTTTGTTGCTCCATGCACAGCGTCCCAAGATAAGTTTCCTTTTTTTATCTCACCAACTTTATCTACGTTTTTTATAGTTTTATTTCCTGTCACCCAATCACCTTCATAAGATAATTGAAGAGTGTAAGGAGCCTTAGGTGTAGAGAATTCATCACCTTCGTCCGAGGAAAGATGTAAAATTGTAGTAACTTTATAACCTGCATCTAATAAATATTGAGCTACACCAGCACCATAAGCGGAACCTTCGGAATGAGTTACCATTTTAAAACTCTCTCCTTTTTTCATTCCTGAAGTAAGTCTATTAAGATTATCTTTTGCAAATTTATATCCTGCTGCATAGCGATCACTCCCACTCATATCTCCTCCCCATAAGGACGATCCATCAATAAAATTTGTAGAATTAATAGGAGAATAATCTTTAAAAAAGGATTTAGCAGCTACTGTAAATCCGTCTCCCCAGTAATTTGCTCCAGCAGAGCTACTACCAATAAGCCCACCTATAAAGCCATTCCAATAACCATTTACAAATAAAATCTTTTTCCCATCTGAATCAATCAATCTAATAGGATTAGCACTACAATAGACATAGGCCCCTATAGATTTATACTTCTCCGCCAACGGATCCACCCCATACCACAGACTCGTGACTGGGTTCATATACCTTGCACCGTAATAGTATAGTCCGGTTTCTTCATCGAACTGTTTGCCGTTGAACTTATACGGTAGGTCTTCGGAGCTACAATGCTCATCAACTAACAGTTCACCGTATGGCAAGTAGGCATCATACTGCGTGATGTTGACATGATCATCTGTAATGTAAGACGTAGAACCAAGGTGGTCACTATGATAGAAAAAGGTTTTCTCCTTCGTTGTGTCGTTGGCAATGTAACCATATCCAGGCTGGGCATTATTAGGACTCTCCGGTTCACTCCATTGGATAGGAGGACCAGGAACATCACCTTTGCCGTTGAACTTCGGATGCTGTATCCAGCCTTCAGGAACGCTGTGGTCACCCAGGTCTGTAATGATGCTGTTGTAGCCAATACCTGTATTGTCTGGATCAGCAGTTGCACCCTTCATCGTCGGCACTCCCGGCGGTGTGCCTCCATCGTACCGTAACTCTTCATAATGCGTTCGCCAGCAGCATTGTAAGTATAACGACTCGTCTTGCCATTATCAGAGAGTACCATTAGGCGGTTGTCCTCATCCCAATACATTCTCCGTTCGATATTAGGAATGCTATCCTGGTTGCCTTGCCGTTGGCATCAGAAGTGTAATACTTAGATTCTATTGACATAGGTGTAGCTGAGTGCTTGCTATCCGTGTATGCATAGACGTGAATCATCGAACATAAGTTCAAGTAGAGTCTCAGTGATTGGAACTGTGAGTTCCACATTCGTGAAACTGTGCATTCCTATCAATATTTTTTTTGAGCATCTAATCCGTTCATACACACAATTATAGTTTGATAGTTGAGAACCTATTAACGGATTATAAATTAAGGATGCGCTGTACTAATCACCTTATAATCTTCTTCATCATTTATGATCTTTGCAGTAACTTCTCGATTCTCAAATCTTATGACAATCTTGTATGGCATCTCTCCTGAATCCGTATAAAAGAGACGTCTGAATGTTATCCGTTCTCCAATGCCCTGTCTATCACGATCATTTATAGACTTAACGAGCTCTGCAATATTTGAAGAAGATAAATAAGAATAGTCATCTCTTCCGTCTGAAATTATACCTTCCAAATTCGAGTTCCACCCCTTAAAATGGGAGGAAATAGTCTTACCATTACGTGTATAAATATCAATGGATTTGATGCCCTCGTCAATTCCCTTTAGCCCAGGTTCAACCCCTCCCCCAAAAAGGGTATATTTGGGATGACATAATACAGTGGTGAAGTCTATCAAAAAATATCTCTTTTTTGATCTAATGGAATCGTTAAAAGTGACTGCGTGCATATTTATTCCTGTGATCTTAAAGTTATCATACTGACGATCACAAGAGAAAAATACTATTGCAACCAATAAATAAACTATCTTTTTCATATAAACTACCGTTTAATCATATAGATTTGATGGATACCATGCATCAATCCGAAAACATGAGATTTGAGAGTTTTTTTTTCTCCCCATGTCCAGAAACTTGCATAATTTTGTCGATTAAAGCCCAATAATTGTACATAGTGATTTGGATAGAGACCATCCGTTATATGTCCTCCTTCGTTATGAACTAATCCGATTACAAAATATTTATTATAATCTATAGATCTTAATGCCCCCATTGTGCCATAACTCTTCATGATACGTTCACCAGCAGCATTATAAGTGTAACGACTCGTCTTGCCATTATCAGAGAGTACCATCAGGCGATTGTCTTCATCCCAGTACATCTCACGAGTAGTATTCGTAGAGTCATTTGTTACCAGCGTTGGATTACCGTTGGCATCATAGGTGTAATGGTCGTTACCAATCTGCGTTGGAGCTGTCGGATGATTACTGTCCTCATACTTATAAGCAAAGTTATAAGACTTGGCAGTTGTCGTTGAGTCCACCTTCTGCACCTTGGTCAGCGGTTCACTCATCCGTCCGAACGACATCACCATATCATACGAAGCACACTTAGCCTTACCACTGGCATGAACAAGGCGGTTCAGTTCGTCATATTCATACGTATGCGAACTCCTTCCTCCCAGCTTCGCCTTGTTGAGTTTTGTAAGCGACGTTGGGTTGGCGGCATTCGAAATACCAAGGATATTATCCACAGCATCATAACGATACCTGTTCTCCATCACAGTCTGACCGTCCGCTGTAAGGTTCATCACCTGCAGACGTTCACGCTGCTTGTCGTAGGTATAGGTAGTCTCCGTGCCATTACCGAGTTTCGTATAGATCGTATGCCCCTCCTTGTCGTAACCTATCCTATCAACAATAACGCTCTGACGTCCCTGTTTATTGCTCGTCAAGTGTTTAGAGAGCTACAGTAACATCACTCTGTAATTCTGTTTTTGCAATGTCTTCATCAGGTGCTTTCTAATAAAAATAATCAAAATGACCATGTAGAAACCCCTCTTCTATAATAATTCCTTTACTATATTTTTTATCCTCATACGATACTATAATACGTCTCCCATCTTTAGCATAGAATTTCCATCTTCCTATTCTGCTAAAAGTCCCCTTGTCTCTTTTTACAAAGCCTTCTTCTGCTATATCATTATTTGTATAATAGTTTTGTACAAAATAGATAGAATCTGTATCAGATACGCTAAACTCCTTAAATTGCTTTAACTTATTCTGGGGTATTATTCTTAACACCTGTCTCATTTTCTTCTGCTTTTCCATTTTACTTATCTCCAAGAAAAGACTCTTTCTAATAATATTTAAGGTATCTAAGTCTAAGTCTTTACTCCATTTTCTTAATAATGGAGAATAGGTATAGAATGATGAACCATAATAGAAAGATAAACGGAAATCGCCGATTCCTACACCGGAGTATCTAAAAGAAAGATTCTTATATATGAGACCTCCACCCAAATCATATCCCTTTATTCCTATCGAGTCTAAGGATAGAGGATAGGTATGTCGTTCCATATTGTATTTTTCTATCTTAGCGATTAGTTCATCTCCATGACTGTAGTATGAATTAAGCATAAAGCTATCATAAGCTGTTTTGCCAATGAAAAAAGCTAAGATAGATAACAAACAAATAATTATAATTTTCTTTTTCATTTTTTGTTGTTTGATACAATAAAGTTAAACTTATCTATACTTGGTACATATTTAATGGTATTTTCTAAATTATTAATTTTTATATCCATAGTTCTGGCATCCGGATTAAACTTCAAAAAGATATTTCCAGTATTATTTCGATTAAATTTATCTATTAGGTTCATACATCAGCCTTTGTATTCTCGTTAGGTTGATAATAAGCATTCATTACATACTCTGAGAACTCTGCAGCTACGTTAAGCTTCCATTTGTCAGATGTATGGGCAAAGGTCCTGGTACGACTGGCTCTCTCATCAACTGATGCATGTAAAAGATGATTTTTATAAGCGTTTCTTTGATCATCAAGTTTATGGAAATACTCATGTTGTAATGTATTCATTAAGTTATATTTATTATCTAACCATCTATCTACAGTTCCATCTGAATTAGATGGTTGTAGCCAGATCCCTTTGTCACTACAATCATAATTAGCAAAAACACCAAGTATTTCATTACCTTTAGCACCTACTAATCCATGGACGCCTGCTTGTTTTGCATAATAGCCAGCAATATTAGCCACTATTTGGCGATTATCTCCTCTTCCAATTCCCCAAAAATATGGAGAAATATTATAACTAGATAGACTATGTCTATTCCCTTTGGGATCAACGATCGTTATATAGGCAGAATGATCATTTATAACTTTCACGATTCTTCCATCCCCATTAATATGGACTTCATCATTTCCATCAACGTCAACCCGCCTTACAGGGTTTTGCCTACAATAAAGATATGAACCACTCGCTTGATACTTCTCTGCCAACGGATCCACCCCATACCACAGACTCGTGACAGGGTTCATGTACCTTGCACCATAATAGTACAAGCCGGTCTCTTCATCGAACTGTTTGCCATTGAACTTATACGGCAGGTCTTCACTTGATGAGTGTTCATCCACTAACAGCTCACCGTATGGTAAGTAAGCATCATACTGGGTGATATTGGCCTTAGCATCTGTAATATAAGAGGTACTGCCGAGGTGATCAGAGTGATAGAAGAAGATTTCCTCGGTGTTGGTGGTATCAGCTGAGATATAGCCATATCCCGGCTGGGCATTGCCAGGACTCTCCGGTTCACTCCATTGGATAGGAGGACCTGGGACATCACCTTTGCCGTTGAACTTCGGATGCTGTATCCAGCCTTCAGGAACGCTGTGGTCACCCAGGTCTGTAATGATGCTGTTGTAACCAATACCTGTATTGTCTGGATCTGCAGTTGCACCCTTCATCGTCGGCACTCCCGGCGGTGTGCCGAGCTGCTTGTAATACTCCTCACGCTGCTTTTCTATCTGCATCATGCGGGCGGCATAGTCTTTCTGACCTGCCGTGATGTTGTTGCCGCCAATGCCATAGACATTGCTGAACCTGCCTGTACCAATCTTGGAGGCAATACGCTTGCTGCCAATGAAGTAGTGCTTGGTGAAGCGGTTCTTCGTGACAGTGATGATCGGAGCGGGATAAATGGTGTAATCCTCCGTCTCATGGAAGGAGATTCCCTGCGGAGCGCCATTTATATATACGCCCTCCAGATCACCGTGACTCTTGACGATTCGCTCGCCTGCGGCATTGTAAGTGTAACGGCAGGTCTTGCCGTTATCCGACAATACCATCAGTCGGTTATCCTCAGCCCAATACATTCTCCGCTCGGTATTGAGGCTGTCATTCTCCACCAATATCGGCTTGCCTTTGGCATCATAGGTGTAATGCTCATGCCCTATCTGCGTGGGAGTGGTGGGGTGATTGCTATCTTCGTACTTATACATGAAGTCGTAAGACTGTGCTGTCTTTGTGGAGTCCACCTTTTGAACCTTGGTAAGTGGCTCGTTCATGCGCCCAAAAGTCATCTGCATGCTGTAACTTGCCTGCTTGACCTCTTACCACTGGCATATACCAAACGGTTTAAATCGTCGTAAGCATAGCTGTGCTTGAATGCACTACCAAGCTTTTTATCGCCATTAGTATTGCCCCGCGTCGGGTCTACGGTATTGGTGATACCCAAGATATTATCCACAGCATTGTATTGATACTTGTTGGTCATCATCGCCGTGCCTGCTGCCGTGAGGTTCATTCTTGCAGAAGATCACACAGCCTATCGTAGGTATAGACTATTCTATTTATAATGTCCTAACTTAAGTATTGCTCCATTGACCTTACTAACTTCTATATAAAATCCTCCACCTTGCAAAGAATTCACAGAGCCAGTAATATCCCATACATCTTTCTTCTCATATATATTTAAAGGCATTTGCCTATATATTTCTTTCCCATATAATGCCTTTGCAATTAAATAACCGAGCTGAGCAGCAGTCTCTTCTGTTGAGATAATATTTCCTTTAGGTAAGAAAGCTGCATTATGAGGAATCCGATCGTCTGTAATTTTTATATAAGACAACACAGTATCTTCTTGTATGGTTTTAACTTCATTCTGTATTTTCTTAAAATCATCAATATTATAACTGTCCTGAGATTTATGAATCATATACCCTGATAGGAAAGAGGTAATGATTAATACAAAAACTAATAGAAATTTGATTACTTTCATTGTTTTGACACTTTTTCTATTGGATGTAAAGTTGATGATATGTGTCTATCATACCAAGACTCTTTCATCTTTTTTTTATACCAAGCTACTCGACGTTCTGTAGCAGTCTTAAAACCTTTTTTATGATAATACACATTACCAATTACTTTTGTTCGACCATTACTCCCTTTTTTAAGAGAATATGGAAGCCTTTTTGTTTCAACTATATTTTGTTTTTTAGTTATGAAAAGTACATATAAAAAGTGTTTGAGAGAAGAATGAGGAAAGTTTACTGGTTATCAGTTACTTTCCTCATTTTGGTTAAAAGTGGCGAGGACAGACGAAGACGGGAATACGACAAGATGAGACAGAGG
>OIXX01001051.1_pt1 | contig 11029 bp, 8 predicted proteins | sample 1588161 | NCBI WGS metagenome assembly OIXX01 (sample SAMN03283274) | human gut metagenome | biome: human-associated habitat; material: feces | host: Homo sapiens | place: Peru | collected 2012
TAAACTTCTTGCAGTAGAAACTGATTTCGGCATTATAAACCTTATCCGCCTCCGGTTTCTTGTAGAGGATCCCAAAGTCCTCGTGGCTTCCACGTACGAAATCAGCCATCTCCAGGTTCTCTATCAGATTAGGCGTAATCTTCATGATTTCGTTCTGATGAGAAGCACGGAAGTTGATGTCGTAATAAAGAATAGCGCCGTGCTCCTTCGCATACTCCAGGAAGCCGGCAACCTGAGGACGGACCACAGGATTCAGAGCGAAGAACGAACCGAAGAGCACGATGTCGCCAGGATTGATTTCCGGTGTGGCAAACTCCAGCTGGTCGTGAGGATGATCCTTGTAGAAGATGTAGTCGGCATTGTTGTTCTCGTCGAGGAAAGCCAGCGAGAGCGGTGACTTCGATTCCGGAAAGATGCTCACATTGTCAGCATTCACCCCATTATCTCTCAAAAACTGAATCACATACTCTCCTATGCGGTCGTTGCCCGCCTCACTGATAAACGAAGCATTTACACCTGCACGGCCCAACGAGATGACTGCATTGAATGATGAGCCACCCGGTACTGCCTCTATCGGCTTGCCGCCCTTGAAGATGATATCAAGCACGGTTTCTCCTATTCCTATTACTTTGCGCATTGTTTTTTGATGTCTATATTTGTTTTTGGGAGCAAAGATAAGTCTTTTTGGCGATAATGCAAAATAAATGACTATTTTTTTCGGATAAATTACATTTTCAGTGTAACTTTGCACCTTGAAATGAAATACAATACTTATATACTCGATAATGGCCTCCGCATCATCCACCTGCCTTCAGACAGCAAGGTGGTGTATTGCGGTTACCAGATTAACGCCGGCACCCGAAACGAGGAGCCGGGCGAAGAAGGACTTGCCCACTTCTGCGAGCACGTTACTTTCAAGGGCACAGAGCGCCGCAAGGCGTGGCACATTCTCAACTGTCTGGAGAGCGTGGGAGGCGACCTGAACGCCTACACCAACAAGGAAGGTACGGTTTATTACTCCGCCATCCTCAAGGAGCACATCGCAAGAGCCGTAGATCTGCTCACCGACATCGTTTTCCATTCGGTTTATCCGCAAGCGGAAATCGACAAGGAAGTAGAGGTAATCTGCGATGAAATAGAGAGTTACAACGATTCTCCTGCCGAACTGATTTATGATGAATTCGAAAATATCATCTTCAAGGGTTCGCCGCTGGGCCACAATATTCTGGGCACAGCCGAGCAGGTTCGCTCGTTCAAGACAGAAGATGCGCTGCGCTTTACAAGAAAGCTTTACCGGCCGGATAATGCGATATTCTTCGCTTACGGAGATATTGACTTCAAGAAACTGGTAAGACTCTTGAAGAAGAGCTTTTTAAGTGAAGAACAAAGAGTGAAGAGTGAAGAAACAACGTTCGGCGACCGAAGGGAAAGCCAATTCAATAGTCCAGAGGCGCAAGCTCAATTCAACATTCAACACTCAACATTCAACACTCAACACTCCTTCGAGGGGCAGACGATTGTGATGCAGAAGAATACGCATCAGGCTCATGTGATGATTGGAACCCTCGCCTACGATGTGAACGACAGCCGCAGAATGCCGCTCTATCTGCTCAACAATATGCTGGGCGGACCGGGAATGAACGCCAAGCTGAACCTAGCCCTGCGCGAGCACAACGGACTGGTTTACACCGTAGAGAGCACAATGGTGGCTTATGGCGATACGGGCATTTGGAGCATTTATTTCGGCTGCGATGAGCACGACGTGAAGCGCTGCCTCCGCCTGGTTCGCAAGGAACTGGATAAGTTCATGCAGAAACCGCTGAGCGAGGCGCAGCTCAAGGCCGCCAAGAAGCAGATAAAGGGACAGGTAGGCGTGGCTTGCGACAACCGCGAGAACTTTGCCCTCGACTTCGGCAAGAGCTTCCTTCACTATGGCTGGGAGAAGAATGTAGACCGTCTCTACGAGCAGGTGGATGAGATTACTGCCGAACAGATACAGGCCGTGGCTCAGGAGTTGTTTGATAAAGACAGGCTCACCACGCTGATTTTCAGATAATGTTGATTTTCAGACAAATAGCTCAAGTAATAAGAAAATAAAGAAGGCAACAACTTGGGTCGTCATGCGACTTCCCTCGTTGTTGCCTTCGTAATTTAATGAATTAAAAACTGCTTTTTTCTTAAAACAACTAACAATTAACCTAAAAACTTAAACCTAAAAACCTAAAATGAAAATCTATAAAACCTAAAACGAATTCTTAACAATCTATATATGAAATCCCCAATCAGAATTTATCACGAAAACTCTCAGGGGACAGTATGAATTTCAAATGAAAAGGAGTTTTTACTCTCCTCTCTGATTTCGGAAGCCCCTTTGGCTCCCTACTGTTACTCAGCTGTGCATTGCTGCCAGCCATTTTTTAATCTCGGCTCTTTTGGAGCCCTTCGCATGGCTAATCTCCGATTAAGCCAACTTGTTGTTAATAGCACCAACTTCAGCTACACATGCAACAACTACTGCGAAAATCATTCCTAATACTAACATAATCTTTTCCTTTCTTAAATTTGTTATCTTAAATATACAATCTTGTAGTTTTACCTAACAAAATCTTAACTCTCTTTATTTCTTACCTCCCGGAGGAGGATTTCTATGCTCTCTTAGCTTCGTAGCTTATTTGCCGCAGTTCATTCCGAGGTTCATACCTGCGCAAGCAACTACTGCGAATGCTACTACAGCTACTGTCATTATCCCGAACATTACCATAATCTTTTATCCTTTTTTCTTTTTCTTGTGCAAAGGTACAACTTTTTGTGTGCGCACACAAATATTTTAGGAGAAAAGTATCAAAAAGCCCTGTTTTCTTGATTAAGGTCAAGGACATTTACATTCTCATTACCAAATCAGGCACGAATTACACGGATTTAAGTCTCTCATGTCAATTAAAACACATTCATAATCTCATAGAGCATCCATGTAATCCGCGTAATCCGTGCCTAATCTATTCTACGCAGCCATTCCTGGCGTTCCGTAGTGCCCATACTTGGCGATGAAACGGGCGGTCTTGGTGAAAGTGCCGTCCTCGTTCTTCATGATGAAGCCACGCTTCTTCCAGTTGCACAGCAGGATGGCAAGCTTCGTCTTGGTGCCATGAACCTGACAGATGTTCTGAATCTCAGTCTTGTCAAAGGTGTCATGAACGTAGAGAAGAAGATTGCTCACACCGGGAGTATGACACACAGAGCGGCTGTCTGCATCTATCGCCTCCTGCATCTGATTGCCGAAGAAACGCATCTTGCACCACAAATCATACTTCACGCTCCATACGATGAAATCCTCTATTGCCTTCTCCCACTTCTCGCCATTCGCCAGATAAAGCACCATCGCACGGCGGAAACCATTCGCCAGACCACGCTTGGCAAACTCGGCGTAAGGCTTGTTGTAAGCCAGCTGAGCCATCTCCATAATCTCATTCTCCAGGCGCTCGATAAGCTGGCGAGCCTTACGGCACTCCTTGAAACCGCTGGCTGCGTTCAGCTGCTGGATGTAAGGAGAAAGCTGCGACTTAAACTGCGCATCATAACTGCCCACCTCCGGACGCGGAGCGAAATCGGGACGGATGATGGTGGCGAGCGACAGGCGGCTCACGGCTCCATCAGCCACCTCACGAACCGAGAAGAACTTCTGCGTAACGGCAATGGTGCTTGAAGCATTCCAGTTGAAACGGGTCTTTACGCGGGCCGTAACGCTCTTGGTGCCTACTCGCTCCTGGCCATCCTCTGAATTGTCCCAGCAGAGGCGAATCAGCTGGCTAGGGTCGTTAAACTTCCTGAGCATGTCTACCTCGTCCATCTTGCAGTAGAGATAAGCATCGCCAGCCTTCTGTACATCATCGAGACGCTGGATGTAGGCAGCGCGGGTAAGGTCGGGCGAAACGATGCGGATGCAGATGTCTTCCGGGCGCACAGGCTTCTTCTTGTTGTCGCCCATGGTGTTCACCTCGTCCTTCCATTCCTGCTCCTTCTGGCGGTTCACCTTATCCATCTGAACCAGGTCTTCGATGATGCAGTCGATAGGTCCGTTAACCAGCGATTTGCCTGACGACATGGCTGCAATGAGCAGATTCATCATCGCCGCCTCGTGCACCTGATTATCGGTGTAGCGGAAGGTTACGCCCTTGAGATGAGCGGCAAGCGCAGGGAAGACCGCCATTGCCACAGCCGCCTTGAAATCGGCTGGCACCTTGCTGGTGAGCAGCTTGATGAGCTTAGGCAGCTTGGCTGGCAACTGAGGAGGAACATCGGCATAGATTCCCGCCTTCTCGGTGGCCTGCTTGGCAAGATGATTCTTGCGGGCAGTCTCTACAGCCTGCTTTACCAAATCCGGAATCGCAGTAGATTGCGCCACCTTGCAGGCATTCTCTACGGTGGCGAACGCCTTCGCCTCGTCTTCGCCAAAGGTTTCTATTACCTGCTTGATCCAAGCCGCCTCACTATTACAGATGTATCTCAGCAGGCAGGCTTCACGATAGATGAAGTTGTTGCGGTTGCCGTGGACAGGAGCGCCGCCCATCAGCTCTACCAGCGCCTTCACAATCTCCTCGTAAGGAACGCCGTCGTAGGTCTGCTCATACTGCACGGCATTGGCAGCCCTTCTCGCCTTCTCCTCCTCGCTCTCGATGGGTTCGAAGTCTACGGTTGGAGCAGAAGATGCATCCAGCGGACGTCCGTCAATATCCAGTCCTCTCTTTCTGTAAGCCTCACGGTATTCAGCCACAGCCTCCTTATCCAGGCGCTTGTACCAGTCATCGGCAGTATAAATCTGACTTGCCGCATCGGTGATGAAGATGATGCGCTCGGGGGTTACGCAGCTAGGGTCTTCGGTGGCGTGGATGAGTTTGCAGAAGGCGCTCTGAGCCTCAGCGATGGTCATTCCTACCGGGATGCGGATGTCGATGTGAGCCTTGTTGCGTGCTGAGCGCTCGATGTGGAGCACCTTTCCCTTCCAGAGTTCGATGTCTTCGGCTGAGAAGATTTTCTCTCTGAAGAGCTTCTCTGTAGGCTCATCAAACATTCCGTTCAGCAGAAGGGCGTTCTTCACCGCCGGCTCAACCTCCTCAGGATTGTCAATATCTACGGTTGTCTGGAAGGTGAAAGCCTCCGGGTCTATGAACTTCTGGGCGCGATGGTCTTCGAGGAAGTGGAAGTAGTGAGGTGAGCGGAAAGGCAGCTGCTTCTTGAGGTCAGAAATCTTCCGGTCTAGCTGCTGGTAGGTTTCGCCTGTCTTCATCTCCTCCTGCTGCATCATCTGGTTCTGCTGAGTGGTGAGGTCACGGATCTGACCAATGAGCTGTGCGAGCCAAGGCTGCTTGGTAAGCTCGGTGTAGTAATCGAGGAGATAGGATGAAATCTGTCCCATGTTCGCTCTGCGGTTAGGGTTCATTGCGATGAGACGGCTGCTGAGCTGCTTGCATTCATCAAAGGTTAATGATTTTTGTGTCATAAATCTATATTTTTTTAGTTGTAAAAGACAGGCTCTTTTTGCAGAAACCTGCCGCCTTCCATTCTGAAAAGCGATGCAAAGATAAGGAAAAAGAAAGTAACTCCATTATTATACCTCTGCCGGTAAAAGCTGTATAAAAATATCGGGCAAGAGGGATAAAGTTTTTAGATTCAGGTATAAAGAGAGGTATAAAACAAGGGAGAAGAAAAGAAACAGGCTACAAGAAAAAAGCGTTGGCAACAGATTACAAATCCGCTGCCAACGCCCATTATTCTTTTAGCCAATCATCTAACATAATACCCTTCTTAAAAGCTTCTTCTCCCAGGATTTTCATAAAAATATCAACAATCTCACAATAACGGTTGAATTTTGCCTCTTGTGTATTAATCAATTCTTCCTGCTCCAGATCTTTCCATTTCAAAGCTTCATGGTTGGAAAAGGGAGCGATTCCTGCTTGCCTCAAATCATCCCTACCGCAGAGTCGAGCTTTCGGACCGGATATTTTTTTGCCTTCAAATAGCTCTTCCAAGAATGTACAGAACGATTGAGGAGAGTTGGGTGGGAGTAATTCCCAATCGCCCATCAGGCGGAAAATAGGATACCAATAGGCCTGTTTTGAAAGAAACACGCCATAATATCCCCTCTTCTGATAAACAGCAATCTTCAAGACTGCCTTTTTCACCAGTGCCATGAGTTCCTTCTTATGCTCTCCAATCGCAGGTTTCTTCCCCACAGTCTTCATCGCTATCAGTGACTCCTCATCGCCGTGCTTGCCCCATTGCTTCACATCGTTCACCCTGCCGTTCATAATCATCAGCACGATGCCCGAGAGCAGCTGGAGCATCTTCTTTCTAGGCACACGCTTATAGAACACCTGACGGAGGAAATCTACAGGGTCGGCCTTGAACGTTGGGTAGAGATTGTGGGGGAAGGCGTGCAGCTGCTGTTCTATGGCGTCCAGCTGGTCTTTATAATCATAGGTGCCCGTCTGCTTCTTCTTGATGGCATTCGGGGCTTCTACGAAGAAAGAATAGGCCGCACGCTCGCGGTAAGCCGAACTGGTGATGAATCCCATCTCGGTAAGCAGAACGGCCCGGAGGCGCTGCAGTTCATCATCGTCTATCTGCTCCAACTTATGAAGGATGCGGTTTCTGGCCTGCGTCATTTCGCGGGAATAATCGCTACGCTGGATTTCGAGGAAACTGCTGAGCCGCTCTCTTGCCTCAGAAAGGCAATCGGAAAGTTCCTCGCGCAGCATCGCCTCAGTTTCTGCATCAAGAGAACGGTTCTCTGTCTCAGAAGAGGTTTTATCGGATGCAGAAGAGGAGTTATCGGATGCAGAAGAACCGTTACCGGAAGCGCCTTCAGAGAGCATATTCTGAAGACGGATGATGCTGTTGATGACGCCTTCGAGCATCATGGTGCAGTCGCTGAAGCGGGTGAGCTGTTCGATGGGCAGCACAGGACCGGAGTATTGCCAGTCATCATAAATCTTATCATCATATATTCCGAAGCGCGCCTGCTCCATCTCCTCATCAGAAACATCAGAGAGTGCCCTTACCATGAGCTGCAATCCAGCCTTATCGCCCTCGTTCTTGCTGTTGCAGCCTATGCAGCGGGTGCGCAGGTTCCGCTCCTTGCGGGCGATGATGAGGGCGCGTACGTCCTCGCCTTCCAGGGCTGAAACATAGCCTATGAGCTGCTGTTTGTCATAAGCTTTCACCGCCAGCATGTCGAAAGTGTTGGCATCATCGGGCACGAGGCAGATAGTTCTCCCCTCTGCTTCTTTAGCATACTCTACCTCATGGCCTTTCACGTCATTATGGGTGAGTCCTACGATATGGAATGTGAGATTCTTCATTTTATGTTGTTATTATTGTTTTTACGTTTGTTTGCAGTCAGGTTACAAAAGTAAGGTTTTTCGGTGAAACCACCAAGCATTCTTGTTTAAATTTCCTAAAAGAGGGGACGGAGAAGCCGAGGGGGTTAACAGGGTTAACAGTTAACAGCTGTTTTTTGCATGGTCCCCCTCGCGTACCTTATTATATAATAATATATATATACTTATTTTATATAAGTGTGTGGATGGAAGTATGCATTTTTGGGGTGTTAACTGTTAACCTGTTAACCTTTTGCTCTCAGAACGCTCCTCTTTCATCAGAAATGCGCTCTCTCCCGATGCTTGTTAAAGATGGCTGGCTGAGCCTTGACAGAAAAAGTTCAAACGCCCTGCTACAGCCCGTTTTACGGGCTTATATGATGACTAGAGAGAGGCATAAATGATGACTAGAGAGAGGCATAAATGATGGCAGGAAGAGGGCATAAATGATGGCAGAAAGAGGGCATAAATGATGGCTCACGAAGGGGATGGATCATGCATCGCGAGGGAAGAAATATTGCGTCGCGACGGAACGGGGAATGCATCGCGATGCAGAAAAAAGAGCTTTTTAGAGCGGAAAACTATGAGTTGCGGGGCAGAAAACTATGAGTAAGTTTTGTTAACGGGAGGGAAAACAACAAGGCGATACTCTTTTCTTATAGGAAGAATATCGCCTCGTTGCCTTCATTAAAAAGGAGGTCAAGGATGCTCATATTGGGCTGAAAACCATATTTCTGCCCGTAAACCTGGTAATAGCGCTTCGACTCGAATTCGGGGTCAGGGAGCGGTTTCTTAGGGCGAATCGCATCGCGGAAATCCTTGATTTCATTCTCTTCTTTCAGTTCTTTACTCTGAATATAGACTTCGGTGATTGAAATCTTCGGACGGATGTCGAGAAGCTCTATCATCTTCGCGGTTGTCTCCATATTAAAATCGAAGAGGAACTCGTATTTCTTCTCGTAGAAGGGGCGGATGTCGTCCTGATAATACTCGAAGAAAGGGCTCTCGCCATAGGCGGAAAGGAGCGCATTCCAGTGGACGTGGCGCCAGTTGGCATGGTCGGAGATGCGGATGTCCTTCATCGACAGAGAGATGTCGTGATTGGTGGGGATGGTGAGCGCAAGAGGGCCGTTGGTGGTAGGGATGAGCATGCGGTTACGATAGGTTTGCTTGATAAAGCTCTCGTGGCGCTCTATCAGGCATTCATCGTAGCGGTTCAGCTTCTGATACCACTGGATGGGGCCGAAATATGTGGAAGAAAGAAGGGCTTTCAATTTTGAATTTTAAATTAAGAATTAATAATAAGGGGCGAAGGGCGAAAGGGGACGAGCGATGGAATCGCTCGGAACGGAGCTAGGCGGGAGACCTGCAGGCGGGCTGGGAGCTGCTTGGAGCGGGCTTGGCTGGCTCAAAACAGCTTGTAAGCCTTGCCTATCATCTGATGCTTGTGCACCAGCTGCTGCCCGGTAGGCGTCTTCAGGAGATAGAAGCGGCAATCCTTGCAGCCGCAGCGCCTGCAGCATACCATGGGGATGATGAAACTCGCCGTATCGATGCGGATCGTATCGCCCGGAAGCTTCTCTACCCTACCGATGAAATAAGCCATAAATACTTTCTTGCGCCGCTGGTTGCGAAGCGGCTGAACCACGGTATCGGCATAAACCACCACCTCGCCACGATTGAAAAAATCGCAGTCAATCCTATTCACTATCACCCGGTTGCCAGCTTTCAGTTGCGGAGGAAGACCTCCGGCGGGCGCCGTGAAGACAGTGAATGCATAGGTTCGCACCGCCCACACCAGGAGCAGCGACAAGCCTAAAGCTATTAGGAATTTAACTGCGATTTTCAATCTATCTTTGCTTTCTTGATTTCAAAAAACTTCTGTTACTTGATGTTATCTACGAAGTTGAACAGGCGGTTCCAGCGGATGCCTGAGAAGCCTGGATGGTCAGGACTGTGGCTCCACCAGATGAAGATAGGCTTGCCCACGATGTGATCCTCAGGCACGAAGCCCCAGTAGCGGCTGTCGGCCGAGTTGTGGCGGTTGTCGCCCATCATCCAGTAATAGTCGAGCTTGAAGGTGTAGCTCTTCGCCTGCTTGCCGTTGATGAAGATACGGCCGGCGTTGTCTACCTTCAGGTCGTTGTGCTCGTAAACCTTGATGCAGCGCTCGTATACAGGCAGATTCTTCAGCGTAAGAGCGATGCTCTCGCCCTTCTTCGGAATCCAAATCGGACCGTAATTATCTCTTGTCCAGCCGGTATAGGCGTTGAGCGGATAGAGGTCGCCATAGGTTGCATCTGTATTGATAGAGATGCTCTCTACGAGGTTTCTGTTTGCCTTCAGCGCCAGATAAGCCTTCTTGGTAAGTGGAATCACGCCGCTCTGATTATACATCAGCAGGTCTTCGTTGGTGATTCCCAACTTATCGGCAAGGTCGATAGGGAACTCGCCCTTGAGCTTCATCTTATAAGTATACTGCACGTTATCAGGCTCCTTATTCGCCTTTCCGTTCAGATAAACGATGCGGTTCTTGATCTGCAGGGTCTGTCCAGGCAAGCCCACGCATCGCTTTACATAGTTCTCGCGGCGGTCAGTAGGACGGCTGATGATGTCGCCATATTCGCCCGGCATACTGCTGATGTAGTTGCGGCCTGTAGCATAAACCTGCTCAAAATAATGGCGCTGCTGCAATGGGTTCATCGCGCGCACATCCTTTTCCTGTCCGTTCTGCTGCATCAGCTGGTCGCCGATGCTGTAAACCATTTGGTAATAATCATTCGCCTGATAGCGCTCCTCATTGACGAGCGTATCGCCTGCAGGATAGTTGAACACCACGATGTCGTTGAGCTTCACGTTGCCCAAACCCTTTACGCGGCGGTAATCCCAGTGAGGCCACTCTATGTAACTCTTCACGTTGACCAGCGGCATGGTGTGCTGGGTGAGCGGCATGGTGAGCGGAGTTTCAGGAATGCGAGGGCCGTAGCTTACCTTGCTCACGAAGAGATAATCGCCCGTGAGGAGACTCTTTTCGAGAGAGGAAGACGGAATGACGTAGTTCTGGAAGAAGAAGAGGTTGATGAAATAAACCGCTACGAGAGCAAACACCAGCGCATCTACCCAGCTCATGATGAAACGGATAGGACCTTCCTCATCCTTCCACCACTGCCAGTGAATCTTCTTGGTGATGTAAACATCGAAGATGAACGGAACCACAATGAGTCCCAGCCAGCTTTCTACCCAAACCAGAAAGAGGAGATAGAGGGCGAGAACCACTGCGAACTTCGCCCACTGTACCTTCATATTGAGTTTTTGTTTCTCTTTATCTATCATAACTTCTGCTTAGAACTTAAATAAATCTGATGTGGTGAGCAAGCCGGAATGGTTGGCTGTAAACTCGGCTGCGAGAACGGCTCCCAGGGCGAAACCCTTGCGTGAATGGGCACTGTGCTCGATGGTAATCATATCAGCATCGCTGTCATACATCACGGCGTGGATTCCTGGAACCTCACCATCGCGTACGCAGTTGATAACCAAATCCTCATCGGTGATGTTTGCATCGCCCTCATCGTGATGACCATCCTCAGTCCAGTAAGTAACGCCACGCTTCCAGTCCTTCTTTCTGTCGATGTTGTCGATGATTTCCTCGGCAA
>OIXX01001052.1_pt1 | contig 11024 bp, 11 predicted proteins | sample 1588161 | NCBI WGS metagenome assembly OIXX01 (sample SAMN03283274) | human gut metagenome | biome: human-associated habitat; material: feces | host: Homo sapiens | place: Peru | collected 2012
GCCGACGTTAGCCGGCTGCGCGAGGCGCTTGCGGACGAGCTGGGCACCGCAGCGCTTCGCAGCGTCTTGGGCCGCCCCGACCTCATCCTGTTTGGGTGATGGGGAGCCGGTCTGCATGATGAACCGGTCATTCTGCTGATAAGCGCCCAAGAAGCGCCCCCCCGCCGCGCAACTCTCCTATACTAAAAGTCTTACAGCCTTCAGCGAACGCGGCGAAAGGATACCCATGCTGAACGTAGCCATCATCTTCGGCGGCATCTCCACCGAGCACGATATCTCCCTCAAGTCCGCGGACAACGTCATCGCCCAGTTGCCGGCGGACCGCTTCACCCCGGTCCTCATCGGCATCGACCGCACGGGTGCCTGGTTCCACTACACCGGCGACGTGGCGGACGTGATGACCGGTGCCTGGGAGGAGCACGACGTCAACCCGGTGGTGCTCGTGCCCGGCCGCACGGGCGAGGGTCGCGGCGGCTTGCTCGAGCTGGTGGACGGCACGGAGTTCCGCGAGCTCGCGGTGGACGTGGCACTCCCGGTGCTCCACGGCCAGGGCGGCGAGGACGGCACGGTCCAAGGCGCGCTCGAGAGTTGCGGCGTTCCCTACGTGGGCTGCGGCGTGATGTCGTCGGCCGTGTGCATGGACAAGGACGCCGCCCATCGCCTGGCCGCTGCGGCGGGCGTGCGCTCGCCGATGTGCGCCGTGCTGCACCGCGGCGCGAGCGAGGTCGCGTGCGCGGCGGTCGTGGAGGCGTGCGGTGGCTTCCCCGTGTTCGTCAAGCCCGCGCGCGGTGGCAGCTCGATCGGCGTCGCCAAGGCCGAGGACGCTGCTGCCTATGCCGAGGCCCTTGCCGCTGCGTTCGCGCTGGACGAGAAGGTTGCCGTGGAGGAGGCCATCGTCGGCATCGAGGTCGGCTGCGCCATCACGGGCGATCCCGTGCGCGGCATGCAGATGGGCGAGGTGGACGAGATTGTCATCTCCGGCGGCGGGTTCTTCCGCATCCACCTGGAGAAGGACCCCGGTGCCAACACCGAGCTGCGCTGCCCGGCCGACCTACCCGCCGACGTCATGGCCCGTGTGCGCGAGACCGGCTACGCCGTCTACGAGGCGCTCGGCTGCGAGGGCTTCGCGCGCGTTGACCTGTTCGTGACCGAGGAAGGCGAGGTCGTCTTCAACGAGGTCAACTCCACCCCGGGCATGACCTACTATTCGCGCTTCCCGGCCATGATGCGCGCTGCCGGCCACGAGCTCGGCGACGTGCTGGCAGGTCTGATCGACGCCCGCTTGTCGCAGGAGGCGTAGGCGGGTTTCGGGTGCTTGCGGCGGCGCGGCGCCTGTCTATGGACCCGCCGCTCCGCGTCTGTTTCCCCGTCGTTACAGCTTTGCGGCCCGTGGGTAAACGACTGAACACCCCGCGCCCGACATCCGATACCCTTCTTAGAATGCTTCCCATCATCTGTTCGCATCCCGGCCGATGGGGAGCCCCTATGACGACCACGACTATATCGGCGGTACCCTCCGTCGCGCCAACCGAGCAATCCGCCTCCGGCGCGCGCAGCCTGACCGGCTCGCCTATGGGCCTCGTCATCAACCTTGCCATCGGGTTTGCGGCCTACGGCCTGCTCTCCGTGCTCGTGAGTCTGCCCGGACTCGTTCCTTCTCTTGCATACAACCAGCTCATCGCCGGCATCACGACCTCAGTGCCTAAGCAGCTCGCCTGGTTCCTCATGGACTTCACCGAGCCCGAGTTCTACGTGAGCGTCTTCGCAGGCGCGGGCACCATCATCGGCGGTGCCATCGCGTGGCACCTCGCCCGCCGGCACTCCAAGCTCGCCGGCTTCTCCATCTGTTACGGCGAACACGAGATGTTCCCGTGGGTGCTGGCCTCGCAGGTGCTCTCACTCGGCCTCACGATCTTCGTCTGGCGCTTCATCGACGGCTTCTCCGTCGCGCCGGACGTTACCTTCGTGGCCACGTTCATTCCCATCGTCGGGGCCCCGCCCGCGGCAATGCTCCTCTACGGTCCGAGCATGCCGGCCCTGCTGACCTCGAGCGTCCTGGCTTCCCTCATCTGCTCACCCACGGCCACCTGGCTCTCCGCGCACGTGTTCACCCCGCTCGGGCTCCCCGGCGTGGTGGCGAACGTTACGGCGATGGTGCTCACGGGCCTTGCCGTCTTCATGGTGTTGAAGGTCCTGCCCTGGGTGAAGAAGGTCGAGGTCCCGGACATGCGCCCGACCCTCAGCCCGGTGGAGGACGTGCACGCCCCAGCCTGGGCCGTGCGCCGCGTGCTCGCCGAGTTCTCCGAGGCACCCTTCTACGGGAGCGAGATCGCCTCGCTCACCATGTTCGCCGGCCTCATCCTGGGCACCGTGCTGAACCCGTCCATGAACGTCAACGGCGCGGGCGACGCCCTGCCTGCCATCGTGCTCTCGCAGTTCGTTTCGGCGGCGGTGGGCGTCTTCCTCTACGCCGGCAAGTTCGAGGACGGCGGTTGGTACGCCACCTACGTCCCCGTGGTGAGCGCCGGACCCGCCTGCGTGCTCGCCTTGGGAGCGACCGTGCCCGTGGCCGTGGCGGCGGGCGTGCTCGGCGGCATCTTGGGCGGGCCGCTCGCCGAGTTCTTCGCGAGCCTGCTCCCCGAGGACGTGCATCCCACGGTGGCGAACGTGGCCTCCATGGCCGCTACCACGAGTTTTGTCTACATCGCCTTGGCGGCCCTACCGTTTTTCTAAACGTCCCCCAGAGGATCGGAACCGTGCGGGCACGCCCGCGGTAACAGAAGGGAATCTCCATGCGCTTGAACGATAAGGACCAGGAGAAGCTGCTGCTCCATCTGGCAGGCAACCTGGCAAAGGAGCGTCGGGCCCGCGGCCTCAAGCTCAACTACCCGGAGTCCGTGGCGCTTATCAGCTCCGAGCTGCTCGAGCTCGCCCGCGACGGGCACGACGTAGCCGAGCTCATGAGCCTGGGCCGTCAGATCCTCACGCGCGACGACGTCATGGACGGCGTGGCCGAGATGGTCGGCGAGGTTCAGGTGGAGGCCACCTTCCCCGACGGCACCAAACTCGTGACCGTGCACGACCCGATCCAATAGGAGGACCCATGAAGCCAGGTGAAGTCATCTGCGCGGACGCTCCCATCGTGCTGAACGAGGGGCGGCCGACCAAGAAGCTGTCCGTCACCAACAAGGGTGACCGTCCTGTGCAGGTGGGCAGCCATTTCCATTTCTTCGAGGTCAACCGCTGCCTCGACATTGACCGCGCCGAGGCCTTCGGGTACCGCCTCGATGTGCCAAGCGGCAACTCGGTGCGCTTCGAGCCGGGCGAGACCAAGGAGGTCCAGCTTGTAGAGATGGGCGGCTCCAAGACCGTCTACGGCCTGAACGACCTCACGCGCGGCAAGACCGTCGCGCGCAACCTGGGCGCCGCGCTCTCCAAGGCCACGCGCCGCGGGTTCGACGCGTACGTCGAGGGCTCGGCTACAGGCTTCGCCGCCGGCTGGGACCTGGGCGTGGACGAGGACGGCGCGGACCTGGAGGAGGGCGCCGCGGACGCGACCGCTCCGGCATGCCCGTGCCGCTGCTGCGAGAGCAAGGAGGACTAACCCATGGCTTTTGAGATCTCTCGCGAGAAGTACGCGGCGATGTACGGCCCCACCACGGGCGACAAGGTCCGTCTCGCGGACACCGACCTCGTGATCGAGGTGGAGCGCGACCTCACCACCTACGGCGACGAGGCCAAGTTCGGCGGCGGCAAGACGCTTCGCGACGGCATGGGTCAGAACGCTAAGGGCACCTCCGCGGACGGCATCCTCGACCTCGTGATCACCAACGCGCTGATCCTCGACTACACCGGCATCTACAAGGCCGACATCGGCATCAAGGGCGGCTACATCGTGGGCATCGGCCACGCCGGCAACCCCGACACCATGGAGAACGTCACCCCGGGCATGACCGTGGGCGCGGGCACCGAGGCGCTCGCGGGCGAGGGGCTCATCGTCACCGCCGGCGGCATCGATACGCATATCCACTTCATCTGCCCGCAGCAGATCGACTGCGCGCTCTATTCCGGCGTGACCACGATGATCGGCGGCGGCACCGGCCCGGCCGATGGTACGAACGCCGTCACCTCCACGCCCGGCCCATGGAACATCGCCATGATGCTCAAGGCGGCTGAGGACTACCCGATGAATCTCGGCTTCACCGGCAAGGGTAACTGCTCCTCCGAGGCCCCACTCGCCGAGCAGGTGGAGGCCGGCGCCATCGGCCTCAAGGTCCACGAAGACTGGGGCGCCACGCCCGCGGCCATCAACCATGCCTTGAACGTGGCCGACAAGTACGACGTGCAGATCTCGCTGCACACCGACACCCTGAACGAGGCCGGCTGCGTGGAGGACACCATCGCGGCCATCAGCGGGCGCGCCATCCACACCTACCACACCGAGGGCGCCGGCGGCGGACACGCGCCGGACATCATCCGCATCGCCAGCGAGCCGAACGTGCTCCCCAGCTCCACCAACCCCACCATGCCGTTCACGGTGAACACGCTGGACGAGCACATGGACATGCTGATGGTCTGCCATCACCTGGACAAGCGCATCCCCGAGGACGTGGCCTTCGCGGACTCCCGCATCCGCCCCGAGACGATCGCCGCCGAGGACGTCCTGCAGGACATGGGCGTGTTCTCCATGATGAGCTCCGACTCCCAGGCCATGGGCCGTGTGGGCGAGGTCATCACCCGCACGTGGCAGGCGGCCTCCAAGATGCGCGTTCAGCGCGGCCCGCTGCCCGAGGACGAGGGCCACGGCAACGACAACTTCCGCGCCCGCCGCTACGTGGCCAAGTACACCATCAACCCCGCCCTCACGCACGGCATCGCCGACTACGTGGGCAGCGTTGAGGTGGGCAAGTTCGCCGATCTGGTGCTGTGGAATCCGGCGTTCTTCGGCAGCCGCCCGGACATCATCGTCAAGGGCGGTATGATCATCGCGAGCAAGATGGGCGATGCCAACGCGTCCATTCCCACCTGCGAGCCGGTGACCTATCGCCACATGTTCGCGGCCGACGGTCTGGCGCGCGCCACGAGCTGCCTCACCTTCGTGTCACAGGCGGCGCTGGATCTGGAGGTGCCGAAGAAGCTGGGCCTGAAGAAGCACGTGGCCGCCGTGCACGGCTGCCGCACCGTGGGCAAGGCCGACCTCAAACTGAACGACGCGATGCCGAAGATCGAGGTCGACCCCGAGACCTACAAGGTGACGGTCGACGGCGAGCTGGCCACCTGCGAGCCGGCGAAGAAACTCCCGCTCACGCAGCTGTACAACCTGTTCTAAGCCCTGGCCGGGCGTTCCGCAACGACCGTCTCCTCCGGATTCATCGAGCCCGGATTCATCGAGCGTACCCAGAAGGCCAAAAAAGACCCGCCTGAAGGCGAAAATTTGGGCCTGATGGGTACGCTCGGCGAGCGGGGGAGTGGCCCGCGCTCCTGCCGGTGCGGTATGCTCGTAACTCCGAATCTGAAAGGGGAGTCCATGCTGTGCACCGAAGTCCAGGGCAACATCAACGATCCGTCCGTGGTCATCGCACTGCAGCGGCGCCTGGGCGGTGAGTTCGACGTTGATTTCGTCGACTTCGAGTGGGACGAGGTGCGGAGGCGCATTCATCGCAAGCGGAGCGTTGCGGGGCGCGACGTGGGCGTTCGCCTGGGCGACTGGGTGCTCGAGCGCGGCCTCGCCGACGGCGACGTGCTGGGCACCGAGCCCGCGCCTTCCCCGGCCGCGCGCCCCGTGGTGGTGGCCGTGCGCCTGCTCTCGGCGCGCTGTCTGGTGATCGATGTGGACCCGGCGGCGCCTCTCTCGCTTGCTCGCACAGCTTGGGAGGTCGGCAACATGCACGTGCCACTCTTCCGCGGCGAGGGCGAGCTGCAGCTCGTGTCGCCCTACAGCGACCCGCTTGCGCGCATGCTCTCGCGTGTGCCCGCCGTCACCCTTCGCGATGCGCGGCTACGGCTCGATCCAGCCCGCCGGCTCTCGGGCAACGGCATCTCCGCCGTTGTCCGCCTGGCAAACGACATCAAGATCGTCGTACGCAAGCGCTCGCAGAAGAACGCCGCCGACTCCCAGGCGGGTGACGCCCGATGAGCATCGCCGCCGCCCCCGCATCCGCCGCCGTGGCTCCCGAAACCGAGCTGCTCCTGCAGCAGATCTGCGACTCCGTCTTTCCCATCGGCGCTTACTCGCATAGCTACGGCCTCGAGACGTACGTCCAACTCGAGCGAGTGCACGACGAGGCGTCCGCCCGCGCGTTCCTGGAGGGGCAGATCCGCTATCCGCTGACCTATACCGAGCTCCTCGGCATGCGCCTGGGCTATGAGGCTGCCCGTTCGAACGACCTCGCCGCCCTCGCATCCCTCGAGGCGGAGCTCGCGGCGGTCAAGACCCCGCGCGAGACGCGTTCCGCATCGGAGAAGCTGGCTGCACGTTTCATTCGGACGACGGAGGGGCTCGGCGTGCTCGGCGAGGAGGAGGCTGCGTTTTTCCGAAGCTATGCCGCGCGCCGTCCCTCCCATGCGGTGAACGTTACCTATGGGGTCTTCGCAGCCCTCGTCGGTATCGACCTCGTGCACCTGCTGCGGCGCTATCTCTATGCGCAGGTGTCCGCTTTGACCGTGACCTGCGTCAAAGCCGTGCCCCTGTCGCAGACCGCGGGCCAGCGGCTCATCGCAGGGGCGGTTCCGCTGGAGCTCGAGGCCGTTGAGCACGCGCTCGCGGCAGGTCGCGAGATGCTCGGGCTCTCATGCCCCGGTTTCGACGTGCGCTGCATCGAACACGAGTCCCTCTACTCGCGGCTTTACATGAGCTAGCGAGGTCCGTCGAATCGATCGGTTTACGATCCGGGCATTTCCTTGGCGAGCCTTCGTGTTACGATTTGCTGCTATGAGGTTATCGAATGTATGAGATAGAGGCGCGACATATCGGGTTTGCCTACGAAGGCGCGTCGACTCCGTCACTCGTGGACGTCACGGCCTCTGTGGGGCGTGGCGCCCTCATCGCGGTCGTGGGCGCCAACGGCGGTGGCAAGACGACGTTCATCAGGCAGCTGAACTGCCTACTCAGACCTCAGACCGGAACCCTGCGCGTTGCCGGGTTCGATGCCTTGGAGCCCGAGAACCTGTGGAAGGTCCGGCGCGCGTGCGGCATGGTGTTCCAGAATCCCGAGAACCAGTTCGTTTCGAGCTTGGTGGGGGAGGATGTCGGGTTCGGCCCGCTCAACTACGGCGTCGCCCCCGCTGATGCCATCCGTCTCGCCGGCGCGGCGCTCGAGGCCGTGGGGTTGCCTGGTTTCGAGGATCGCGACGTGCACGATCTTTCGGGGGGCCAGCAACAGCGCGTTGCGCTGGCGGGCGTTCTCGCCCTGGAGCCCGAGATCATCGTCCTCGACGAAGCGACCTCCATGCTCGATCCCCAGGGACGCTCCGACGTCCTCTCCGCCATCGAGCGCATCCGATCCCGCAAGGGATCGACGGTGGTCGCGGCGACTCACGATATGGAGTACGCGGCCGGCGCTGACCAGGTCATCGCGATTCTGGGCGGGCGCATCGTATCCGAGGGTTCTCCACAGGAGGTTCTCGGCGATCCAGCGGTTCTCGAGCGCAGCGGGCTGGTCGCTCCCGTTGCCGTGCAGGTGTGGGAGCGCCTCGTCGATGCGGGCGTCTGCCCCCGCGCCGAACGCGCGCCAATAACCTTCGGAGACCTCGCCCGCGCCCTTGCGAGCGGGGCTTCTCGGCCGTCCGCCGCCGTGCGCGCGGGGTCGCTGGCCACGGCCGCCTCCGCCGCGTGTCCGCCGGCGCCGGGCGCGGTCTCCACCATGTTCTTCGCGCCGGATGCCGTTGACGAATCGCCTCGCGCCCGTGCCGCCGCCCCGTTCCCTGCGGACGAGGCCCCTCGCCCCCTTCATCGCATCGAGCTCGATGGCGTCTCCGCCTCATACGGCGATGGTCCATCCGGCCGCGCCGTCCCCGCCCTCTCGGGTATTCGCCTCTCCGTCCGGTCGGGGGAGGTTCTCGGCCTCATGGGTCAGACGGGTGCGGGCAAGTCGACGCTTCTCGAGGTCGCGGCCGGCATCCTCGGCCCATCGAGCGGCTGCGTGCGTTTCGACGGGGTCGACATCGCCCGGAGCCGCCGCGCCCACAGGGCCCTGCGGCATGCGCTCGGCTTCGCGTTTCAGATTCCCGAGCGACAGCTGTTCGAGGTGACGGTTGAGCGAGAGGTGGGCTATGCGCTCTCTGAGGCAGGCGTTCGCGGTGACGAGCTGGCCTCGCGCGTTCGCGATGCCCTGGACCTCGTCGGCCTCGACTACGAGGAGCTGCGGCATCGATCCCCCTTCTCCCTCTCCGGTGGGCAGCAGCGCCGCGTGGCACTCGCAAGCATGCTCGCGTCTCATCCGTCTGTCATCATGCTCGACGAGCCGACCGCCGGTCTCGACCCGATGGGCCGCAACACCGTGGCGGGCATCGTTCGCAGCCTGCGCGAGCGCGGAGGCCTCGTCCTGGTTGCCTCGCACGACACCGACTTCCTCGCTGCCTGCGCCGACCGCGTGGCCGTTCTCGCTTCGGGGCGGCTCGTGCTCGACGCTCCCGTCCGCGGCGCCCTCGGAGACGACGCTCGCATGCGCTCGCTCGGCCTCGCTGGCTGTTCAGCCGCCCGCGGTGCGGCTGAACTCGCCACCCACGGTGTGCCGCTCGTCGCCGGAGCCCTCTCTGCCAGCGATCTTGCAGACGGCCTCGTCGCCGCGCTTGAGACCGCCTCACGTCGACTGGAGGAGGTCGATGCCCGATGATGCGGATCGGCCGCTACATTCCGGGCGATACGTTTCTGCATCGTATGCGCCCTTCCGTCAAGTTCGTCGCACTCATCATCTCCTTCTTCCTCGTTCTTGCGGCCGATGGACCTGCCCCGCTCGCTGTCGTGGTCCTCGCGACGGCGTCGCTCGTCATCTTCTCCGGCGTGGACCGTCGTGGTGCCGTCGCCGCCGCGTGGGGCCTGCGGTGGTTCATCCTCCTCATCTTTGCGTTCAACGCCCTGCTGTTCTCGGATGAGCGCCCGCTGCTGGTCCTGGGGCCCCTCCACCTCACCACCGCGGGGGTCTGGCAGGGCGCGCGTATCGCGATTCGCATCGAGCTCGTCACGATTCTGGGCCAGCTGCTCATGGAGACGACGCGTCCGCAAGGGCTCGTCGAGGGCATCCGAGACCTCTTGCGGCCTCTCGCGCGCATCGGCGTGCCCGTTGAGGTCGCGGCGCTCGCCGTTGGCGTGACGCTCCAGTTCATCCCCACGCTTTTGCGGGAATGTAACAATTTGATAAAGGCGCAATCCATACGGCTCGGCTGGATCTCGAGTGGAAGAATGTTACGAAGAGCAAAGGATTTCACACATTTGCTCGTACCCATTTTCGTTGCCGCCTTCCGTCGGGCCGATGAGCTCTCACGGGCGATGGAGGCGCGTGGGTACCGTATCGATGCAGGCGATCAAGGGGGTCATTTCTAGATGAATCCAGTCAAGAAAGTTATTATCACCGCGGTGTGTGCGGCGCTGGGCGTGGTGCTGCCGATGGCGTTTCACGCCGTCCCGAATGCCGGCATGGTGTGGTTGCCCATGCATATCCCCGTGCTGCTGTGCGGCCTGGTAGCGGGCCCCGTGGGTGGTCTTGCGGCCGGTATCCTCGCCCCGGTGCTCTCCAGCCTGCTCACGGGCATGCCGCCTGTCGCCTTCCTGCCCAGCATGGTGTGCGAGCTGTTCGTGTACGGCCTGGTCGCCGGACTGCTCGCCCGGGTCGTTCGCACCGGTCATCTCGCGGCCGACCTGTACATCTCCCTCGTGGGCTCCATGCTCGCTGGGCGCGTTGTGGGCGGCATCCTGAACGCGCTCATCTTTTCCGTGGGCCAGTATTCGCTGGCGGCGTGGGGCACCTCGTATTTCGTGATGTGCGTGCCGGGCATCGTCCTGCAGATTGTCGTCATCGTTCCCATCGTGGTCGCCCTCCAGCGCGGGGGGCTGATCCCCGCCCGTTACCCCGAGAAGTAGGTTGCGGACACGACGGCCGCCCATGGCGTCGTGCGCCGCAGGCGGGGTCGTGCGGGTACGGCCCGTGCTGGCTGAGGGGCTCGCCCCAGAGGGTTAGGCGGCTGCTACCGCACGTGCCGGAAATAGAGAGGATTTGGGCGCCGGTCGGCTTGTCGAAGGGCCGGCTCGGCACCCGGTGTTTTGAGGGGAGAGCGGTATGGCGCTTGAGACGGGGGAATCCCTATTCGACATCGAGGCTGTCCGAGCGTTCTTTGACGGTCTCGCCCCCGAGTGGGATGGTCGCTGCGAGCACGACCCCGGCCGTCTCGAGCGCGTGCTCGACGCCACGGATGTGCGGCAGGGGAGCGTCGTTTTGGACATCGCTTGTGGAACGGGCCTGCTTGCCCCGTTCTACCTGGAGCGTGGTGCGATTCGCGTGGAAGGCATCGACCTCTCTGGAGTCATGGTGACACGCGCTCGCGAGAAGGTCGAGGCGATGGGCATGGCCGACCGCGTGGCCTTCAGGACGGGCGATGCATGTTCCGTGGACCTACCCCCCTGTGACCGAGCCGTGGTGTTCAACGCCATTCCGCACTTCGCCGATCCTGCCTCCCTCGCCGCAAACGTCGCCCACGCCCTGTCACCCGGCGGCAGGCTCACCATCGCCCACGATGCCAGCCGTGAGCAGATCGACGGCGGTCACAGGGGTCGGGCATCGCGTATCTCCTGCGGCTTACCGCCCGCTTCGAAGCTTGCGAGGCTCATCGAGCCGTGGTTCTCCGTCGATCGCTTGGAAGACGACGACATCTACGTGGTCTCCGGCACCGTACGCCGGTAGCGCCGTACCGGCCGAGCTGGCCGACGAGATGCTCGGCCTCTCGATGCCGGGTTTCGATGTCCGCCGCATCGAGCGCGAGTCCCTCTTCGCGCGGCTTTACATGTCCTAAGCACCCGGGGAGCTGTTGAG
>OIXX01001055.1_pt1 | contig 10993 bp, 6 predicted proteins | sample 1588161 | NCBI WGS metagenome assembly OIXX01 (sample SAMN03283274) | human gut metagenome | biome: human-associated habitat; material: feces | host: Homo sapiens | place: Peru | collected 2012
GTTCTCACGCCGCACCGTCGCGAGCTCGGCAGGCTCGTGGGCCTCAAGGACAACCCGCCCGACTCGCTCACCTCGGCCCTCGAGGCCGCGCGCCGCATCGTCTGGTCCGACGGCGGCAGCGAGCTCGTGGTGGTCGCCAAGGGCACGGCCACGGCCTGCGTGGGCGTCGAGGTCGCGCTTCTGCCCAAGCCTGGCCCGGCGAGCCTCGCCACGGCCGGCTCGGGCGACGTCCTTGCGGGCATCATGGCGGGCCTGCTCGCCCGCGGCTCCGACGCGGGCGCGCTGCCCATGCTGGCCTCGCTCGCCTGCGAGGTGCACGGGTGCGCCGCGTCCATCGCGCAGGAGCGCTTTGGCTCGAGGGGCGTCATGGCAGCCGATATAATCGACACCGTTGGCCTCGCGGTCGACGCGGTGGAGGACCGGGCCGCCTACAGCGACGCCGACGACGATGCGGACTCCGCCCAGGACAGGGGCTCGGACAAGGCATAGACGTCTCGCCTGCGAGGCGCGGCCTGCCGCCCAGGAGCGGCGGTCGGTGCCCCGCGGGCGAGCAGCACGAAAGATTGGGAACAGAGAACGTCGCGGCCCCGGGGCCTGCGACGACGGGGGCGTATCGCATGGGTCAAGACAGGTGTCCAGACACGCGCTGGGCGTGGGTGGAGATTGACAAGGGGGCGCTGCGCCGCAACACGCGCGCCTTCAAGGACCTGCTCGAGCCGGGCGTGCGCATGATGGCCGTCGTCAAGGCCGACGCCTACGGCCACGGCGCGGTGCAGTGCGTCAAGGTGATGCGCGCCGCTGGTGCCGACCAGTTTGCCGTGGCCACGGTGGAGGAGGGCCTGGAGCTTCGCGAGGCGGGCATCACGTGGCCCATCCTCATCCTCTCCGAGCCGCCCATGGAGTGCGTGCAGACCCTCGTCGAGCACGATCTCATGCCCTCGGTCTACACCCAGGGGTTCGCCCTGGCCTACGGCGAGTGCGCGGCGGCCCTCGGCAAGGTGGGCAAGTACCACCTCGCGCTCGAGACCGGCATGACGCGCATCGGCGTCAACTGGAAGGACGCGGTGGAGTTCCGCCGCGGCATCGACTTCCACCGCGGCCTCTCCTGCGCGGGCACGTTCACGCACTTCGCCACGGCCGACGTGCCCGGCGACTGGACCTTCGCCCTGCAGTTCAGGCGCTTCACCGAGGCCGTCTCGGCCATGCGGGGCGCGGGCATCGACTGCGGGCTCGTGCACTGCGACAACACGCCGGCCACGATCCTCTACCCCGACACGCACCTCGACATGTGCCGCGTGGGCGTGGGCCTCTACGGCATGCAGCCGGCCGAGAGCACCCGCCCGCACATCTCGCTCGACCCGGTCATGAGCGTGCGCGCCAAGGTGACGCGCGTCATCTATCCCGAGACGGGCGCGGGCGTGAGCTACGGTCTCACCTACACGGTGGCGCGGCAGAACACGCAGATCGCCACGATTCCCGTGGGCTACGCCGACGGCCTGTCCCGTACGCTCTCGGACAAGATGGACGTGCTGGTGCATGGTACGCGCTGCCCGCAGGTGGGCCACATCTGCATGGACCAGTGCATGTTCGCCGTGGACGTCAACACGCGTCGCGCGGTGCGCCCCATGGACGAGGTTCACTACGGCGACGTGGTGACCATCCTGGGCGCCGACGGCAACGAGCGCATCACCGCCGAGGAGATGGCCAAGCTCAGGGGCACCATCAACTACGAGGTCACCTGCAACTTCGGCATGCGCCTCGAGAAGGTCTACGTCTAGGTCTGCCGTCGCGGCGCGGGTGCGGGCGATGCCGGCCGGATGCGCGACCGGGACCCCGACCTGCGCCGCATTGACTTTGCGCCCATCCCTTCCGTCCCTCGCATTGGAGGTCGTCCCATGTCCGTAATGCACATTCCCGGCCACGAGCGCCAGCGGCCCCGCGAGGTCATGCTCGAGGAGATCCAGAACGTCCTGGGCAACTGCCAGCGCTGCGAGCTGGGCCAGACGCGTACCAACATCGTGTTTGGCGTGGGCAACCCGCATGCGCGCGTGATGTTCGTGGGCGAGGGGCCGGGGCGAAACGAGGACATCAAGGGCGAGCCGTTCGTGGGAGCGGCGGGCCACAAGCTCGACTCGCTGCTGTCGGTGGCGGGACTCACGCGCCAGGAGATCTACATCGCCAACGTGGTGAAGTGCCGCCCGCCCGGAAACCGTAACCCCAAGCCGGCCGAGATCGAGGCCTGCTCGCCGTTCCTGCGCGAGCAGATCCGCTCCATCTGGCCCGACGTCATCGTGTGCCTGGGTAACTTCGCCTCGCAGTGGGTCCTCAAGACCGACCGCGGCGTCACGAGCCTGCGCGGCCAGCTCTACCGGCAGGGACACTTCGTGGTGTGCCCCACGTTCCACCCGGCGGCGTGCATCTACCACTCCGACTGGCAGCCCCTTCTGGAGGAGGACCTGCGCCGCGTGGGCCAGTGGCTCAGGGCCAACCCGCCCAAGGAGGATCCGGCCGAGGCGGCGCGGCGCGTGGCTCGCGAGGTGGGCATCGACCACGACGGCGACCCCAACGAGGGGTTGCGCATGGTGGACGCCAGCGAGGTTGCCGGGCGCAAGGCGCCGGCCGGCGCGGGCGTGCCCGACTCTCGGCACGGCTCGGGGCTTGGCGCGGACGGGGGCGCGCGATGAGCAGGTTCGAGCTTGACTCTCGCTCCGCCACCGAGACCCAGGAGCTGGGTCGTCTCATGGCGGGGGCACTGGAGCCGGGGGACGTCCTCGTGCTCACGGGCGACCTCGGTGCGGGAAAGACGCAGCTCACGAAGGGCATCGCGCGCGGTCTGGGCATTGACGACGAGGTCACGAGCCCCACGTTTGCGCTCGAGGCCATCCACGAGGGCGGCCGCATGCCGCTCTACCACTTCGACCTCTACCGCCTGCACGACGCCGATGAGCTGGGCGACGCCGGGCTCTGGGACGTGCTGGGCACGGACGGCGTCTGCGTCATCGAGTGGGGCGAGCAGTTTGCCGACGAGCTGGGCGACGAGCGCGTCGATGTGCTCGTCACGCGCGCGGAGGGCGAGGTGGAGGCTGGCGGCGAGCCGTTGCGCCACATCGAGCTCGTCTCGCACGAGGCCCGCGGCGATGCCTTCGTGGCCGCCGTGGCCGACATGCTGCGGGGCCAGGGCCTCGCGTAGGCCGGCGGCACCCCCCCCCGCCTGCCCGGCGTTGTCAAAGGGTAACGATTGGTACAACTCGGTATAAGTTGGTACAAGTCGGTATATCTTCGCCTGAGTCGGGCGAGGTCCGTCGTGGGGTCTCGCAAGCTCCTTGTGCCTTCTTCTGCTCGTGGCGCTAGACTGTCTCTCGACTGTTCGGCTGAGAAAGGCCTCTGATGAGAGACGATTCCACCACATCGCAGCTTGTGCTTGCGATCGATACCTCCACTGACATGCTGGCGTGCGCGGTGGCAGAGCTGGTGCCGGGCCAGGCGGGCGCGGACGTGCGCGTGCTGGCTACGGGCGACCACCTGTGCCGCCGCCAGGCAAACGTCGAGCTCGTGAGCACGTGCCAGGACACCCTTGCGCGGGCGGGCCGCTCCGTGGACGACGTCGACGCGGTGCTCGTGGGACGCGGCCCCGGCTCGTTCACGGGCGTGCGCATCGGCATCGCCACGGCAAAGGGCCTGGCGTGCGGACTGGAGCGTCCGCTCCTTGGGGCCTCCACGCTCGACGCCGTTGCCTGGGGCGTGTGGCGCTCCGGCGTGCGCGGGCTCGTGGGCGTGGTGGGGGATGCCATGCGCCGCGAGGTCTACCCGGCCCTCTACCAGGTGGGCGAGGCTGGCCCCGAGCGGCTCTTCGACGTCGAGTCGGTGTCCAAGGTGCCTGCGGCCGTCTCCGCGTGGGCCGAGCGTGCCGACCACGACCAGATCATGCTTGCCGGTGACGGGCTCAAGAAGTATCGGGTGCAGTTCGAGGCGGCCGGCTTCTTGCGCTTTGCCGACGAGGACGCGTGGCACCCGACGGGAGAGGGGCTGCTGCGCGCCCTTGCCGCCGAGCGGGCCGCTGCCCCTGTCGGCTCCGGGGACGCGACGGCGCCCGCCCAGCCGGGTGACCCCGCGCTCGTGCTGCCCGTCTACACGCGCCTCTCCGACGCGGAGGAGAACGAGGCCAAGCGCCTGGGCCTCAAGGAGCCCGCGACGGTGGCGACCACCGGCTGCGACGATGCCCTGGCCGACCGCCACCTGCAGCTGCGCCCGATGAACGTCAACGACGTGGCGGCCGTGGCGGCGCTCGAGGGCGAGGTGTTCGCCCCGAGCAACCACACGCCCTGGAGCGCGCGGCTCTTCTCGGACGACCTTGCCGAGCCGGGTCACATCTGGTGGGTCGCCCACGATGAGGGCCAGATCGTGGGCTATGCCGGGGCCGTCATGGCGGGCGGTGACGCGCAGGTCTCCAACGTGGCCGTGGCCGAGGGCCGCCGGCGCGAGGGCATCGCGGGCAGGCTACTCGCGCGCGTCACCTACGACGCGCAGATGCTGGGAGCCGCCACGTCGTCGCTCGAGGTGGACGCCGACAACGCCGCAGCCCAGCGGCTCTACGCGCAGCTTGGCTTCAGGGAGGTCGGCCGTCGCCCCAACTACTACGGCAAGGGCCACGATGCCCTCATCATGGAGGCGCAGCTGCCGCTCGTGACGCCAAGCCGCCACGACACGCCCGACCCGCACGCCTCCGTGCGCCCGTGGCCCATCGTGGCCGCGCCGCGCTCGGACGAGGAGGCCACCGCCATCGCCGGTGCCGGTCCGCTCATCCTCGCCATCGAGAGCAGCTGCGACGAGACGGCCATGGCCATCATCGACGGAGCGGGCGAGGTCATTGCCAACGTGGTTGCCACGCAGATCGACTTCCACGCGCGCTTCGGCGGCGTGGTGCCCGAGATCGCGAGCCGCAAGCACACCGAGGCCGTCGTGGGTGTCTACGAGGAGACCATGGCACAGGCCGGAGCGCATTTTGGCATCGACACGCTCGTGTCGGCAGACCTTGCGGCCGTGGGCGTGACGCAGGGGCCGGGCCTCGTGGGGGCACTCGTGGTGGGCATTGCGTTTGCCAAGGGCCTCGCTGCTGGCGCAAACCTGCTGCTTATCGGGGTCAACCACCTCGAGGGGCACCTCTTCGCCAACCTTTTCGAGACGCCCGACCTCAAGCCTCCCTTCGTGGCGAGCCTCGTCTCGGGCGGGCACACCATGCTCGTGCACGTGCGCGACTGGGGCGACTACGAGGTGCTGGGGCAGACCATCGACGACGCGGTGGGCGAGGCGTTCGACAAGGTGGCCAAGGCGCTGGGGCTGGGCTATCCCGGTGGCCCCGTCATCAGCAAGCTGGCGGCGAGGGGCAACAAGAAGGCCATTCACTTTCCGCGCGCGATGATGCATTCCGGCGACTACAGCTTCTCACTGTCGGGCCTCAAGACGAGCGTCATCACCTACATCAACAACGAGAACAAGGCCGGCAGGCCCATCAACCTGCCCGACCTCGCGGCGAGCTTCGAGGCTGCCGTCATCGACGTGCAGGTGGCCAAGGCCGTGGACGCCGTCAGGCAGACGGGTGCCAAGGACTTTTGCGTGGGCGGCGGCGTGGCGGCGAACCCGCAGCTCCGCGAGGCGTACAAGCGTAGGTTCGGGCACATGGGCGTGCGCGTGACGGTGCCGCCCCTCTCGGCCTGCACCGACAACGCGGCCATGATCGCCCTCGTGGCAAAGCGTAAGTTCGACCGCGGCGAGCTGTCCGACCTGCACATGGACGCCGACCCCAACATGAGCCTGTAGGGTCGTCCGGGGCGGGCTGTTGTCTGGGGCCGGTCCCTTTGCGGTCCAGCCTCCTTCTGAGGGGAGACGAGCGAGATGGGCAAGGGCTCCAAGACGCGCAGGGAGCAGGGGCGGGCGCGGGCCCGCAAGCGCGCGGCGGCGGTGCACGAGGCCAAGCGAAGCGAGGCACGCGGGGACGCTGCCGGTAGCGAGGCCGCCGGGTCCGAGGTGCCGCTTGGCAGGCGTATCTGGTCGGTCGTCGGGCCGTCCCGCCCGCTTCTGCTCGTGGACACGGCCGTGGTGGCCGCGCTGGGCCTGCTCGCGGCGTGGGTGACGCCCAACGCCGCGCGCACGGTCATGGGCAGCCGGGAGCTTTGGGCCTTCATGATGGCGGTGTGCGGCGCATGGCTGGCGCTTGGCGTCGTCGCGGCACTCATGCACTTCTACTACGTGGGCACGGGCCAGGTGGGCCGCAAGGCATTTGGCAAGGAGACCGAGCGCCAGAGCCTCTTCCTCTGGTCGGTCATCGTCTTTGTCTCGACCCTGGCACTGGCCGTCAACCTGGCTGCGTAGGGAGCCTGTTGGCGCGAGCCCTCCGGCGTGCGGCCGCGCGCGTTGGTCGGGCATGCTCCCCAGGCATCGCCGTCCGCCTAAGCCTGTAGACTTGTGCCAATGACCACAGGCAAGGGGGTTCCCATGCGAGACGGATTCGTGAAGGTGGCCGCACTCACGCCGGCCATACGCGTCGCCGACGTCGACTACAACGTGGACGCATGCGTTGCCGCGGCGCGCGAGGCGGCGGGGGAGGGTGCCCGCGTCATCGTTTTGCCTGAGCTTGCAATTACGGCCTATACCTGCGAGGACCTCTTCTGGCAGGACGCCCTGCTCGATGCCGCGGCCCGGGGCCTGGCCCGTCTCGTTCGCGAGACGGCCGCCCTTGACGCCCTTTTGCTCGTGGGCGTTCCCCTGCGCGTGAACGGCAAGCTCTACAACTGCGCGGCCGTGGCGAGCCGAGGTCGGCTCCTTGGCCTCGTGCCCAAGCGCAACATCCCCACCTACAACGAGTTCTATGAGGGCCGGCACTTCTCGGCCGGGCCGGACGAGGCGGCGTGGCTGTCGCTTGCGAGCCTCGGGCTGGGCGGGCTCGCGGGCGCAGGTCCGGACGGCGACGTCGTTCCCTTCGGTAGCCGCCTGCTCTTTGCGTGCGACGAGCTGCCCGGCCTCGTGGTGGGCGCGGAGATCTGCGAGGACCTCTGGGTGCCAGACCCGCCCTCGACCGCGCTTGCCCAGGCGGGCGCCACGCTCGTGTGCAACCTCTCCGCGTCCAACGAGCTCGTCGGCAAGGCCGACTATCGCAGGAGCCTCGTGGCCTCCACGAGCGCCCGGCTGGTCTGCGCCTATATGTATGCGAGCGCAGGCTGGGGCGAGTCAACGCAGGACCTCGTCTTTGGCGGGCACGACCTCGTGTGTGAGAATGGCCGCGTACTGGCCGAGACCAAGCCGCTCGCCGACGCCGGTCTGGCCCGGGTGGGCGAGGGCCACGCGGCGGTGGGCGCCTCCGCCGCCATCGATGTGCAGCTCCTCGCGGCGGACCGCCGCCGCATGTCGACGTTCGAGACACTCTCCAGCCCGGACGACCACGGCTTTACCGTCGTGCCCTTCTCGCTCGGCGTGTCCGAGACGAGCCTTGTCGGGCGTCCCGTCGACCCACACCCCTTCGTGCCGGTCGACCGCGCGCGCCGCTCCGAGCGCTGCGAGGAGATCTTTGCCATCCAGGTGCACGGCCTGGCCAAGCGGCTTGCCCACACGCGCTCGCGCCGTGCGGTCGTGGGCGTCTCGGGCGGCCTTGACTCGACGCTTGCCCTGCTCGTCATGGCCCGCGCCTTTGACCTCCTGGGGCTTGACCGCGCGGGCATCCTCGCCATCACGATGCCTGGCTTTGGCACGACCGCACGCACGCACGACAACGCCCGGGCCATGAGCGAGGCGCTCGGCTGCGAGCTGCGCGAGATCTCCATCGCGGCGGCCGTGCACCAGCACTTCGCCGACATTGGCCACAACGAGGCCGACCACTCCGTGACCTACGAGAACGCGCAGGCCCGCGAGCGCACGCAGATCCTCATGGACGTGGCCAACCAGGAGGGCGGCCTCGTGGTGGGCACGGGCGACCTCTCCGAGCTTGCGCTGGGCTGGGCTACCTACAACGCCGACCACATGAGCATGTACGGTGTGAACGCGGGCGTGCCCAAGACGCTCGTGCGGCACCTCGTGCGCTACGTGGCCGACGCGGCTGCGGCCGGTGGCAAGGCGGCGCTCGGCGCGGGCCTCGGCGAGGAGGCCGTGCGTAATGGCGCCGAGCTTGCGCGCGTGCTCTACGACGTGCTCGACACGCCGGTCTCGCCGGAGCTGTTGCCGGCGACGGGCGACGGCAAGATCTCGCAGAAGACCGAGGACCTCGTGGGTCCGTACGAGCTGCACGACTTCTTCCTCTTCAACGTGCTGCGCTGCGGGTTTGGTCCGGCCAAGGTCTACCGCCTGGCGCTCGAGGCCTTTGGCGGCCGCTACGCCTCCGGCACCGACGCCGACGACGCGGCCGTGGGCACCTATGACGCCGAGGCGGTCATGAAGTGGCTGCGCAAGTTCTACTGGCGGTTCTTCTCCCAGCAGTTCAAGCGTAGCTGCCTGCCCGACGGCCCCAAGGTGGGCACCGTGGCCGTGAGCCCGCGCGGAGACCTCCGCATGCCGAGCGACGCCGTCTGCGCCCTCTGGCAGCGTGAGCTCGAAGGACTGTAATGCTCGCGCGGGGCACGAGGGGGAGCCGGCGTGCCGGGAAGCGGGGCTCGAGGGGGATCATGGACCACGCCGCGCCTCTGGTGCGCGTGCTGTGGTGCGCATGGCTGGGGGCGCTGTTTGGGGCGCCCCCGGTGCTCTCGCTCGAGGGCGTGCTCCCGAACAGTGGGTACGCGCTCGTTTTTTCTGACCTCAGGATGGTCATGACCGTGTGCGGGGTCCTGGGCATCGTCGGGGGCGGATATCTGAGGGACGTGATTGACCGACGGCGGCTCCATGGGCTGCTGCTGGTTTGCGATGCCGGCGCGGGCGGACTGTACGTGGCAGCGTCATGGGGGATGGCGACGGGCTGGATAGCCGGAGGCCCCGACGAGCCGCTGCCCCTTGTGGCGTCCGTTGTCCTGGGCGTCCTGGGAACGTCGTTGGCGGGCGTTGCGTCGTTGTGCCATGCGGCGCTGTTCGCATGGCTGCCCTCAGGACGTCGCGCTCCGGAAGCGGTGGCGGAACGTCGTCCGTCTGCCCAGGAGCTGCCGCGGCATTCGCTTGCCTCAAGGATCTGTGCCTTCGTGCCCTTTTCTTCAGCTTTCCTGTTGGCCTGGGGCCTGATGCCCGCCGGCGCCCGCGCCTTTCCGGGCTGGACTGTTCTGCGGGCGTCCCTGGCCCAGGCGTTTCCTCTCTCCGACCACGAGTGGTGGCAGATCGTCTTCTACGTCATTCCTCCGGGCCTTTCGGGGACGATTGGCCCCTTCGTGCTGCGCCTTGGTGCCGCCGATATCGACATGCGGTCGATTGTGCCCATGGCGGCCTGGATGCTGGGGCCCCTCTGCCTGGTTGCCGTCGGGTCTGCCGTGAGCCGTCTCGTGCCGAGTGGGCGGGGGAGTGTTGCCCCGCTTCTTGCAGCCCTTTTCCTGGGTGCCTATACCTGTTGGGTCGCCTGCTGTGCGTGGCCGACGCTCATGCTGTGGCTCGCGCTCTCATGGTGGAGGCTCGTGGCGGCAGCCGCGGCCCTGATGCTCGGGGCGGTCCTGGTGCCGGTCGTGTCGCGCCGCCGGCCTGGCACCGGTGCGCTGTGCCCGAAGGGCACCTGCCGGTCTGGCACCGGTGCGCCGTGCGCGGCGGATGCCTGCCGGCCTGGCGCTTGCATACCACATGCCGTGGGGGACCGCGCGCCTGTCTCGCACCATGAGGCGCGCGATGGGAGGGGCGTGTCTCCCAGTATGGGCTTCCGTGACGACGGGGCCGCTGCCGCCCTCGCGGAGCGCGGGGGATTCTCGGCCCGCGAAGCCCAGGCGGTGACCTTGCGTCTGCGGGGTCTGAGTTCGGCGGCGGTGGCGGGGAGGATGGGCATCAGCCCGTCGACCGTACGCAACCTGCAGGCGCGTGCCTGCAGGAAGCTCGGCGTCTCCTCGTTTGGGGAGCTGGCAGACTGGGCTGGCGACTTGGGGGAACAAGCCGGTCGAACCGGCGATGAGGCCAACCGGACCAGCGGCTCCGGAAGGTCGGCCTGTCGAGCTGGCGGAGCGTCTGCGCTTCGGCGTGGTTCTTCGGATGAGGGGATCTGTCGAGCCCAAGGTTCCATGGCCGCCTCCTCAAAAGTTCCCAGGAACTGTGCCCCGGCTCTCATGCGGGCTCTGTTGCCGGACATTCTGGTGGGCGCCTTGGCCCTCGCCTTTATCCTCGTGCCTCTCGGCCCCGCCGATCCCGATGCGAGCCCCCTGCGGTGGCAGCGGCCGTTCATTCGCTTTGCCGCACTGTTCGCGGCTGTTCTTTGGCTGGTGGCGTGGCGATGGGTGTCGAATCGCGGTGTGCGCGGGTCGGAGCGATGGACGCTGCACTTCCGGGCGCTGCACGTGGTGCTCTGCGTTGCAGTTGGCATGGGCTGGGGAATGGCGCTCGACGCGACGGTGCCCCTTGCCATGGTGCCACGCGCTCCCGCCGTTGGGGTTCTTGCCCTGCTGTTCGCGGGGCTGGTGGCACATATGTCGGTAGAATTCGATCGTGTCGGGCGGACGAGAGTCCCCGTGCCGTGGAGCGGCGCAGGCTGGCTGCTGGTCGCTGCCGGTGCGCTCATGGGCTCCCTTGCATCGTGGTGTCTCTTTTCTGCGCAGCGGGTGCTCGTATTGCTCAACCAGGGAGAGAGGGCCGTGAGGCTCGCCTCGGCGGCGGGGTGGGTCGAGGGCGGGCTGGGGCTCCTGGCGTTTGGGGCTCTCGTGTTCGTGGCGCTCGACGCGCTGCGAAGGTATCAAGCCGGTGGCCTCTCCGATGGCGAAGGCGCGGCCGGACGGCCTGTTACGGACGAGCGCGTACGCGCCTACCTTGTGAGCCGGGGCCTGGGCGAGACCCAAATCGAGGTCATGATGATGACGATGGCCGGAGCTTCTCGTTCGGAGATCGCGCGTCGCCTCAC
>OIXX01001056.1_pt1 | contig 10975 bp, 10 predicted proteins | sample 1588161 | NCBI WGS metagenome assembly OIXX01 (sample SAMN03283274) | human gut metagenome | biome: human-associated habitat; material: feces | host: Homo sapiens | place: Peru | collected 2012
AAACGTCTGGTGCAAGACTAGCAATAGCAATGTGCTTCTTACCATCCATCACCAAGCGGTCATAAATTTCATCCGCAAAGATAATCAAATCATTTTGGCGTGCAATATCGACAATCTGTTCAAGAATATCTTTAGGGTAAAGAGCACCTGTCGGATTATTCGGATTAATGACGACAATTGCCTTTGTGTTTGAAGTAATCTTAGACTTGATGTCATCAATATCTGGATACCAGTTTGATTTTTCATCACAGACATAGTGCACAGCGTTACCGCCAGCTAGACTGACACAGGCTGTCCAAAGAGGATAGTCTGGCATTGGCACCAATACTTCGTCTCCATCATCAAGTAAGGCCTGCATAGACATAGAAATCATCTCTGAAACACCGTTACCAATATAAATATCGTCAATATCCACATTTGGGAAGCCCTTAAGCTGGCAATACTGCATAATAGCCTTACGAGCTGAGAAAATCCCCTTACTATCTGAATACCCTTCACTGTTACGAACATTCATAATCAAGTCACGAATGACTTCATCTGGTGCTGTAAAGCCAAATTCCGCAGGATTTCCCGTATTAAGACGAAGAATCTTTTCACCGTTAGCAATCAAGCGGTTGGCCTCATCCAAAACCGGTCCACGAATATCATAGGCAACGTGTTCCAACTTTGATGATTTATCAAATGTTTTCATAAGTTAATCCTTTCAAAAAATACTAAAAGTAGATACATCTAGTAGAAAATAAAAAATTCAACACCTGATGGGGAACCCTACTTTTATTGACACCATCTAAGGCTTAACCCATGGCATCAGTTAAGAAGATTCATTCTCTTCTCAATTATCACGTTTCTTACGAAGCTAATAACAGATTGTATTATACCTCTTTTTCAAGTAATCTTCAATTTTGGACAATATCAAAATCCCTTCACTGCGTAAAAGGCTCTTTTTAGGTAAAGATTTAAAAAAAGATTTCAGAAAACATATAATAACGCTTTCACTTTTTAAATTAAAAGAGTATAATAGGGCTAAAGATAGGAGGTAGAGCTTATGTCTCAACAATATGAACGTATTATGGTAGCTATCGATGGTTCTTACGAATCCGAACTAGCCTTTATCAAAGGTGTGCATGTTGCAAAACGTAACGATGCACAGTTACTTTTAGTACACGTTATCGATACACGCGCCCTTCAAAGCGTTGCGACTTTCGACTCTTACATCTATGAAAAACTAGAAGACGAAGCTAAAGCTGTTTTGGCCGATTTTGAACGTCAAGCCAAGGAAGCTGGATTAACCAAGATTCGTAAAGTCATTGAGTTCGGTAATCCTAAGAGTCTTTTGGCTGTTGACATTCCTGAAAAGGAAAACGTTGACCTCATCATGGTTGGTGCAACTGGTCTTAATACTTTTGAACGCTTGCTTATCGGTTCATCTTCTGAATACATTCTCCGTCACGCAAAAGTTGACTTGCTCATTGTTCGTGACTCAGAAAAAACACTTTAGTCGCCTCTCACAAGCACCTACGGTGCTTTTTTCATACGAAAAAGAACTGGGACACTTTTTTGTCTCAGTTCTTTTGATTGTTCTATTTTTCAGACTTAGTAGATTCAGATATTTCTTCAGACTCTGAACTTGCCTGACTTTTTTCCTTTGAAGCTTCACTAGCAGATTGACTTGAAACACCTGCTTGCTCTAAAGCAAGACTAGTTGAAAGGCTCTCACGCTCCGCTTCCTGACTGAGGCTGGCTTCAACAATCATCAATTCTTTTTGACGCTCAGTCTCACGCTGGTATTCACGTTCTTCCAGTTCGTCCTGACGTCGTCTTTCTTGCTCAAGTCTTTGAGCTCTTCGACGCTCACGTTTAGCATGGCGTTTTTGCGTCTCATCAATCAAGACCTTCGTGTTGTCCTTGATACGCATCAACTTAACAAGACGAACCAAAAGCCTCCAAAGGAAGACAACAATAGACTCTGCAAAAAGTAGAATCTCTACTATAATGACTCCCAACAAACTCCAAGCCATAAAAAGTGTGATCAACAACTGCGTGAAAATCTTCTTCAAATCACCCAAGTGATTATTGTGGATATTAAGGGTCTCAAGGAAAAGATCCAGAATACCTTGCAAGAGATTGGACTTAACAGACTTATCTCCATCAAGACTCAAGTCAGTTTGGACTTCTGCCGGAGTAACCACGGTCAATTCGCCATCTTGGTAGACTTCTACACGGTCTCCTAAATTGATAGCAAAATCAAATAGGGCTCGATCTATTTTTTTTAAGCGCCCATCAGGATGACTAAGATAGACGAAGTCATCATCAATTTTTAATATACGAAACATAATTTACCTGCTTTTTAGTACTCCATAAATAATAACAAAGTTAAAAAGTTCTTGTCAAGAGCTTGTCAAACGGATACAAACAATTTTTAATACGTCATAAACTAAGAAATTCTGCAAAAAACGTGAAATAAGGACTTATTTCACAAGCAAAGCGAACATCGGTCTAGAATTTTTCTTATGATAAAAATGCTTAAAACAGTCTGTTTCAAGCACTCCATAATATTTAAAACCGTTAGGAAAACTGTTTTAGGCTGAGCCTAAATCTCAAACAGTTATCATTTTAGTCCAAAGTTTTGACACCAACACGGTTCTTGTATTCTTGATAGGTTTCAGTATGCATGAGGGCCTTAGCATTTTTAACACGGTCCATAGTTGGTGGTTTGACCCCTTCCAAAGGATATGGAATACCAAGCTCACGCCACTTGAATTCGCCCATAGTATGATAAGGAAGAATCTCAAACTTATCAACATTCTTCAAGGTTTTAACAAATTCACCCAGCTTAATTAAGTGATCATCGAAGTCAGTCAATCCAGGTACCAAGACGTGACGAATCCAGACTGGCACTTGTTTATCAGACAAGTATTTTGCAAAGGCCAAGATATTCGTATTAGGTTGGCGAGTTACAAATTTGTGTTGCTTTGGATCAATCTCTTTGATGTCAAGCAGAACCAAATCAGTCACAGCCAAGAGTTTGTCAACGACTTCATGATATTCAGGAGTATTACGGTAGGCAAAACCACAGGTATCAAGTGTACAGTGAATGCCTAACTTTTTAGCCTCTGTAAAGAGAGCCGTAACAAACTCAATCTGAAGCATGGCCTCACCACCGGATACAGTGATACCACCTTGCTCTCCCCAGAAATGACGGAAACGAAGAGCTTCTTCTAAGACATCCTCGACAGTACGCTCAACAGCCTTATTCGACTCCATAGCCCATGTATCTGGGTTATGGCAATATTGGCAACGCATCTTACAGCCTTGCATAAAAACAATAAAACGGATACCCGGACCATCTACGGATCCAAAACTTTCAGTCGAATGAACCAGTCCAGTCACCTGACTGTAATCAATTTCTGCCATGGCAGCCTCCTTGAAAACGCTTTTTACATAAACTCATTATACCTTTTTTACGAAAAACATGCTTCTTATCTGCCCGAATTAAAGCAAAGGTTATACTATAATACATCTCAAGTAAGGTGTAAACTATACTATACCAGAAAGAAAAATCGGAAATAAACCAGTCTTAGAACACAGATAAACGCATCTGAATATCCCATAGATAAGCATTTCTGTAAAGTCTTTAGTGTAAGCACAAAAAATATAAATTGAGACTCTCCGCTACGACAAAAACGCCTGAAACTTTTTAGTTTCAGGCGTTCATAATGTTGTGACTTAAAGCTTAAAAATGAGGCATGGAACTTCAAGAAAGTTCGCCTACGTCCATTATCACCTCAGGAAAATCTCAAAATAAGAGTTTATGTTAGATCTAAAACCAGAAGATATCCAGTCTTTTCTGATAGGTTAAGCACGTTTTTTGAAGCCCAAAAAGGCTGCTGCTGCAAGGAAGAAAGTCCCTGCGATTGTCAAGAAGGTTGCTGATTCTTCACCAGTCTTAGGAAGGGTTACTTCTTTCCCTTTAGCATCTTTACCTGTCAATGTCCCATCAGTGTTAACCTTAAATCCTACCGCTTCAGGAGCAACGACACTTGTTGTACCATCAGTATTTGCAATAACGACTTGGCTATTTTGTGTAGAAACAATTGTTTGGCCAGCTGCTGTCACAACTGGAGCTGCAGGTGTAACAGTCACAACAGGTTGTCCATTGACATTCACTGAAGGAACCTCAGGTGTTTGAGGGTTCTCTTTTGTTTCAGTATTAGCCGCTGGTGCTGCTGTATCAGGCTTATCAGCTGGTTTTTCAGCAGGTTTATCTGACGACTCAGTTGTTGGAGCTGGTGTTGCTGGCGTTTCTGGAGTCGCTGGCGCTGTTGGCGTCGTAGGAGTCTCAGGCGTCGCTGGTACTTCAGGGACAGCAGGAGCAGTTGGCGTTGTCGCTCCTGTATTTGAATCATTACTGCGAGCCAAATCGCCATCGCTTGGCGCTGTAGAAGAGCCTGTTGTTCCACGCTCTGCTGTTGGTTGCGTGATTAAAGCATCATTTGTAGCAATGCCATCATCCGCAAAAGAAGTTACTGGTACTAAAGCTCCTAGGGTAAGGAAAAGCAATCCACTATAAATAGATTTTTTAGAAGCCATTAAAATTCTCCTTTTTTCATTTGTCAGTTAATTTATATTTTACCATAAAAAAGGTATAAAAGACTATTTTAATCAAAATCTTATCATTTTTTATTCTAAGCCTATCAAAAGAGCTAAATGTGTTTAAAATTCTTTAAACAAAAATGACAAGTCTGATAAAGATGTTTCTCCTCAAGTAAGTAAAAATTGCTTAATATCATGCTCTAAGGCAGTTTTCTCATTTTATCATTTAGCTAAATAAAATTTAAAAAGAAGATAAGAAAAAAGCACCCTCTCATAAAGAGATGGAACGCTCAATTATCATTTTCTGTTCTAATAGCTCTAGGGTTTTCTAATCAAAATACTCTTAATGCTGTTCTTCTACTTCCTCTGGAGCTTCTGTGATGATGACTTTCAGCTTGGTTACTCGACCATCCTTAACCTTGTCATTGATGAATTCAAGGTGTTTATCTTTATTAATCACTTCATAGTGTTCTTTGACTTCTTGAGTAGGGATAGCTCCTACACCAGTCAAATAGTAACCTGCGATAGTGTCAACATCATCACTCTCAAGTTCAGTGTCAAAGTATTCATTGAAGTCGTTAAGGGTCATAACTCCCTCAACAATATAGGTATTTTCTCCAATTTCACGAACTTCTACACTAGCTTTATCTGTTTCGTCATCAATCTCGCCGACGATTTCTTCCAACAAATCCTCGAAGGTCACTAGACCAGCCACACCGCCATATTCATCAAGCAAGATAGCCATTTGATTGTTGGTATTACGAAATGCCGTCAAAAGATCGTTAACAAAGATTGTTTCTGGAACAAAGAGGGGCTCGTTCATGATGCGACGAAGCTTAACATTCTCAAAACCGAGCTCATAACCTGCTTGAAGGAGGTTTTTGGTATGGATAACACCGATAATCTTATCCTTATCATCTTCGTAGACGGGGATACGAGAGAAGCTTTGCTTAAGAATGGCTTGGATATTTTCCTGAGTGTTGTCTTCAATATCAATCATGAAGGCATCTGTACGAGGAACCATAACTTCACGCGCCATCAATTCATCAAGAGAGAAGACACCTTGAAGCATTTCGATTTCCTCAGCTTCAAGTGTTTCATCACTCTTGGTCAACATGTACTCAATCTCGTCACGTGTCATCTGCTCATCCGCATCATCAAAAGTCATAGGTGTCAAACGAGACAAAAGGTTGGTTGATGCCGAAAGGATCCATACAAAAGGACTGACAATCTTACCAGTTACGATAATGACAGGTGCTGAGTAGATGGCCAGATTCTCCTTAAGGTTCATGGCAATACGCTTAGGATAAAGCTCACCAAAAACGATAGAAATGTAGGTCAAGACTACCAAAGATACCACGCTACCTGCTGTTTTAGCCCAGGCTACATGACCAAACCAGGTCGCTATAACTGCTCCTAGCGAAGCAGAGAGACTGGCCCCTTGCAAAAGACTGATAAAAGTAATACCAACCTGAATAGTTGATAAGAAGTTATTGGGATTTTCAAGAACCTTGAGCAGGCGAATAAATTTCTTATCTCCCTCTTCTGCCTTTTGCTCGACACGAGAGCGATTGAGTGACACTAGGGCCATCTCAGACGCTGAGAAAAAGGCTGTAAGCAGGGTTAAAATGACTAGTAAAATAAATTGAAATAATAAGGACTGACCACTAGAGTCTTCCATTTTTTTCTTCTCCTCTAAAAAAATTCTGACTTTCATTATACCACAGTTTTCCAATAAAAGCCCTTATTTTATGCTATAATTAGAGTAATTTACCATCAAAGGAGAGACTTATGTCACTTATAAGATTAGAAAATGTCAGTTTGACTCGCCAAGGAAAAACACTCTTGTCCAACTTAAACTGGACAGTGGAGAAAGGGCAAACCTGGGCCATTCTAGGTCTTAATGGTGCTGGAAAATCCACTCTCCTACGTCTTTTGACCGCTGATTTTTTCCCAAGTGAAGGTCAAGCTGAGATCCTTGGCTATAGCTTTGGTAATGGCGATATCACAGGCCTTCGTAAACAGATTGGTATTGTTAGTTCCTTTATCACCGAGCGTCTGCCCAAGCATATGACCGCTGAAAAGATCATACTTACTGGTAAGTACAAGAGTTCAATCCTCTATAAGGCATACGGCGACAAAGAATTACAAGAAGCTAAGGACATGCTGATATCACTTGGAGCTGGGGAACTGATTGGTCGCCAATACCACGGCCTGTCTCAAGGGGAAAAACAAATTTGTTTGATTGCTCGTAGCCTTATGGAAGACCCTGACATCATTATCCTAGACGAAGCGACTGTTGGCTTGGACCTCTTTGCTCGTGAAAAACTCTTGCGTCAGATTGATCGCATCACTTCACTTCCTCATGCTCCACTGGTCCTTTATGTCACCCACCACGCTGAGGAAATCACTGAAAATATGGACCACATCCTTCTGCTCCGCCAAGGAAAGATTGTGGCTCAAGGGGCTAAAAATGACATCATCACACCGGAAGTCTTGGCTGATTTCTACCAAAATCCTGTTCAAATTATCCCAATTGACGACCACCGTTTTTACATTAACCCACTTCTCTAAGAATTAATCACTATTTATGAACAACGTCAAAGAAACAAGTCCCTCAGACCATAGACTGGGGGACTTGTTCTTTTATCACCACTACTCTTTTATTTGAGATACGCCATACAAAATTAAGGCTGGAACGATGAGCTGTTCTATAGACGACTTTTGTCAAAAGATTTCACCATGTGATAAAATCTTTTGACTTTTACCGATTCGGTCAAAACTGTCCTTTTTGACCGAATAGCTTCTAGAATTAACCACATAGACAAAGAATATTGTCCGTAAGTTAACCTTTTGATAATTTAGTAGGTGTTAAAGCAAAATATCTTTCAGATATAGAAAACGAGGTAAAAACATGACTAAAGTAATAGGTATTGGATTAATCGGTACAGCAGTAACAGTTATCACTTACAGTATTCTCGGCCTCCCCAAAATTGAGATGTCGCTTTGGCCACTCTTTCCAGTCGCTCTATTTGCTTTCTTTGCAATAGAAAATCTTATCAAAAAAGATTATAAATCTAGCCTCATGAGTACTTTGATTGGTTTAATGATTGCTAATGCAATCTACGACTTGCTCCCTATCTCAAACAGTATCCTGATTGTTGCAGGAATTTTAACATGCCTTGGTCTAGGCTTTCTTTTTCCAAATCACGGTAATGAAAAAGTGAGACATTAAAAAAGAAGCCTGAAAAAATTTTGGCTTCTCTTTTGTGATAACATTCATTGCTTAAACTCGCCCTCGGGCTAGATTAATCATATCATAGGTCAAGGTATTGCTGGTCTCTTTGAGAGAATAATCCTCCAAAGTATTGACCTCCTTACGAAGCTGTTTGGCGTAGCGGCTAGAGATTAACTCATCTTGTTCATATTCGTTGATTACTTTACGTTCCAAATAGTAGCCTCGCAACATCTCGTCGATATTGTCAGGACTAAGGTGGGTGATAACCCGCTCAACAAAGGCTCCTGACTGGATAATCTCAGCCTCTTGTAAACGGCCACGCTTTAGATAAGACAAGAGTTCGGAGTGATAGACACCTTCCAGATTACTCAGGGCTTCCAATACTTGCTCAGTATTTGTCAAATAAAGCTCCGCCATGTGATCACGATTCTCCTCTGTTAAACGAGGAAATCGTAACGTCTCCTCCTTGCCAAGATGAAATTTAAAGGTAAAGGCAAGGTGTAGGAGCCTACGTAGGCCTCGCACAAAGACAACGAAGGCATAGGAGAGGCTGGAGACGAAACCGCGGTTAATACGACGCTCCAAGCCCTTGATATAACGCTGGTAGAGGTTGTATTCGAGTTCTGAAAGTTGCCCCTTCTTGTAGGCATACTCTAAACCTTCACTCTCAATTTCCATAATCATGACACGGATATTGGCTAGCTCTTCTTTGACATCATTGGACTCTTGCTCCAAGATGAGGTTTTCCAGACGTTGATTATAATTGTCAATAGTGGCGTAAACAGCACCCTGATGCTTAGACTGCTTCAGGTCCTTTCCAAGTTCCCCAACGACATCATTCAAAATGGCAATCTGCATATAGTGGTTGGTTGTATGGGCTGCCCCCGTTGCCAATTTTGGTAGGATTAAAATGCCTGTTAAAAAGCTTAGGAGGGTGACACCCGCTACCGTAAAGAGCAAGAGGCTGTGTTCTAGCGCAGTCATATTGGCAAGAGGAAGCAAGAGAATGGTCGCAATGGACACTGTTCCCTTAACCCCAGAAAAGGTCAGAAGAGTGGCACTCTTCCAAATTCTTTTTAGGGGTCTTTTGTTTTTCCAGGCTCTTTGGGCAAATACCGCACTAATCATGACAAATCGAATGGCAAACATGGTCGCTGTCAAAAGCACGATTGCTAGCAGCAACCAGAGATTATCGTAGGTGCTACTTTGCAAAACGGGCATGGCCAAGGTTGGTAATTCCGTCCCCAAAAGGAAGAAGACCATACCATTTAGCATGAAGGTAATGGTTCCCCAAATGGTATGCGAAATACTATCCAATTTGGCATCAAAAACCGTAATTTTTTTGAAACGACTGGCTAGAGAAATGCCTGCCACTACTACGGCAATAATGCCCGAGACATGAATCTCCTCCGCAACAAAGTAAGAGGCAATAGGGAGCACAAGTTCTAGCAAGAGTGCCCCTGTGACATCTGCTGCATCCATATTGTCCAGAATAGTCAAGAAGAGACGATTAAGGAGGGCCGTGATTAGGCCGACCAGAAAGCCCCCCATAACGGAAAGGAACAAATTCCAACTAGCATCAAGGAGCGAAAAGGCTCCCGTTGTCAAGGCAGTCACCGCTACTTGAAAAGCAACCAGACCTGAAGCATCGTTCAAAAGCCCTTCACCCTGCAAAATATAACCTATCCACTTTGGAAAACTGAAGCGTTTGGCAATAGCTGAATAGGCCACAAAATCAGTCGGTCCAAGGGATGCTCCGATAGCTAGACAGGCAGATAGAGGAACCGATACAGGCAAGATGGACTTAGCCAGATAACCGATTCCCAGCGTAGATACGAAGATGACTGGAAAAATCAAAAACAGAATGAGTTTCCAGTTTCGTAGTATGCTGGTAATGTCACTCTCTTCGCCCTCTCGGAAAAGCAAGGGAGCAATAATAAAGGCTAGAAAAAGTTCTGTTTCAAGCTTAAAAGCTTCCCCCTTAAAAAGCAAACCAATACCCACTCCAAAAATAATTTGAATCAAAGGTAAGGGAAGACGTGGAAAGACACGGTTAAGAACGTTCGATAAGATCAAGCTAAAAAGAAGAACCAGTAAAGCCGATGATAGATGCATAGCTCCTCCTAACCTTCTTTATGGCAACAGTTTGAGAATAATTCTTTTTGCTTACTAATCTTTTTATCAATAGCCGTCACATCTTCCTTGGCCAAAAGTTTATGGCAACGTTCGACCTCAAGACTAGCCAGCTTTTTCTTAATTTTCGCCGTTTTACGGTTTTCGACTTTTTTCAAGGTATCCTCGGCACCCTGCTTGTCTATATATTTGGCCTGCATCTCCGCCAGTTTTTCTTTAATATCTGTAATCATTGTAATTTCTCCAGCATCACCAAAAATGGTGGTGTGTTAATTTGATTGAGGGGTTGGTAAAGCATGGCTGTGAAAACACGTTGGTCCAAACCAATGACATACTCAAGAACCGCATCCTTTTCCATATCGCCACCATCATGACCGTAGTAAATCATAATCGCCAAGCGACCACCCACTTCTAAGCGGTCAAGAATCTTCTCAATGGCTTCAAGAGTCGTATGAGGTTTGGTGATGACACTCTTGTCTGCGGATGGCAGATATCCCAGATTGAAAATAGCTGCTCGAATAGGTTCCGTGACATAACGGTCCAGGTTTTCATGCCCATCTAAAATGAGTTCCGCATTGTCAATTTCCAAATCTGACAAGCGTTGACTGGTCCTTTCAAGCGCCTGCTCCTGCACGTCAAAGGCATAAACCTTCTTGGCAAGGCCAGTCAGAAAGGCTGTGTCATTACCATTTCCCATAGTCGCATCAACAGCGACACTCTCATCGTCCAGCACTTGAGCTAGAAAGTCATGAGACATCTGAATCGGACGTTTCATCATGCTTCTTTCTCCTTTTCCTTAGCTACTTTACACCCTTGCCATGAGTCACGACGTTCCATCTCCCTGTCAATGGCATTAAGAACTTCCCACTTGTTGAGACTCCACATAGGACCAATCAGCATGTCTCGGGGCGCATCACCAGTGATTCGGTGAATGACGATATCCTTAGGAATGATTTCCAACTGGTCACAGATGATTGCTACATACTCTTCCTGACTTAGCAATTTCAGACG
>OIXX01001057.1_pt1 | contig 10971 bp, 8 predicted proteins | sample 1588161 | NCBI WGS metagenome assembly OIXX01 (sample SAMN03283274) | human gut metagenome | biome: human-associated habitat; material: feces | host: Homo sapiens | place: Peru | collected 2012
ATCAAGTTGAAGTTCAAGCCTTGGCTTGAGCTATCATGCAGGTGGCTGGTTCATCGACCTCAACGCCAACTACTACGACCGCATCTACCTGTCATACGCACCTATCTACCGCACCCTGTCTGAGTTGTCTCGCCTCAACGCATTCGACAACTTCGGCAACCTGATGCCAGGTTATACAGACCAGGCTAAGGGTCATGGTGGCTGGATGGTTGACGGCAGCATCGGCAAGAGCGTACGCTTGAAGCACGGCAGCTTGAACTTCAACTTGATGATTACCAACATTCTGAACAACCAGAAGATCGTATCTGGCGGTTATGAGCAGAGCCGAAGCGATTTCTCAGGTAATGGTGATAGCAGCAAGGAGCGCGTTTACAAGTTCTCCAAGAACCCTAAGAAGTATTACGTATTCGGAACAAATGGTATGTTCCAGGTTTCTTATAGATTCTAATAAAAAGGAAAGATATGAAAAAAATATTATTCATAGCAATGGCTTTTGCCAGTATGCTTTTTGCATCTTGCATGGGCGATGGTTATGCTGATCCTGATAATACGATAAAGGTGCCTGCGGCTCCAGTCGGTGATAATAATATCAAGGAGAAGAATGTCATCACGATTGCACAGCTGAAGGAAGACTACTATAGCCTCATTGCTAATAAGAGATATGAACAGATAGACAAGGACATCCAGATCAAGGGTTACATTACTGGTAATGATCTCGGTGGCAACCTTTACAACGAGGTTTGTCTGCAGGACGAGACGGGTGGTATCTTGGTTTGCATCAACAAGGGTGCTCTCTATGGCGAACTTCCTGTTGGTCAGCAGATTCTCATCAATCTGAAGGGTCTCTATATCGGTGGCTATGGTTCTCAGGCAGAATTGGGCGGTGTCTATACCAACACCACTACAGGTGCACAGTCTATCGGTAAGGTTGACCGCTACGAGTGGAATAAGCATTTCAAGATTTTGGGTTCTCCAGACGCAGCCAAGGCTGAAAGTTTGGTTGAGGTGTTCGACAAGACCAAGATCAAGGATGCTGACTATCTGAAGTCTTGCTCTGGCAAGTTGATGCGCATTGAGAATGTACAGTTCTCTCAGGCTGACGGTAAGGCCGTTTATGCCCCAAAGACAGAAAAGGACAAGACCAACTGCGTGAACCGCAACTTGACTGATGCAGAAACCAAAACACCTATCAGTGCTTCCAACCTCTTGGTTCGCACTTCAGCTTATGCCAAGTTTGCCAATGTCGCTTTGCCAAAGGACCCTGTCAACATTACAGGTATTTTCACCCGTTTCAACAATGTTTGGCAGATTCTGATCCGTACAAGCAATGATGTTGAGACTGCGCTGAATGTTACTGGTGGAACTAAGGAAGAACCTTACACCGTAACCAACGCTCTCAAACTCATCAATGCCGGTAAATATACAAAAGACATGGTATATACTACCGGAATTATCTGTGACGTAAGTAGTGTTGATACTGGTCAGTATGGTAATGCAGTATATTCTATCTCTGAAGATGGAAAAGCAGCAGCTGGCAAGACCATCAAAGTGTACTACGGTTATAATCTCGACAAACAGAAATGGACAGAAGAGACAAAGGGCACCCTTGCCGTAGGAAAGAAGGTTGTCATCTGTGGAGCATTGACGATGTACAATGGTACTCCAGAGATAGACAAGGGCAACTACCTCATCTCTATCAAGTAATTCATCTCATTAGAAATTTTTAAATAGAATAACAATATGAAAAAGATTATATATTCATTGTTAGTGTTGGCTATGGCAGCCTTTACTTTCAGCAGTTGCGAGGACGTTCCTGCTCCTTACGACATGCCTACTAAGCCAGAGACTCCAGAACTTTCAACAGATGGAACCGAAGCCAACCCATATACAGTAGCTGATGCTAAGATTGCTGCTACGGGTACTAATGTTTTCGTAAAGGCTTTCATCGTAGGTTATGTACCTGACAAGGCCCTGAATGAAGCTATCTTCGGCGATGCTGCAAGTGCAGAAAAAGCTCCAACAAATATCTTGGTCGCTGCAAGTGCAGATGAAACCAACGTAACAAACTGTATGCCAATCCAGTTGCCAGCAGGTGCAATTCGTACTGCACTCAACCTCAAGGACAATCCTGGCAACTTGAAGCAAGAAGTGATTCTCTGCGGTAATATTGAGAACTACTTTGGTGCAACTGGTTTGAAGAGTGTTGCCTATGCTAAGATTGGAGCCAAGGAATTTGGCACAAAACCTGGCGGTTCAACCACTACTCCAGATACTCCTTCAACAGGTAAGGGTTCTGCAAGTGATCCATACACCGTAGCAGAAGCTATCGCAGCCATCAAGGCAGGCGCTCCTACCAACGAGGTTTACTTGACAGGTATCATTTCTGAAGTTGATTTTTACAACGAGACATACAAGAGCCTTTCTTACTACATCTCTGACGATGGTAAGAGCAAGGACATACAGGTTTATTCTGGTAAGGGCTTGAATGGTGCAGACTTCACATCTAAGAATGATTTGAAGGTTGGTCAAAAGGTAACTATCAAGGGTATCATCAAGTCATTCACCGACAAGAATGGTACCGAAATCATGGAGGTTGACAAGAGCAGCACTATCATCAAGATAGAAGGCGAAGGCACTGGCGGTGAGGTTACTCCAAAGCCAGAGATTCCTGATACTGGCGATGGCATGACTGTTAATTCCATTATTAGCGGAAAGACCAGCGCAACAGACCTCACAGAAAATTCATATGGCACTCAGGCGGTTGACAAAAACGAAACATGGTACTCTTGGAAATATGAAAATGTAGCATATAGCGGAGTTAAGATTTGTAAAGCTAATGGTGATTTCACAGGATGCATACAGGTACAAGGTAATGCAAGTGATGCCAGCAAGCAGGGATTCTTCTTCAACTCCTCTGCTTTCAGCAAAGATATCAAGAGCATAACACTCTACCTCTCCACAAAGGAAGGCTTCTACGCTCCTACTTACAGTATCTACGCTGACAATTCTGCCAATGGAAAAACTAACAAGGTTGCACAAACCTCAACAAGCAAAACCACCGCAGATGGCTTCACCACTTATACTGAAACTTACGACTTCAGCTCATACAATGCTAAGTTTTTTACATTGTGGAACAACACCCAAGGTGTACTCTACATTAAGAAAATCGTCGTTACTTTGAAGTAATACAAAACATAATGAGAAATCCCCATTGCCTCTCATCAGGCAATGGGGATTTTGTTTTCAGCTATGTTTCTTGTGTTCTGTCAAATTCCTCCAAAAGTTCCTGCTATGCTCTTCAAGCGGTCCCTCGGGGATCACGTGATGGGGAGTTAGTGAACAAGAGACGAGCAACGAGGAATCACGAGGCGGGCAACGAGTGCCCAAACAGAGAACCACAATTTGGGCAATATATCTGTGAAAATAAAAAAAAGAGTAAAAGAAAGAAAAACATCAGGAAATATTTGGCAGAAAGGAGAAAAAGTCGTAACTTTGCACCCTGTTAAGTGTAAAGGCTATAATGGGCATGCACCGAAAGGACATGAGATGATGCGAAGAACATCCCCATAACGTCTATTTTTAATAACCCAATAAAAATAAAAAAGAAAAATGAAAAAAGGTATTCATCCAGAGAACTATCGTCCTGTAGTATTCAAAGATATGTCTAATGGCGACATGTTCCTCTCTCAGTCAACATGCAAGACTAACGACACTGTTGAGTTCGAAGGCGAGACTTATCCAGTAGTAAAGATTGAAATCTCCAGCACTTCTCACCCATTCTATACAGGTAAGAGCAAGCTTGTTGATACTGCAGGTCGCGTTGACCGCTTCATGAACCGTTACGGTAAGTTGAAGAAGTAATATACCTTTTCATTTAAAGGATATATTATCGCAAGATACAAAAGTGCGTTCGAGCGTAGTTGCATATACGCTGGTACGCACTTTTTTCGGTTTTATACATTTCTACGAGAACGACTATTTTTGTATTACAAATTATATTCTAACACGACTTTTATGAAACGAATCAAGATTTACCTTTTGATGCTTCTCGCTGCACTCACAGTAGGTAGCTGTGGAAGCGATAATGACGGTCCTGGTGGTGGTGGTGACAATGGCGAAACTGGCGGTGGCAGTGGAATTGTCAATACGAATAAAAACATCAATGTTGTAACCCCAGGAATGCCTGACGAAATCACACGTTTGGAATTTCCAAAGGTGAAAGGTGGAACAAGCACAGTCATCGTTCATGAAACTGACCAATATGGTGTCAACTTCTGCACAGAATTTGATACCAGTAAGAAATCACAGCGATGGAGTTGCTATGCTGTCTATAAGAGTAACAACCTGAAAGGCTGGAATAGACAGAACTGGAGGTCTAAAGAAGGAGTATCATGGAATGGTAAGACTTGGAAAGGAGATCCTTTCCAGATAGACCCAGAAATTCCTGCTAACTTGCAACCAAGTATTAAAGAATTTAGCTCTTCCAGCATGCCAAGTGAAGGAATCACCTACTTCCAGAGAGGACATATCGTTGCTTCTGAAGACAGAATCTGCAGCATGGATGTAAATGGACAGACTTTCTATATGACCAATATGCAGCCTCAGAGAGGAGAATTCAATGGTGGTATTTGGGCAGACATGGAAGCTAAAATCAGAAACTTCCTGACATACAATATGAGTACTCAAGCTACGTATGCCAATGATACCATGTATGTCTGCAAAGGTGGAACCATTGATAAGTCTGAGCAGATTTTGGGCTACACAAAAAATAGATTTATAGTCCCTAAATACTTCTTTGCAGCAGTTATGATCAAAAATAAATCGGGTCATAAAGCCATCGGATTCTGGTTTGAGCACAAAGTTTATCCTTCAACAGAGAAGTTGAGCGCACATATTGTCAATATCGCCAAACTTGAGGAACTTACTGGTATCGACTTCTTCTGCAATCTTCCTGATGATGAGGAAAGACAGATCGAGAACGTGAATATCACACCATCCTATTTGCAAACCGTTTGGAAAATAACAAACTAAGTTCTCTGATACTTTACAACATTTCACTATACAGAATAAGAGGATGCATCGAAACGATTCGTTTGATGCATCCTCTTCACTTTTCCTCCAACACAAGGGCTATCTTCTGCTATTAAAACGAGAAGATGTTCCCTTAATCGGACTCTGATAAGCAGCCTTACCAAATGATTTATGCTCAGTTACGCCTGCTCCACGAGTCTGAGTCTTGGCATTATTGGTATCGTTCAAGCGCTTAAAATCAAAATAGATAACATCACCCTTAACGCTTCCCGTGCCTATCATATAACCGAAGAAAGTATCATATCCCTTCTTTTTTTCATATCCCAAATGGAAACCAGCCTGAGAAGAACCATAGTCTAACACAAAGGTTGCCCCACTATTCTTGTACTTGATATAAATATCTCCATTATCCTCTATGTACCAGGAGAAATCCAAGGTCTGGCTCTTATCTTCAATGACATTTCCTTGAGAATCCAAGAGATAATCAGTCTCCACACCCTCTCCACTATAAGATTTTGAATTCTGATTATATTGGAAGAACTTCATGGTCGTATAATAAACTTCTGTGCTACGCGATTCACCATCCTCATTGATATAAGAATAATCCATCTCACCACCCCATTCTCCACAGAGAGTCTGGGCCATCGCCGTACGTTCATCACCGCCCTGGTTGTTTCCATTACCACCCTGATTCCAATAATCATTATTCCAGTGCCAGTCGCCATAGTTATTGCTCCAGCCGTATGGATCGTGCCAATAACCATCATACCAAGGATCATCGTCACAACTGACAAATGTCATGGATGCTACTGTTATCGCAGCCAACATCAACAAAGATTTTATATATTTCATATCTCGTCCCTTTCTTTTTAATCTGTTCCCGGAGGAAACAGCAAGTCTCTTTACTTATTCTTATAATTTACCACTCTTCTCAGATATTTCAGCGAATCAGAATCTGAGGAAGAAGCACGGGTATCATCGAAAGATCCCTGATGAGGCTTAGCCCAGCCATATCCCCAGGAATCATACCAATCATCACTATCATACCAGTCATAATTCCAACTGTTAGGAGAAGCCGTCTTCACCAATCTGAAATCCGCGCTGCTATTTCCACATTCAACCGTTCCATAGAAATAATCATCATCCAAAGAATAGTTATAAATCGTAGCATACGAGTTTTCCTCTATGAAGTGAATTTTGATGACACCATTACTCACCGCCCACTCTATATGATTAGCAACGTAATTCCAAGGAGCATTGCTGTATCGGTCTATCCAATACCCCTTTCCGTGGTCGGAATAAGAGTTGCTTGGTATAAACGTTATCTCAGAAGTGGTAGAAGCATAATAATGATCACCATACGTCAATCCAATATCCATATAGCCTTTCCAAGTGCCATATAAAGTATCGCCAATGTCAGCGTCCTCATCGCAAGATGTGAAACTGAGGCTCATCAAAGCCACGATAGCCATCGTCAAGAGAGTCTTTAAATTTTTCATATCCATATAAGTCTTTAAATTACATTTCTTTGTTTATTTGCTGCAAAGATACGCCAAATAATCATACCAACAAAGGGTTTTTAGGAAAAAAACAGGGAGAAATCCCTATGATGTAATGGAATATCCCTAAACAATTTGGAAATTACAAGTTTTTTGTTTATCTTTGTCCAAGAAAAGCTGCACTCGGCAATTTGAAAGCAAGCTTTCATTGCGCTCGTTTGCATTTTCTTTGTCGAAAATATTAACTTAAGAATATGACCAGAAGAATCATACACATTATTATATTGGGGTTATTATCAATATCCGGATATTGCGGAACACCCTATTGTGACATCAGAAAGTTCTCTATTCTGGATGGACTTGCTGCCAACAACATATCAGACTTATGTCAGGGAGCAGACAACATGATGTGGTTTGCTACCTATAATGGTCTGTCATATTATGACGGCTATACTTTCCACACCTTCCGTGACTTACCTGATAACCAAGATGTCCTCAGTACGAACCGTATTCGCAATATCTTCCCTTGCACCAACTATGACCTTTGGTGTATTACATACGACCGTCGCCTCTACGTATATGATACCCATTTGTGCGACTTTGTAAACATAGAGGATCAAATCAACGAGAAGTTCAACATCCATCTCTATGCCGATAAAGTTTACACCCTAAGTCCAAAAGCAAGTTGGATAACTACTGTTGACCACAAATACGCAATCAGAATTTCAGAAAAAGAATTTACAGACGACAATCCAAAACTCATCATGGGAGGAACTAAAAGCCTGCCAAGTGGAAATATCTGGTATATTACCGCCGACAAGAAGGGGCGTGAATGGATCCTTACAGACAAGGGTACTCACATCTATGGTACCAAATTCACCACTCCAATTCCATTTAAATGGTTCCGACAGGTAGGCAACACCATTTACCTGGCTACAGCAGATGGCAGAGTTGCCGTCTTTGATGAAACCAGAAACCATATCTCCATGATTCCGATGCCGGAAGGAGTCACAAAAATCAATGAATTAAAAAATACAGGCTATCAACTCCTGATAGCCACAAATATCGGTGTAGTAGTCTATAATCCACGTACATTCAAATCTGAAGTTGTAAGTGTTCAGAACCCTAACCAGCCTGTAGCAGAAGTCAAGAAGATATACGTAGATAGCAAAGACCAGCTATGGGCATTTACTGACGGTATGGGTGTAACCATCATCAATCCGAATACATTGGAGAAGAAATGGTTGTTTGCAGACCAGGAAAATCCTGCTTTGCGTACTGTCTGTGAAAAATATTTCATCATGGAAGATGAACACAATACGCTATGGATGATACCTAACGGAGGTACATTCAGCTACTATGACAGAGCAAAAAAAGAATTAGTCCCTTATGTTTTGCAAAGCAACTCTCAAGGCAATGCAAGTATTCCAAGAATCACTAAATACGTAATTTCAGACCAAAAAATTCTTTGGGTAACGGGTATTCATGACCTTACACAAATCAACTTCAAATATCATGAATATACGCTGAGCCAAGTTGAAAATACAGATAGCGAAGTACGCGCCGTCACACTTAACCATAATCGTAACTATTGGGATGGATTTATCTCTGGATATTTAAAGATTAGCAATGACAAGCATCAGAAGCTTGGCTACATCACCCCAAGTGGTCAATTATCCCAAACACCAGTTCAGTTCTCCACCTGTGGCATCTATGCACTCTACGAAGACAGTCAGGAATACATGTGGATAGGAACAAAGGGAGACGGGCTCTATCTTTTGAAAGACGGAGAATTGCAGCATTTCACCCATAATCCGGCAGACCCATACTCTCTGCCTGGTGATAGAATCTATGATATTGTAAGCGACAGACAGAACAGAATATGGATTGCGACTTTTGGAGGTGGATTGGCTGTTGCAGAAAGAGTAAACGGCACCTATCGTTTCATTTCAAACAGAAATAAGCTCGACTGGTTCAAGAATGGCCTCTACCAAAAAGTACGCCGAATTACATGCACCAGCAAAGGTACCATATTAGCAGGAACAACAGACGGACTTGTTACATTCTCCGATGAATTCAAGGACTATTCCAAGATCAAGTTCTTCCATTCCAGTCACATCATAGGCGACACTGCATCCCTCATGGCAAGCGATGTCAACTATACATTGGTTCGGTCTAATGGCGACACGTATATTTCAACAATTGGTGGTTGTCTGCAAATTACCACCAGCAAATCATTATTAGAAAATGATATAAGAGTCGAATTCGTCAAAAACATCAATCTGGACGAAGGTATCGTACAGAGCATGATAGAAGATAATGCAGGAAATATCTGGATTATCAGGGAATCCAGTGTCGATAAGTATAATCCAAGCACAGGAAAAATGGAGGTTTTTGGACCGAACGACTTTGATTTCCACATGACATTTACAGAATGCCGACCTTTCCATGACCCTTCAACGGATCAAATTACATTGGGAACACCGATGGGCAGTATTACCTTCTATCCAAAGGTAATCACCAAGACAACATATCAACCGAAAATACTGTTTACCTCCCTGCACTTCAACGGAGAGGCTCATACCATTCCTATCCTGCATAGGTCAAATATAGTCATTCCTTCTGACAAGAGAAATCTGACCATTACCTTTGCAGCACTTGACTATACCAGAAAGTACCAGACATATTATGCTTATCGTCTGGATGGTCATACACCAGAAGGCGTATGGATTCCATTAGGAAGTCAAAACATGATCGGTTTTAACCGTATTTCTCATGGCAAATACATCCTCAAGGTAAAAGCCACCAATACACATGGAGTCTGGGGTAAATATATCGCAGAGCTTCCAATTGAAATCGAACCAACGTTCTGGGAGAGCATATTGGGAAAAATCATTCTTTTCATATTGTTCATCTTAGGTCTCGGCTTAGTATTCTATATGTATAACAACCGACAAATACAAAAGCTCAGCCATGATATGAGTGTACTGAAGAACCATTTCTTCAGCAATGCTTCACACAAATTGAGAACCCCACTCTCCCTGATTGGCGGTCCAATAACAGAAGTGCTGGAAAATGAAGAAGGACTCTCTGAAGAAGGCAGAAACCTATTGACAATGGTTCAGAGGAATGCCCGAGAGATGTACCAGATGGTCAACCAAATGCTGAAGTTTGACAACAACAGCAATTTCTACGAAGATGGAGGTCTTGACAAAGATTCTCATGTAATCCACGAAAATGGAGAGATAGAAGACTCAAATGCCAAGAACTACATAGAAGATGTGGCTTTAGACTCTGCAGAAGAATTCGAAAAGGGAGAAAAAGATATCACCATACTCGTGGTAGAAGACAATGCGGACCTACGCACCTTCCTGGATACCATTCTGAGAAAGGACTACAATGTATTGCTTGCAGAAAATGGAAAGAAAGGTCTTGAAATGGCACGCAAATTCGTGCCAGACTTCATATTGACTGATGTTACGATGCCTATCATGGATGGAATCACCATGGTACACTACATCAAGCAAGACAGCAATATCTCCCATATTCCAATCATCATACTCTCTGCCAAGGCCAGTCTGGAAGACCACCTCAAGGGATTTGAAGAAGGAATCGATGGTTATCTGACCAAACCATTCTCAGCCACTTACCTGAAAGGCAGAATAGAAGCGGCCATCAACTATCGCAAGAGTCTGCAACAAGAATTGCTCAGAAACATTCATTTTGGAGACGAAACGCAAACGAGTCCTAACACGACTGTTCAAAACAAGACAGAGGAGCCTCAACGTATTACGATTGGCGATTCTACCATCAGCATACAGGACCATACCATCAAGAAAGTACTGAAGTTTGTCGTGGAAAACATTTCTGATCCAGACATGAAGATAGACGATATTGCACAGGCTATGGGCATGAGTCGCAGCGTACTCTATGGAAAAATCAAAAATGCAGTAGGATTGACTCCTATTGACTTCGTCCGTCACATCAGAATTATGAAAGCAATCGAGATGTTACGGGATACAGATGAAACGCTGACCAGCATTGCATTCGCTGTCGGATTCAGTGATCCGAAGTATTTTTCTAAGGTGTTTAAGAAAGAAATGGGTATAATTCCAAGTGAATATAGGGAGAAAAACAAATAAAAACAGTTTGATATACCCTAAAAAACAAAAAATACACCATAAAAAAAGAAATTTATTATAATTTTGCATCAGTTCTTAGAAAAGTTAAATGATAGATTTTTTGTGAACTTCTTGAGATACAAGTAGTTTCATACAGAAGTTCAAAAAACCCAGGGTTTGTGAAAATCCTGGGTCTTTTTATTTTCTAAGTTATTACTTTTTTAGAAAAATTATCAGTCATAATTTACTCTTCTAAAAGAAAAATAGTATCTTTCCTCTATAAAACGAAAATGATTTCCCTCGCAAAGGTAACTAAAACA
>OIXX01001068.1_pt1 | contig 10815 bp, 8 predicted proteins | sample 1588161 | NCBI WGS metagenome assembly OIXX01 (sample SAMN03283274) | human gut metagenome | biome: human-associated habitat; material: feces | host: Homo sapiens | place: Peru | collected 2012
AAAATGCTTATTAGGGCGTTTCTGCGAGGTAATGATTTGAAAGCGTTTCTATTTCATCAATCTGCGTTTTTTGCATTTCCTCGTCTATGCCACTAAAAGCAAACGGCTGCCACAACCACTTGAAACTCAAAACAAAAGCATCATTCTGCTATTTTTTGCTTTTTTAGGCGTTATTTTATTTAGAAAAATCTTCCTATTCTTCCACAATCTGCATGATGTGCCTGATATTTCTGTTGCGCTGGTTGATGATGAGCGGCACACGTTCTACCACTACCATAGAAGTATCGAGTCCCAATGCCACGGTGCCTTCCTTGCCGGCATGGTTTACATAAACCAGGTTGGAAGCGTATTTGGGGATGCTCTCATCGGCCTTGATATCGGAGATAATCTGATAATAATCATCCAGCGGTTTGGTGCTAATATAATGGCGACGTATCTTCATTGCTCTCACACATACATCATCAGGAACAGGATTCCGCCAATGTACATCTGCTGAAGGTCACCAAAGTAGGTGAAGATCATCAGATGAATGGATTTAGTTTAAATCAGTCAATATCAATTAATTGAAAATGCTTGTTGAAGGTCAAATCCAATCCGTTAGTCAGTTCTACCTCATATTCATTCTTATTCATTTCATTTTTTTTACTGATTGTCCTGCATAATTATCTTTCAGGTAATTCCTGATAGCTTGCGGAATCAGCTGGGCTGGCACGATGTCCTGCTTGCAGTCGACCTCTGTAAGATTTCCCTTTTTGTCGAACTCCAGCTTCGTGCCATTCTGTAGAACCACATCATAGCTTCTGCTGACAACGCCCGACTCAATCGTAGCAAGTATCACCTTCTGACCATTGAAATGCTGGCTGAGCAAGGTCTGGACCTTGGCAGGAAGTGCATTTACAGAGATAGGCTTGTTGTTACCCGCATTCGCCACCATATTGCATGAAACCATGTAGCAAATGGCAATCATTAAAATTCGCAAAATTCTTTTCATAAGCTACAAATTAAAATTTTATAATATCTAAATTGCGATGGGTGCTTAAACACCATCATCTAAGAATTAGTCGCAAATCGTGCCTGAAGGTTTAACTCTATTTTCTTTATAATTGTGAAATCCTACTGAAATTTAATCTTGTTGTATTCCACATCGCTCACAGTCTCCTGCCACTCGTTGGATGTGTTCTCGCCAGGTATTTCAAAGGCGAGGTGGGCAAACCAACTGTCATTTGCGGCACTATGCCAATGCTTCACGTTGGCAGGAATATGGATGACTGTGCCGGAGAGAATTTCCTGCGCAGGCTTTCCTTCCTCCTGATACCAGCCACGTCCGGCTACACCTACCAGCATTTGCCCGCCGCCCTTTGTGGCGTGGTGCGTGTGCCAGTTGTTACGGCAACCAGGCTCAAAGGTAACATTGAAGAAAGGTATCTGGCTGTCAGATATTTGTGCCAGATAACTGTTGCCTTTGAAGTATTTGGCGTAAGCGGTGTTCGGTTCGCCAATAGGGAAGAACATCTCGCGCTGGAAAGCAGCCTTAGCGTCTTCGCCTTTCACGTCCTCATTCCATACCTCCTTTGCCAGATTGAAGGCAGCCCAGGCTTTAGGCCAGCCAGCGTAGAAGGCGATGTGGGTGATAATCTCTGCCGCTTCCGTGCGCGTAATGCCATTGTTCTTTGCCGACTGCAAGTGATATTTCAGCGAATTGTCGGTGATTCCTTGGCTGATAAGCGAAGTGATTGTTACTAAACTGCGGTCGCGCAATGAAAGCAAGTCATTGCGGCTCCATACTTCTCCGAAGAGGATGTCGTCGTTGAGGTGGGCGAACTCTGGGGCAAACTCACCCAGTTGGGTGCGCCCTGCTGTCTGTACTATTTTCTGTTGTGCCATTATGTTGAGTGAAATAGTCGTTAATATGATGAATGTTGCAATTTTTTTCATAAGAATTGATAGAAGAGTATTTTCTTAGTTTATTTCCTCGTCCATTTTATTTTAAATTCTTCTTCAGGAACTCTTCGATGTTGTCCCAAGGAATCATTCCTTTTTCGCCACCATCGTATAGGTCGCAATGAGAGGCTCCTGGGATAATGAGCAGTTGTTTGTTAGCTGGAACAGGGTTGGGCTTTCGCACGAAATCGTAGCCTTCCGCTTTTCCATCCATCATATATCTGAAGGCACTTTCTCCGAAGTAGCGGGAATGTGCTTTCTCTCCATGCACGATGAGTACTGCCGAACGGATTTCGTTGATGTAATAGAGGAAACGGGTGTTGGAGTAAGCCTGACAGCCCGTGGCGCGCCAACCGTCGTTCGAATTGCCCGAACGCTTATGATAGCCACGTGGCGTTTTGTAATAGGCATGATAGTCTTTTACAAACTGCGGTGCATTCTCCGGCAATGGGTCAACCACGCCGCCAGCCATAGTGAACGTTTTGTTCTTGAGGTCGGTTGTGCGAGCCTCAGTCCATGCTTTTCGTGCCGAATATCGGCTTTCTTCGCTGTCATCCGCATCAAAATAACCATTCCCGCTTCCACGACTCAAGTCATACATGGTTATTGCTGCAGTAGCCTTGATGCGAGGATCTTGTGCTGCCGCATTCAGAGCGATTCCGCCCCAACCGCAAATGCCAATAATGGCGATACGCCCTGCATCAACATCATCTCGCATACTGAGGTAATCTACAGCAGCCAGAAAGTCTTCCGTATTGATGTCGGGAGAAGCCGTACGGCGAGGTTCGCCTGAAGATTCGCCTGTAAACGAAGGGTCGAAAGCGATGGTGATGAATCCACGCTCTGCCATGGTCTGTGCATAGAGACCTGAACATTGCTCCTTCACTGCTCCGAAAGGACCACTCACGGCAATGGCAGGCAACTTTCCTTCAGCGTTGTAACATGCGTTCTTTGGAATATAGAGATCTGCTGCAAGAGTAAAGCCGTATTGGGTCTTGAATGTTACCTTTTCATGATTTACCTTCTTGCTTTTAGGAAAGGTCTTGTCCCCATCCTGTACTAATTTAACCTCATCATTGCTTGGGCAGGCCATAGCCGTTAGCGCCACGAACATTGTGTAAATGTATAAAACCAATCTTTTCATATTAAACCTTTTTTTTGTTTGATAATTAAAAACTGGTGCAAAGATACGTGCTTCCTTCTAAAGGGCTTATACCTTGTCTTCGGAAGAAACTACCTATATTTCGTTTTTATCAGATAATCAGATAATCGAAATAATAGTTGTTCTATAGATGCATCATTATATCTACATATTTACGCAGTTTTGCGATATTCGCTTGGTGTCTTGCCCGTCTGCGCCTTGAAAAAGCGGACGAAGTGCTGAGGATACTCAAAGCCTAGGTGGTGGCTGATTTGTGTAATGGTTAAGGTTTCATCCACAAGTAGTTGGCGGGCAGCCGAAAGCAGCCGGTCGTTGATCAGACTCTTTGCAGTTCTGCCAGTCTCAGTCTTGACTAATTCACCGAAATATTTAGTTGAATAGCAGCATTTGTCGGCAAAGTAGGCTACGGTAGGCAATCCTTCCCGCATCGCTTTCTGGGCAATGTATTCATCGAGCAGAGAGATGAATTTCTTGACCACCGAATGATTGATCTCCTCGCGAATGATAAACTGGCGGTCGTAGAAACGCAGACAATAGTTCAGCAGCAACTCGATGTTAGAAACGATGAGTTCACGCGAATGCCTATCTATAGGGTGCTCGAGTTCTTGCCCAATCATTGAGAGCACGTCACGGAAGATATTTACCTCGGCAGCGGATAGATGTAGTGCTTCGTTGCTTGTATAGTCGAAGAACTCATAGCGGGAGATGTTCTTGCCAAGCTGGGTGCGGTTGAGCAACTCGGGATGGAAAGCCAATACCGTATATTTGGCAATCGGTACTCCTGGATTAGGTTCCACTTTAATTGATTGTCCTGGAGCAAACGAGGTTACGGTCATCTCGTCAAAATCATATTCTGTTCTGCCGTATGACAATTTGCAGCCCTTGTTTTCCTTCAGGAAGAGGGCATAAAGTCCGTAGTAATGCACAGCCTCCTGTATCGGGGCAGTTCTCTCTACACGTGCAATGCTTACCAGAGGATGAAGTGTCTTCACCCCAATGAAGTCATTGAACTCCTGTATTGTATTAAAGAATAATTCTTTCATAATCCTAAGCCTTTTAAATTTCTAAATATCTTGGGTACAAAGATACGCACATTCTCCCCAAAAGCTTATACCCGGTTTTCGGAAGATTTTACCATTATCGGAGATTTATTCCATTCTGCCATATTTCATCTCCACGCCCTCCTTATCATACTGCTTGCGCTTGCTGGTTGGTGGCTCAGTAAGTGTGATGCGAACAACAGCCGTGCGTGAAAGGGAACGTACGATGCTCTGGTCGAAAGCATCCATGTGTTGAGGAAGGAAACGTTCACAGATTAGTTGGAGACCATGAATCTTCTTTGCATTCCCAGTCACGATTTCAGCCTTGCCGCATGCAATGGCTGATTTGAATTGCAGGGTGAAACTGCCGTCTTTCGGACCAACCGTAGGTGCACAACGGGTTACGGCTGAAAGGCAAACCTCGGGATGAGTTTTGATTGTCTCCAGTTTCTCTGCATCGGTTATCATTTCGTGATTTACCGTGACGGAAGCATCCACGTGGGCGATCGGTAGAAGAGGTGGACGTCCACTGCAAGGGGCACAACACCGTGAGCATCGGAGTATGCTGCCGGTCTATCCAAGGATGGCAAGCCGAAGGATACCCGAACACCACAGCAGAAGGCGGCGCTGAAAGCACTGATAGAGCAGCTGAAGGAGGAATATCCCGAGGCAATGGTTCATGGGCATAATGAGTTCTCAAGCAAAGCTTGTCCTTGCTTTGATGTAAAGGAGGAATTTCAATAAAAAATGCCCTGAAAGAGCAAAAGCATCGTATTTAAAGCTTTTGCCCCTACAGGGCGATTTGTTTGCGCTCTAGTTTACCCAGGGTGTTACCCTGGGCTAGGATTCCTGTAAGAGTGATTTTGGCTGTTTCATATTTTTACATTTCCCGTTCTCTTCAGTACGCCCCACTGCTGCAGTTCTCCCTTGATGGCCTTGAAATAACTCTTGAAAATCACATAGTACATGATCCAGCGATAGAAGAAGCGCTGCGGTATAATCCATAACAACGTCCACAACGATTCCCTTTCCACGATGAAGGCCATGATGGATACGCTTGCATCTACAATCAGGAAAATCAGATAGTAGATGAATATCTGCCAGGCATTGCCCGAGAACAGTCCTGCCAGCATCAGAACGTCGGCTATCGGCGAGAACGTAGGGATGATGTACTGGAACACGAGCATATTAGGCAAAGCCCACAAGCCGAATCCCTTATAACGGCTGCGGAAGAGGTTGCGGCGATGTTTCCAGAAAGTCTGCATCACTCCGAAACACCAGCGGGTGCGCTGCTTTACAAACTGTCTGATATTTTCGGGTGCTTCGGTCATCGCTACAGCATGGTTTTCGTTCTCGATAACATAGCCTGCCTCGATGATGCGCATCGTCAGGTCGCAGTCTTCTGCAAGAGTGTCGGTTGTGAAATATCCTGCTTTCTCCATGGCTTCCTTGCGGAACGCTCCGATGGCACCAGGCACCACGGTGATGGCGTTGATGGCAGAGTAGGCCATTCTGTCGAAGTTCTGAGAGGTGATATACTCTATTGCCTGCCAGTTGGTGAGCATGTTGCGGCAGTTGCCCACCTTCACATTGCCGGCAACGGCTCCCACACGTTTCTCCTTGTCGACAGCAAAGTGTCTCATCAGCTTGCTCAAGGCATCGTGGCGCAGTTGCGTATCGGCATCTATACATACCACGAAGTCGGCATCTGTGTGGCTCAATCCGAAGTTCAGGGCAGCCGCCTTGCCTCCATTTGGCTTGGTGAAGATTGCCACCTTCGGATGATTGCCGAATTTCTCTTTTAGTCTTGCAAGAGTACGGTCTTTGCTACCGTCGTCCACGGCTACGATATCGAACAAAGGGTAATCTTGCTCAATCAGATTGTAAATCGTGTTTACTACGTTTACCTCCTCGTTATAGGCTGGTACAATGATGGAAACCTTAGGCATATTCTCCTTGCCGAGATTATCATAATTGCGTCTGCGTTCTATTCGTTTTTCCTTGATGACAAGACCATACATGAATATGAGTCGCATAAATCCGAGGACGAGGAATACGAGGAAGAGTGCGGTGATGAAATCGCTCAGATGGTAGATGAATTCTGCCAGTGTGAGGTTCATCTGCATTGCATAGTAAGCCTTTCCTTTCTGTATCGTAGGCATCAGTGTTTCGCGTTTCATCCCCAGATATTCCTCCAGCGAGATGAAGCGATAGCCTTCTTTCTGCAGGGTGGTGATGATGCGCGGCAGGGCCTGTATGGTTGCCTTGCGGGTTACACCGCCAGCATCGTGGAGCAGGATGATGTGACCGTCTTCGTGGTGTACGCCATCGGTAACACGCTGGTAAATCTGGTCGGCTGTTACGCCCGGCTTCCAATCGTTAGGGTCGATGCTTTCGCCAACCATCAGGTAGTTGCGGCGTGAAGCAAGAATCATCGGCTCTATCTCCTCATGCTGGGTTGGGTCGCTGTCGGCGTTGTATGGGGCACGAAACAGGATGGTGCTGTGCCCGGTTATGCTCTCTATCAGCATTCGCGTGAGCTTCAGCTCTGCATAGGTGCGGTCGTCGGAGTTCTCTATCACGTTGTGATGGGTAAAGGTGTGGTTGCCGATAGTGTGACCAGCTTCATACACCTTCCTCACAAGGGGCAGGTTCTTCTCCATCTGCAGACCTACCATGAAGAATGCTGCAGGTACGTGGTGTTCCTTCAGAATACTGAGCACCTGGGGAGTCCACTTGCTGTCGGGACCATCATCGAAGGTGATGACGAGGTCTTTGGCGTGGCAATGACCGATTTTTGTCACAGTATAATTGGATGGCAGTTTGCGGTATATTTCATTGGCTACAAGTCCGTCATCCTTGTCTTTCACGATGGATATGTAGCCTGGCTGCGGTTCCGACTCCACCTGCAGTACCTCTCCGTTGCCCACGAAATTCACATCGTCCAGACTTCTTATCTGGAGCAGCTTCTGCAGGTTCCAGTTGGATGTGTTTTCGTAACTCATGTCCTTGCCGTAGAAGTTCCATATACGGGAATCTTCTGTGCCCAGTCGCCACACGCTGAATCCGGCAAGATGGTATTCTGCCCCGAAGCGCATGATATTATAGGATGTGGCAGCATCAGTGAGATAAACCTGATGGAGCTTGTTGTTGTCATCTATATATGAGAAGTTCAGATTGTATGAATCTTCGTTGAAGTCTATCGAAGCACCAGCGTTCAAAGCAGAGGCTACGGCTTGGTTGAAGGTTACGGTTTCTCCCTGTTTCTCCTCGCACCAGTCATAGCCATAGGCTGCCAGTCCCAGAACGAGCTTGCCGTTGGGGATATTGCGTGCCGCCCAGTCGGTGGCACGTTCTACAAACTGCTGTGAGCATACGTCACCCGGCTTGCTTGCCGAGTTATGCTCGTCGTACGCCATCAGGAAGAGATAGTCGTTGTACTTGGCGAGCTGCTCCAGGTCGTAGTCTTCATTGAATGGAGCCACATCCTGGGTAACATAGAGTCCTTCCTTATGGAAGACTGCCGACAGTTCGCTCACAAAGGTGGTGAGCAGGGCGTTGTCGTTCAGCTGCAGGTCTTCCAGGTCGATGTTGATTCCGCAGAAATTGTACTTACGGCAGGCAGCGAGAAGTTTTTCCGTAAACAGTTTTCTCTTGCCTGCATCCTTCATGATTCTGCCGATGGCTTCGCTTCTGAAGTCTTCGCCATAGTTGTTGGTAAGCATCGCCATTACAGGCACGCCTGCCTTCTGCGCCAGGCGAAGGGCTTTCTTATCTACCTGAGTATTGAGCGCTCCGGTTTTTGGATTGATGAACAGCCATTCGCCCATGAGCAGGTTGATGTGACTGATGTTGCGCTTCAGTGAAAGCAGCGATCGCTTGTCCCAGTTTACATACCATGCTGCTCGGATTCCCATGCGCGGATCGTTCCACTCTCTGAGATATTTCTCGGTGAGTTGGTCCCTTTTTCCTGTAAAACGGGTCTTTCTTATCGAGGCCTCGGCATAGGTGGTGTGCATCTTCTTCTCATGGAAGAAGCGGCGGAACGACTTGTATTCCTTTGCCGTCTCATTGTTGCGCATGAGTGGCTTTTCTGCGGTCATCACCTTGTGATAGTCGTGCACGAAGGGAATCTTCGGACTGCCTTCCAATGCGAATAAAGTTAGAAATACGATGATGAACAATACGATGATTGCCCCGATAACTCTCATGCTCCACTGGAACTTTTTCCAGCGAGAACGTGAGTCTGTTTGAAAAATCTGCTTATCCATATCCTGAATATATTTTGAAACATACTGTCTTTTTGTTTTATGCTATAAATCCTTCATCTGGTCATCCGTCTTCTGGACTATCCGTCTGCTGCTTCTGTTACGATGGTTGATGATGAGCGGCACACGTTCCACTGCTACCATAGATGTGTCGAGACCCAATGCCTTCGGCTCGTCAATGCCAATCTTGCTGATGAGAGCGTAGATGCTCATCAGTAAATTCTGTTGACGGTTACAAGAACTCTCCGGGTAATAAACGCGGTGGATAATGATGAATCGGAAGTCACCAGAAATTCCGTTTTTCCGCAGAGAAGGATATGTACTTCTCAAATCTACCTTACCGTCGGCCACCAGGTCTTCCACAACTTGTCGCAAATAGAGACTTACCCGAGGTTCTATGCGGAAACCTATGTGCATAGTTACACTGTAGAGGGTGTCAGGCACCAGGGTTTCGCAACTGTATTCCAGCGTGTCAGGAGTGTCCACAAACTCCATGTTTATAAGCCAGTAATGGTCTGCTCGTTTCGGCTGCTTGTTGATGATGGAGTAGAGCAGTTTATCATCCACGGTGCCTTCCTTATCGGCATGATTTACATAGACAAGATTGGATGCGTATTTGGGGATGCTCTCGTCGGTCTTGATGTCGGAAATAATCTTGTAATACTCATCCAGCGGTTTAGAGCTGATGTATTGGCGGCGTATCTTCATGGCGCGAACCCACACATACATCATCAGAAACAGGATTCCGCCTATAAGCATCGTACACCATCCTCCTGCGAGAAATTTTGATAGATTGGCTGCAAGGAAGACTCCTTCGATGGAGCAGTATGCGCCCATAAATGTCAGCGTGAAGAGGCGAGCCACCCCCTTGGTTCTCAGGTAGAAACCAAGCAGCAGGGTAGTCATCAGCATCGTGATGGTAATGGCGAGACCATAGGCTGCCTCCATGTGCGAGGAGTCGCGAAACAGCAGGATGATGAGAACCACACCGATGTACATGGCAAGGTTAATCATCGGGATAAACAGCTGTCCCTTTACATGGGTAGGGTGCTTGATTCGCATGCGCGGCCAGAAATGCAGGTTCATAGCTTCGCTCAGTACTGAGAAAGTTCCACTGATGAGTGCCTGACTTGCCACGATGGCTGCACCCGTGGCCATGATGACGGCGAAAATCAGCATGCTCTGCGGCATGATGGAGTAGAACGGATTGACAGACAATGCTTGATCCACATGGTTCAGTATCCATGCTCCCTGTCCCAGATAGTTGAGAATGAGCATGGTCTTTACAAACGCCCAGCTGATAGTGATGTTCTTTCTGCCACAGTGACCCAGGTCGGAATAAAGCGCCTCTGCACCAGTAGTACAGAGGAAAACCGCTCCTAGAATCAAGAACCATTCTGGTGATTTTGCCAAAAGGATGATGGCATAATAAGGATTGAAAGCCTTCAGTATCAGCGGAGAAGAAGTGATATTGAAAGCTCCCACCACACCCAGCAGCAGAAACCAAAGCAGCATGAAAACTCCAAACGACTTGCCTATGCTTTCTGTACCAAACTGCTGCACGAAGAAGATGACGCTGATGATGGCAAGTGTGATGGGAATGACAGGCAGATGCGGACTGATGGTTTCGAGTCCTTCGATGGCTGTGGTAACCGTGATTGCAGGGGTGATGATTCCGTCTGCCAAAAGCGTACTGGCGCCAATGATGGCCAGAATGTAAATCCATCTTCTCTTATGCTTGCGCAACAGAGCGTAGAGGGCGAGTATGCCACCTTCGCCATTGTTGTCGGCACGAAGCGCCACATATACATATTTAAAGGTGGTTTGAAGTGTGAGTGTCCAGATGATGCAGGACAGTGCGCCCAGAATGGTATTTTCGTTGATAGCTTCTCCTGTGTGGAGGATTGCCTTCATCACATAGAGTGGTGAAGTACCGATGTCCCCGAACACGATGCCCAAAGTGATGAGCAATCCCCAAAAGCCTACTTGATGTGTGCAGATTGCTGCACTTTTTATATTTTCTCTCATATGTTATCCTTTTAAAAAATTGCGTGCAAAGGTATAAACATACGCGATAATAGCCGATTTTTTTAACAATATTTACCGAATTTAACATTCATTGCAACTACTCAGCACCCCTATAGAAAACTTCTCGTTAATAAAGCATAAACTTGATTTATCATCATTACAAATTCTTTAATGATTGAGTCGGTGAGGACGTAGGTTGTTTAAAGATGGTTGCCAAGCCTCCGTGTCCTTATTCTTAAAAACTTATGACGCTTTTATGCAGAACTTATTATCCCGAACTGAGGTAGTTTTTTGCCTTCCAAGGCACCATGAAAATACCAATTCACATCATCATCTGATGCGAGTGACAGGGGTAAACCATAAGGCTTGCCTTCTT
>OIXX01001075.1_pt1 | contig 10775 bp, 8 predicted proteins | sample 1588161 | NCBI WGS metagenome assembly OIXX01 (sample SAMN03283274) | human gut metagenome | biome: human-associated habitat; material: feces | host: Homo sapiens | place: Peru | collected 2012
CAATTTTTATGCCTAATTTTTTTAGTTTCGTGTCCAATTTTTGTTGACAAGTGCAGAGCCAAGAACGTTCTGCCGCTTAACTTAATAGCATTACCCCTCTAGGGGGGGGGGGGAAAGGTGCTCGAAAGGGGCGGATAGGGTGACTATGGCATGAAAGACAGCTGGGATAAGGTTTCTCGGTCACTCCTATGAGAGCTGCAAGTTCCCCGCGGCAGATGGAACGCGAAAATGAGATGCTCGTTATTTCACATCTCCTTTTGCGTGTCAGAAAGCGGTTTTCCTTATGCGTGACGGCTCCGCTGATTTGCGCCTTTATGTTATAATCGAAGGTGGAAAAGTAACGAAAGGGAGAGACGAAATGGAGATCGCTCGTAAGTTTTACATCATGACGGCCAGCATAGGGACGGGGCACAGCCAGGCGGCGCGTGCCATCGCGGAAGCGATCCAGCGCACGCATCCATCGGACTCGGTGCAGGTTCTTGACTTCGTATCGAGCAATCTTTTCTCCATCGATCACATCATCAAGGATGGCTATCTCAAAATGATCGACGTCTTTCCGGAGATGTATGACCATCTCTACAGTGATTCGCAGATGAGCCGCTTCGGGCAGTTCTCGCAGAAGATGCTGTCTCTTTCCTTTAAACGCAGAATGAAGAATCTCATCATGGCTACAAAGCCGGATGCGATGATCTTCACGCATCCTTTCCCGGCAGGGGCAGCAGACCTTTTGAAGGCGGAGGGCTCGATCTCGATCCCGTTGCTCGGCGTGATCACGGATTTCGATATCCACCAGCTTTGGATCGACCGCTATCTTGACGGGTATTGTGTCGCGACGCCGGATCTGAAGGACCTGCTGGAGACGTATGATATCGATGGCAGCCGCATCCATGTGACAGGTATCCCGGTGCGCCGTGCTTTTTACGAGAAAGCGAAGGAGAGAGAGGCCTTTGAAAAGGGGACGGTACTCGTCATGGGCGGTGGTCTCGGGCTCGGTAATGTCGTGGATAATATCGCTCGTCTCGATGAAGTGGAAGAGATCTCGAAATTCATCGTCGTGACCGGGAAGAATATCAGTCTCTACGAAAAAGTGGCTGCTCTTGCCGAGAAGCTAAAGCATCCCGTGGAGCTTCACAGCTATACAAATAAAGTGGCAGAGATGATGGCAAGGAGTGAGATCCTTGTGACAAAGCCGGGCGCACTTACGTGTACAGAGGCGATGGTGATGCATCTGCCCATGGTGCTGGTCAATACACTGCCCGGACAGGAGCGTGCGAATGCCATGCATATGAAGAACCTTGGCTGCGCGGAATGGGTGAAGCGGGGAGAACTTGCAGACTCGGTGCGCGCTATCCTTCGTGACCCGCTCGTTCGGAAGAAAATGGCAGATGCCTGCAGCGTCGCTCCGAGCGGCAGTGCGGATCAGGTGGCGAAGGTATTATACGATTTGGCAAGAAAGCAGTGACGGATGACCGGTAGCATTGGCTGCTTTTCGCTGCTTCACTGCTCTCAATTCTGAAAGATGTGATACACATGGACTCTTTATTCGACATGTCCCCGGAGGCGGGGAAGCGGTATGCCCCCTTGGCGGATCGCATGCGCCCCAGGCGGCTTGAAGACATCGTCGGACAGGATGCTGCCGTTGGACGGCAGTCTTTCCTTTATCGCATGATAGAGCGGGATACGATCCCATCCCTCCTCCTTTTTGGCCCGCCGGGATGTGGGAAGACGACGATCGCATCGGTCATTGCGGAAATGACAAAGAGCTGCTTCATCAAGGTGAATGCGACCTCGAGCGGGATCAAAGAGATCCGGGATGTCGTTTCCAAAGCGAAAGAAGAACTCTCGTACTACCAGCGGCGGACGATCGTTTTTATCGATGAAATCCACCGTTTCAATAAGGGACAGCAGGATGTGCTTCTGCCCTATGTGGAGGATGGGACATTCATCCTCATCGGTGCGACGACGGAGAATCCCTATTTTGAGATCAACGGGCCGCTGCTCTCCCGTCTGCGGCTGATCCATCTGAAGCGGCTCACTGATGAAGCGATCGTCTCGGTGCTTCATCGTGCGCTCGATGATGAAAAGTATGGGCTGGCGATTCATCGCTATACGGCAAAACCGGAGGCGCTTGCTCTCATTGCTGCCTACGCCTCAGGAGATACGCGCGTCGCGCTGAATCTCTTGGAGCAGTCGACATCCATGCTGATGGACGGAGGCTCTCTGACAGAGAAGGAGATCGGCGAGGTGGCAGGTGTTCAGATCTCCAGCTATGATAAGCAGGGGGACTACCATTACAATATTGTTTCCGCTTTCATCAAGAGCATGCGAGGAAGCGATCCCGATGCAGCGCTGCACTATCTGGCGCGTATGATCGACGGAGGAGAGAAGACGTCCTTCATTTCAAGGCGCATCATGATCTGCGCAGCGGAAGATGTGGGTCTGGCAGATCCGCGGGCGCTGCAGGTGGCGGTATCAGCGGCGCAGGCGGCAGAAATGGTCGGTTTTCCTGAGTCGCAGATCATCCTTGCGGAAGCCGTACTCTATATTTGTCTGGCGCCGAAGAGCAATAGTGCCTGTTCCGGCATTTTTGCCGCCGAAGGGGAGGAAAAGACAAGGAAGGACTGGTCCATCCCCGCGCACCTCATGGACTCGCACTACAGCGGAGCGAAGAAGATGGGGCTTGGCATCGGATATAAGTATCCTCACGATTTTGGCGGATGGGTAGAGCAGCAGTACCTTCCCGATGAGCTCGTAGGACACCAGTACTACAAGCCCCGCCCGCTCGGGCAGGAGGGTGACATGGTGCGCGCCTGGTGGGCGAGAAGAAAGGGAAGTAAGTGACTGATAGCTGGGGATTCGGAGCCTCGAGTGACTAATGACTTGAATGCTGCTTTGGGGCATCACCATCATTTATACTCCGCGACGCTTAGGGAAACACTGATTCTGCGATTGAATCAGCGTTTCCCTAGATCCTTCGACTCGGTTCTCCTGTTTTAGATAAGCCATTTCCCAATATACGACGTTTTTCTCCGCTCAGGATGACGAAATGCGCCGCACCACCCCCGCTGAACCCATAGAACCCGCCCCCTCTTTCACATGCAAGCAAAGGGCAGCACGCCCCACGGGCTAAGGAAACGCTGATTAAATCGCAGAGTCAGATTTTACAAGAATTTTTATACATAGCTTCGTCATAACCTTCCTTAAATAGCTCGCTATTCTCGTCAGATTATTCCTTGCTATGCATAAAAATTCAAGAGTAAAATCAGACGGCGATTTAATCAGTGTTTCCTAACCCTGAACCTAATAAAGGAGATATAACCATTTATCCATGAAAAAGAAGACAGCAAGCCGGAGACGGACGACGAGAGTGCAGAAGAGCGAGGAGAAGAGCTATGAGATCACAGGTGTGATCCTCTTCCTCTTCGGCCTTTTTATTCTCTTTAGTCTTTTTAGCGACAGTACCGGTTTTTTCGGAGATATTACGAATAAAGGCAGCCATTTCCTCTTCGGATTCGGCGCGCCTTTCTGCGCCCTTTTGATGATGTTTTTCGGTGGGCGCTATGCCGTGACATCGAAAGGAATTTCCTGGGACAGGCGCGTTGCGCTGGTCATCCTGCTGGTGCTGCTCCTCTTCATGGCGGTGCATCATTTTCTGGTTCCTTTTGGAAGAGAAATGGATATCCAGTCGATCCTCACCTATGGCGGGATCGTCGGGGCGGGATTCTGCGTCTTTTTCCATGATGCGATGGGATACTGGGGGACGACGCTGGTGCTCCTCGGAGCCATCGTGATCGATGTGCTTTTGCTGACGCACTGGTCGCTTTCGCATGGCGCGCAGAAGGTGGGCTCGAAGGCGCAGGTACTCGGAAAAAAAACAGGCGAGAAGATCGAAGCCGCAGCCACACGGCTCAGGGAAAAGAAAGCGGCGCTGGATGCTGCGAGAAGTGCTGCCAGGCTGGAAGTACTTGATGATAAGCCGACGGAGTTCATTTACAAGAAGAATGAAGAAAATGCGGCAGAATCGCCGGATGAGGAACTGCCGGCAGAAGATATGGCGGTCCCTGCGCAGATGCCGGATGCGGAAGAGCCACCGATTTCCTTAGAAGAACCTATAGAAGAACCTGCCCCAGAAGCAGATAAAGAAGCACAGGAAGAGCCGTGGACGTTAGAGGAGCCGGTCAAGGACATGGAAGAGCCGCCAATATCGCCGCTGCCGGAAGCGGAGGATGAAGTGGCAGAAGAACCGCTGGAAGAACCGTCTGAAGAGCTGGCCGGGGAAGAGAAGCCGGAGGAGGACATTCACCCGATACCGCCAGCGCCAGTCTCAGCAGACCCGGCTCATCCCGCACCAGCTGCGGAAACGGGGCCGGTGTATCAGTTTCCTCCGCTCTCGCTTCTTCATGCGGGAACGGGTGCGGGACAGGGAGAGGCCGATGCAGGACAGAAGGCGGCACTCATCGAGTCGACGCTTGCCAGCTTCGGAGTCCGGGCGAAGGTGGTCCACTACAGCGTGGGGCCGACGGTGACGCGCTTCGAACTCAAGCCGGAAATGGGCGTCCGCGTGAGCAAGATCGAAGGACTTTCGAATGAGCTCGCCATGGCGCTTGAGGCGACACATATCCGCATCGAAGCCCCGATCCCCGGAAAATCTGCGGTCGGCATCGAGATCCCGAATACGAAGGCGGCCTCTGTGCCGCTTCATGATGTGCTTGCCAGCGATGCCTTTCAGCATGGCAAGGGCCACATCCTTGTGGCCTTGGGAAAGGACATCACCGGGAAGACGGTCGTGACCGATCTGGCGAAAGCCCCGCATCTTCTGATTGCAGGCTCGACCGGCAGCGGCAAGAGCGTGTGCATCAATTCCATCATCACGAGCATTATTTATCATAGCCGCCCGGATGAGGTGAAGCTCATGCTCATCGACCCGAAGGTGGTCGAGCTGTCTGTCTATAATGGTATCCCGCATCTGCGCACGGAAGTCGTGACGGATATGAAGAAGGCGCAGGGCACATTGAATTGGGCTGTCCGTGAAATGGAGGCCCGTTACCAGCTCTTTGCCGGGGCGAAGGTGCGAAATATCGAAGGGTATAATAAGCTGTATCCTGACAAAAAGATGCCCTATATTTTACTGATCGTCGATGAATTTGCCGACCTCATGAACGTCGCGGCCAAAGAAGTCGAGGTCCTGATCCAGCGTCTGACGCAAAAGGCGCGTGCCGCAGGCATCCATCTGATCCTTGCGACGCAGAGACCATCAGCCGATGTCATCACCGGCGTGATCAAATCAAACATTCCGAGCCGTATCGCATTCATGGTCGAGTCGGGCCTCAATTCCCGCATCATTCTGGATGAGGGCGGTGCAGAATCGCTGCTCGGCAAGGGCGATATGCTCTTCAAGCAGGCGGGAGCGCTCAGTACTGTCCGTATCCAGGGGGCATTCATCTCGGACGAAGAGGTCGAGGATGTGGTGAACTATGTCAGGGCGGAATGCATCCGTCAGGAAAGCCATGTCATCTATGAGCCGATCGATCTTTCTATCCCGGAAAAAACAGAGAAAGAGGACGAAATGATCGAAGAGCAGGATGATCTCATGCCGGAGGCTTCGGAATGGGTGCTCGATACGAAGCGTGCTTCTGTCTCCGCTCTCCAGCGCCGATTCCGCATCGGGTATACCCGGGCCGGCCGTCTTATGGATACCATGGAGCGCCTCGGTATCGTAGGCCCTGCGGAAGGGGCAAAGCCAAGAGACATTCTTGTCGATAAGGAGCAGCTTTCTGATATTCTTGCAGGCGGGAAGAAGGAAGAGCCTTCGGACTAGGAATCGGTCTTCACCTGTATGGTGTTTTCTGAAAAGAGCGCCATACTTGTGACTGCGGATCGGGGACCAGCTACACGTTTCTTCCGATTCTCTGATAGAGCCTGTATCGAAATGAGGTGATCCATCTTGAAACGTCTATGCTCCGTCATACTGTTTCTCCTGCTGGCAGGCGGTGCTTTTTGGGGGATTCTCCGCTATGCGAAGAATCTGGAAGCAGAGCGGCGCCAGGAACAGCATCCTGTGAGCAAAGTCGTCGTGTTGACGAATCTTTCACCGGATGTGCTGGATCCGGTGAAAGACGCTTTTTATAAAGAGCAAGGGCTTGCTGTAGAGATCTCCTATGTATCTGGCGCAGATCTATTAAAGAAGACCTCCGCTGAGGAAAAGGCAGCGGATGTGGTGATCACCAGTCAGGATATCCTGATGCGGATGAAAGAGAACGGAGAGCTCGCAGCCTATTCATCCTCGCGTACGGATACGGCGCTGAATCTTTTCAAGGATGAAGAGGCGTATTGGACAGGTCTTTGGGTGGATCCCATCGTGTTTGCGGTGAATCCGGATTTTCTTAAGAAGAAGCCATTTTCCTATACGTGGGCAGAGGTCTTCACGAGGGAAGAGGCACAGCTTTCGATGACGGACTTCATCGCCGCCGACATGTCGAAGGATCTCCTGATGTGTCTCATCGAGCACTTCGGGCCAGATTATGCGATGGAACTCTTGGGCAAGGCGCAGCAGCATCTCGTACAATATGGGAAGTATCTCTCTACGCCGTCCCGTATGGCGGCGATGGGAAAGTGTGACATCGGGATCTCCGGGCTGAATGAAGTCCTTCGCACGAAGCGGGAGAAAATGCCTGTCATGATCATTTATCCGGAGGATGGTGCTCCCTGGTACCTCTATGGGACAGGGCTTCTGGCAGAAAGCGCACATCCTGAGCGGGGAGAGCGCCTGATAGACTGGCTTCTGGACTCGGTGAAATATAAAAGCATCATGGAAAAGAACGGGAACTACTTCATTTATGTGAATGATGATGCGGCAGAGCCCGATGCGGCCGGCAATGAACTCGTTTTTTGGGAATTAGAAAAAAGATATCTGGATGAAGGCAGAAAGGATCTGCTGAATCTATGGGGAGAAAAAGTACGATTTGGAGGAACAAAGAAGTGACGAAGAAATTAGGATTTATCAGCCTTGGCTGCTCGAAGAACCTGGTCGATACGGAAATGATGGTGGGCATCATGGAGAAGGCCGGTTATGAACTGACCGAAGATCTGGCAGAAGCGCATGTCATCATTATCAATACCTGCACATTCATCGATCCGGCTAAAGAAGAGTCGATCCAGATGATTCTGGAAACGGCGGAATACAAGAAAACAGGTGTCTGTGAACGTCTTGTGGCTGCCGGCTGCCTCTCACAGCAGTACAAGGAAGCGCTTGCGAAGGAGATCCCGGAAGTCGATATTTTCATCGGTACAGACTCCTGGCAGGATATTCTGGATGCCGTGAATGAATCCTATGCCAATGGCGGAGAAAAGGTGTTTAAATTCGGCACCATTCCCTGCGCGAATGAAGAGCTCATCCCGCGTGCTTCGCTGACGCCGAAATATACCGCCTATGTGAAGATCGCTGAAGGCTGCAGCAATGGCTGCACGTTCTGCTACATCCCCTATGTACGCGGGCCGATGAGAAGCCGCCCGATCTCTTCCATCGTCCATGAAGTGAGACGTCTGGCGGCTGAAGGGGTGCGTGAATTCAACCTCATCGCGCAGGATCTTTCCTGCTACGGACGCGACCTCGGGACGAATCTCGCAAGCCTCCTTCGTGAGCTCGTCAAGATCGAGGGTGTGAAGTGGATCCGTCTTTTCTATCTCTATCCGACCTACTTTGATGATGAACTCTTGGACGTCATCCTGCACGAAGATAAGATCTGCAAGTACGTGGATATCCCGCTGCAGCATATCAGCAATGCCGTGCTCACTCGTATGCACCGCCGCGATTCCTCGGAGAGCATTTATGCTCTTCTTCGCAAGCTCCGCGCTGCCAGACCGCGCATGACCATCCGCACGACGCTCATGGTCGGATTCCCGGGAGAGACAGAGGCTGATTTTCAGGAGCTCTGTGACTTCATTCGGGAGATCAAATTCGACGATATGGGGGCCTTTACATTCTCCCCGCAGGATGGTACGCCTGCGGCGCGCATGACAGATCAGATCGATGAAGAGGTAAAGGAAGACCGCTACCATCAGCTGATGGCGATCCAGGCCGGGATTTCGGAAGAAAACAATGAACGCCTCATTGATACTGACGCGGAAGTCCTCGTCGAGGAAATCATCGAGGATGGCGAGGGACATAGACAGGCTAAGGGCCGTACGTCCTATCAGGCGCCCGAAGTCGATGGGAATGTGTATATCGACAACCCGGGAGATCTGAAACCCGGCGATTTCGTGAATGTCCATATCATCGACGGATATGCGTATGATCTGATCGCAGAAGTGAAGGAATAAAAGATTCAAGGTTCAGGTGTATGGGTTCAAGGCTCTCGCGGCGGCTTCGCCGCCAATAGTTAGGCAGGGCGATGCCCGAAAGCAGCATGCAAGCCACCAGCCGCCGGTCACTTTTAACCCGATCCCTTTTCTTCCTACAGCCCATCAAGGAGAATATGCATGATCACTGAAATCATTACCACTGGCACCGAGCTCCTGCTAGGGGAGATCGATAACGAAAACAGTCGTTATCTGGCGGAGCTCATGAATGAACATGGATTCACTGTCGCCTTTATGACGACGGTGGGGGATAATCCGGAGCGGATGAGAGCGGCCTTTGCTACGGCACTCTCCCGAGCAGATCTTGTCATCACCTCGGGCGGCCTTGGTTCGACGCAGGGAGACATCACGAAAAAGATCGGAGCCGAGGTACTTGGACTTCCCTATGTTCTCTTTCCGGAAGAGGCAGCGCGTCTTGCTGCGTACTACAAAGAAAAGGGACGCCCCTATCTGCCCTCTTTATCGCGCCAGGCGTGGTTTGCTGAAGGCGCGGAGCTCCTCAGGAATGAAGCCGGCTCTGCCAGCGGCTGCCTCCTTTCGCATCACGGGAAATTTCTGGTACACCTTCCCGGACCTCCTTTCGAGATGAAGAGGATGGCAGAAAAACACATGCTCCCCTCACTCAAAAAACGGCTGGGAGAGATGGGGACGATCCGCTCCATGATCCTGCCGATCCCCGGCAGGACGGAGGCGGAGATCGAAGAGACCATCATAGACCTCATCCTGGCGCAGGAAAATCCCACCATCGCCCTTCTTGCACGACCGGGGTATATCGCTCTTCGTGTGACGGCGAAAGCGGAAACGGCAGAGGCGGCCTATGCGCTGATGTCGCCGCTGGTGACAGAGCTCAGGAAGCGACTCCCCATAGCTGACTATCACATCGAGCAGCATGTGCGGGAAGACCTCGTTGCTCTTCTGGAGAAGACGCATCTTTCCATAAGCGCTGCCGAGTCCTGCACTGGCGGTCTCATCGGAAAGCTGATGACGGATCTTCCGGGCAGCTCTGCTTATTTCAAAGGAAGCGCGGTCACATACTGGAATGAGGCCAAAGAAAATGTGCTGGGGGTCTCTTCGGAGACGCTTTCCCGCTATACGGCAGTCAGCGGAGAAACGGCAAAAGAGATGGCAGAGGGCAGCCGCCGCCTGTATGCATCAGACATTGCAGTCTCGACGACAGGATACGCGGGTCCCGGAAAGGGGGAACGCGGCGAGCCTTCCGGCACCGTCTTCCTCGCCGTCTCCGGCGCATATGGTACAGAGGTATATGAAGAGCATTTCCTGGGCTCCCGGAAGAGTGTCCGCTATGCTGCCGCAGAGAAAGCGATGTACTATGTGATGGAGTACATCAGGAAACGGATCGGGAAGTAAGCAGCAGGCGCTTTCCTCGCGCAGCATTTTCCATACATCAAAAAAGACACACTCTCTTTTTGATCAGCCCCTGTCAAGTTTATAAAGGAGAATATGGATGAAGCTGTTTTTATGCTCGCACTTTTCAAGTGTAGGAAGTTTGATAAAAGAAGAAATTGATAACAAAAAAGTTGCATTTATTCCAACAGCATCGCTGCGTGAAGGCTACACCGGTTATGTCGGCTCGGCTCGAAAACTATTCAAAAAGTTGGGAGCAATCGTAACTGAAATTGATATTTCAACGGAGGCTTATTCAACGATACAGTCTGTTTTTGAAGATGCGGATGTGATATATTTTACCGGCGGAAATTCTTTTTTCCTTATAGACCAGCTCCGTAAAACGGGAACGGATGAGCTGTTGAAGAAAGAATTGGCAAAGGGAAAACTGATGATTGGTGAATCGGCAGGTGCGATTATATGCGCTCCAAGCATCCAATATATCGAGCAAATGGATGAAAAGCCGGAGGACTACTCACAAGAAGATGATGCAGGGCTTGATTTGATTGATTTCTATGTTCTTCCGCATTATCTTACAGCACCATTTAAGAAAGTTACCGAGAAAATAATGACCGAGTTTTCGGATTTGAATCTATGCCCAATTAACAACCGTCAGGGAATTGTAATTGATGGTGAAGGTTCAAAGGTTATTTGCAAAGACTAATTTGAAAATTCAAGTTTGTCGAACTGATAAAATCCCTTTAGGAACTAAAGGACGCACTACTCTCTGTCGAGAGTAGTGCGTCCTGCGGAGCTTCATTCCCGGTCAGCAGAAGAAAACTGCTCGACTGAGCATGTTTCATCACTTCGTTCCGTCAAGGTGGCTACACCCCCTTGCGACGCTTGTGCGTCTATCCCTTGTGGACTTGCTGTTCGCCGCCAGCAAGTTTGGAAAAACAAATACCGAAAATCAGACCGTTGACTGGTCGCAATGTGCGAAAAGTGATCAGCCCCTGTTAAGGTAGACATGGCAAATATCTAAAAATTATAGCCGTAAGTTCCATGTTGGTGTT
>OIXX01001076.1_pt1 | contig 10770 bp, 9 predicted proteins | sample 1588161 | NCBI WGS metagenome assembly OIXX01 (sample SAMN03283274) | human gut metagenome | biome: human-associated habitat; material: feces | host: Homo sapiens | place: Peru | collected 2012
ATTAGCGGCTTGGATAGTCAGTATCAGGGAAACCTTTATTTCAAAAATCAGAACATGCGTGATTTTTCAGAGCGTGACCTGACCTATTTTAGAAAGGCCCATATTGGCTTTGTCTTTCAAAATTTCAATCTGATCCCTCATCAATCAGTCCTTGAAAATGTCAAGATGCCTCTTTACGTTAAAAATATGACTGACAAAGAGATGGTCGAGATTGCGGCAAAAGAGCTCAATCGTCTTGGAATTGGAGGCTTTATCAAGAAAAATGTTAAGCAGCTTTCTGGTGGGCAAAAACAACGTGTGGCCATTGCCCGTGCCTTGGTCAATAATCCAGAAATGATTGTAGCGGATGAACCGACAGGTTCTCTTGATTCTCAGTCTCAGGAAAATGTTCTCGAAATTTTTAAAGAGCTAGCTGAGGCGGGCAAAACTGTGATTATCGTAACCCATAACCCTGAAGTGGCGGATTATGCGGATGTTGTCATTAAAATGAAGGATGGTGAAGTCGTTGAAACAATCGAAAAATAAGGGGTTGACCCTCAAGCATAAACTTAAATTGTCATTGAACAACTTTATGGAACGTAAGTGGCGTAATCTTTTGATTGCGACGGCCACTTCCATTGGTTTTATTGGTGTCTTGATTTCCTTTGGTTTGGGAAATGCTATTGTTGGTATGATTAATGACAGTACCGATGATGGCAACATTCCATCTCAAATTCAGATTAGTCTGAGTGCTAAATCAGCAGGCAGAGGGGTTCTAAATGCGGATGATGAGAAGTTTATTCGTAGTCAGATTAAGAGTGATGACATTAAATATTTGGAGAGCCCCTTTGGCATGAATATGACCAGTCTTACCCTTGATGGTAAGACCATGGATTTCAGTAAGGACCTTCCTAACTATTCTCAGGTTATCAGTCTCTACAAGAACACAAAAATATCTACATCTCGCAATGGTAAGGATAAGATTTCAGCTGGGAAGCCTTTTCAATCGGCAGATGAAGAGGGCTTGACCCTTCCGATGAGCTTTGTTAAATACTATAACCAAGAAACCGGGAAGAAGCTCAAGGCTAAAGACTTTATCGGAAAAGAAATCTCAGCTCAGATTGTTGAAAATACTGCTGAGGGAACTAAAGTAGCGGATATCAAGACTAAGATTGTCCGTATTGTTGATGACAGCGAGGATGCTGAAGAAAGCACTAGTTATATGCCTGCCAAACAATTGGAAGCCCTACTCAAAGAAAATGGTTTTACCAAGACAGTCTCTTACATGCTTTTGGAGCTTAAGGATCCAGCCAAGACTGAGCAAGTCACTAAAAAATTGCAGAGAAACAAAAAGTACCTGGTGCTTTCTCAACAGGCCATCCTAGATGTGATTATTAAATTCATCCGTGTTATCCAGGCTCTCTTGATTATCCTTTCGTCACAAGCTATCCTAGTTTCGGCTGTTATGATTGGGATTATCATCTATATCAATATCATGCAACGTTCAAAAGAGATTGGTGTTATGAAGGCCGTAGGTTACCTTAATCGTGACGTGAAAGCTATCTTTGTTTATGAAGCACTTTGGATTACGAGCATCTCCCTGGCTCTTGCCCTCCTTGTATCGCAGGGAGTTGGAAGCTTGGCCAATATGATTGTTTCACATTTCTACCCAAGTGTCAGCAAGGTATTTGATCTAAATCTGACATCGATTTTCATTATGTTTGTCTTCTCACTCTTAATGGGATATGTGTCGGCCTACCTTCCAGCCCGTAAAATCAGTAAAATGGACCCTGTCGAGTCCCTAAGATATGAATAGAAATGAAGAGTAGTTCACCAAGACTACTCTTTTTTAATATACAAACATTAGAAAAATTTGAAAATCCAAATAATAATTAACTTTCTGAAAAGTGGAGGCAATTGCTTAAAAATGCTATAATAGTCGCATATAAAAGCTATTGACAACAAAATGAAGCACCGATTAGATTGGAGAAATTCTATGTATAAAGATGATAGTTTAACCTTGCATACTGACTTGTACCAAATCAATATGATGCAGGTTTACTTTAACCAAGGCATTCATAATAAGAAAGCTGTTTTCGAAGTCTTTTTCCGTCAGCTCCCTTTCAAGAATGGTTTCGCCGTTTTTGCCGGTTTGGAACGTATTGTTAACTATCTTGAAAATCTGACGTTTTCAGAAACCGATATTGCCTATTTGAAGGACCTTGGTTACCCTGCTGATTTTCTAGATTACCTAGCTAATTTAAAACTTGAATTGACCATCAATTCGTCACTTGAGGGAGATTTAGTGTTCGCTAATGAACCGATTTTCCAGGTGGAAGGTCCCTTGGCCCAGTGTCAACTCGTAGAGACTGCTTTGCTTAACATTATCAATTATCAGACGCTGATTGCGACCAAGGCAGCTCGAATCCGCTCAGTAATTGGCGATACCCCTCTTTTAGAGTTTGGAACACGTCGTGCACAAGAGATGGATGCAGCAATTTGGGGTACCCGTGCAGCTGTGATTGGTGGTGCGGATGCGACATCAAATGTTCGTGCCGGTAAGATTTTCGGCATTCCAGTTTCTGGTACTCACGCTCATGCTCTTGTTCAGGCCTATGGCAATGATTACGATGCCTTCAAAGCTTATGCATCTACTCATAAAGACTGTGTATTCCTTGTGGATACCTATGACACTCTCAAAATTGGTGTTCCTAATGCCATTCGTGTAGCTAAAGAGCTGGGTGATAAGATCAATTTCTTGGGTGTCCGTCTTGATTCAGGTGACTTGGCTTACTTGTCTAAACAAGTACGTAAGCAACTAGATGCGGCTGGTTTCCCTAATGCCAAGATTTATGCTTCAAACGATCTTGATGAAAATACCATCCTTAACTTGAAGATGCAAAAGGCCAAAATTGATGTTTGGGGTGTCGGTACCAAACTTATCACTGCTTATGACCAACCAGCCTTGGGTGCTGTCTACAAGATTGTCTCAATCGAGGATGATCAGGGTGTCATGCATGATACTATCAAATTGTCCAACAATGCTGAGAAGGTATCAACACCAGGTAAGAAGCAAGTCTGGCGTATTACAAGTCGTGCTAAGGGTAAATCAGAAGGTGACTATATCACCTTTGCGGACACAGATGTTAATGTTTTAGAAGAAATTAATATGTTCCACCCGACCTACACCTACATCAATAAAACTGTCCGTGATTTTGATGCGGTACCACTCTTGGTACCTATCTACGATAAGGGCCAACTCATCTATGACTTGCCTAGTCTTAATGAAATCAAGGCTTATGCGACTAAGGAATTGGATGAGCTTTGGAATGAGTACAAGCGCATGCTAAACCCTCAAGATTATCCAGTTGACTTGGCCAAAGACGTATGGGATAACAAGATGACCCTTATTGACAATGTACGAAAGAAAGCCCATAACTTGCCAGAGTAAAAGGAGACATTATGACTTTGCAAGAAACAATTATTGATCAACTAGGGGTTAAACCTAACATTGATCCAAAAGAAGAAATTCGAAAATCTGTTGATTTTTTGAAGGCTTATATGCTCAAACATCCTTTCCTTAAGTCTTATGTTTTAGGGATTTCCGGAGGTCAAGATTCTACCTTGGCTGGCCGTTTAGCCCAACTTGCCGTTGAAGAGCTTCGTGCAGAGACAGGGAAAGACTATCAGTTTATTGCCATTCGCTTGCCTTATGGAGTGCAGGCAGATGAGGATGATGCCCAACGTGCCCTTGCTTTTATCAAGCCAGATGTGAGTCTTGCGGTTAATATCAAAGAAGCTGTAGATGGTCAGGTTGCTGAACTTGCCAAGGCAGGCGTAAACGTTTCTGACTTTAACAAGGGAAATATCAAGGCCCGTCAACGTATGATTACCCAATACGCAGTTGCGGGAGAAAATAGTGGGGCAGTTATCGGGACAGACCACGCCGCTGAAAACCTTACTGGCTTCTTCACAAAATTTGGCGATGGTGGTGCGGATATTTTGCCGCTCTTTCGTCTAAACAAGCGTCAAGGTGCAGCCCTTCTTGCAGAACTTGGTGCGGACAAGGCCCTTTATGAAAAAGTGCCAACAGCTGACTTGGAAGAGGACAAACCAGGAATCGCTGATGAAGTGGCACTTGGTGTGACCTACCGTGAAATTGATGATTACCTTGAAGGCAAGGAAGTCTCAGCCAAAGCTCAGGAAACTATTGAATCTTGGTGGCGTAAAGGTCAACACAAACGTCACTTGCCAATCACTATTTTTGACGATTTTTGGAAATAAGAGGAGAATATGATTTATGATTAAAGCTTACATTGACTTTTGGAAGCGTGCTTTTGACTTTAGAGGACGTTCAACACGTCCAGATTTTTGGTGGACTTATTTGGTTAATGTCATTATTATGACCATTCTTGTCGTATTTTGTATTCTCATTCCATTGTTCAGTAATGTTGATTTTAACGACCCAGCTCTGTTAAATAATCCGGCTGAACTGCGACAATTGATTATGGGCTATGCATGGCCAGTCATGCTCTTTGGTTTAATTGAACTCATCCCACAATTGTCCCTCCAAACACGTCGCTTGCGAGATGCAGGCTTTCATCCAGCATGGGTACTTCTAAGTTGTATGGGGTTCATACCGATCGTGGCTTTATTCTCAATTTTTGGAAGCATTGCACTTTTAATCATGTCTTGTATGCCAAGTAAAGCAGAGCCTCAAACAGTTTTTAATCAAGCGGAATAAGATTGTTGGTAACCCTAGGTTTGACCTAGGGTTATTTTTAAATTGAATTTTCAGAAATTAGTGATAAAATAGTAAGGAATAAGTCTTAAAAGGAGGAATCTTATGACTTCACTATCAAGAGATTTCACAGATAAACTATTTGCGGATTATGAAGCCAATGCTAAATACAGTGCTATTGAGAATGCTGTAACACACAACGGCTTGCTTAAATCCATCGAAACACGTCAATCAGCAGTTGAAAATGATCATGTATTTTCAATTGATTTGACTAAAGATGAAGTGTCTAACCAAAAGGCTTCAGGTCGTTGCTGGATGTTTGCGGCACTTAATACTTTCCGTCACAAATTGATTTCAGACTTCAAATTGGAAAGCTTTGAGCTTTCTCAAGCTCATACTTTCTTCTGGGACAAGTATGAAAAATCAAATTGGTTCTTGGAACAAATCATTGCTACAGCAGATCAAGAGATTGGCAGTCGTAAGGTTAAATTCCTTCTGGATACCCCTCAACAAGATGGTGGACAATGGGATATGGTCGTATCACTTTTCGAAAAATATGGTGTCGTTCCTAAATCAGTATATCCAGAGTCTGTAGCTTCAAGTAATAGTCGCGAACTTAACCAATACCTTAATAAACTCCTTCGCCAAGATGCTCAGATTTTGCGTGATTTGATTGCTGGTGGTGCTGATCAAGCTGCTGTTCAAGCTAAGAAAGAAGAACTTCTTCAAGAAATCTTCAATTATCTAGCTATGACTCTTGGCTTACCACCACGTCAGTTTGATTTTGCTTACCGTGATAAAGATAACAACTACCAATCTGAGCAAAATATCACTCCACAAGCTTTCTTTGAGAAATATGTAGGTCTTAAACTTAGCGACTATGTGTCAGTCATCAATGCTCCAACAGCTGATAAGCCTTATGGAAAATCATACACTGTTGATATGTTGGGAAATGTTGTAGGAGCGCCAAGTGTTCGTTATCTTAACCTTCCAATGGATCGTTTCAAAGAGCTTGCTATTGCACAAATGAAGGCAGGAGAAACTGTTTGGTTTGGTTCAGATGTTGGTCAAGTCTCAGATCGTCAAAAAGGTATTCTTGCAACTAATGTGTATGATTTTACAGCAAGCATGGATATTAACTTGACGCAAGACAAGGCAGGACGTTTGGATTACAGTGAATCCCTCATGACTCATGCCATGGTATTGACTGGAGTAGATTTGGATGCCGATGGTAAATCAGTTAAGTGGAAGGTTGAAAACTCTTGGGGAGACAAGGTCGGACAAAAAGGTTACTTTGTTGCTTCTGATACCTGGATGGATGAATACACCTATCAAATTGTTGTCCGCAAAGACTTCCTTACAGCTGAAGAATTAGCTGCTTATGAAGCAGAGCCACAAGTGCTTGCGCCTTGGGACCCAATGGGAGCCCTTGCTTCAAAATAAGAGGATACTTAAAAAACACTGGAATTTTATCCAGTGTTTTTAGTTGGCTTCATTAGAATTTATGGTTGTAAAAAGAGCTATCCAATGGATAACTCTTTTCGATTGCTTTTACTCATCAGCTGTAGAGGTGTTTGAATTTGAATGTTCAGAACCGTTAGAACCCGATGTTGAAGGATTTGTTGATGCATCAGGGCCATACTGTTGACTATCTTGTGAGCTTGATGAATCACTGCTTTGACTTGAACCTAGGCTCGATGAAGAACTAGAAGTTCCAAGTGAACCTGTATAGACGTTTGATGTCGAAGAACCAGTAAGGAAGACATAGCTACCGTTGTTATAAACACCGCTAGGCATATCAAAATCTTCAGAACCGGCACCATACATTTGGTTCAGATAGCTACTTGTGATACCGTAGATTTGTTTAGCGATATCAAGGTCTGAGCCATAAAGTGGAGTTTTACGGTTTTTATAACCTGTCCAAATCGCCATTGCATACTTAGTATTGTAACCAACGAAAGTTTCATCCGGAATCATAAGGTCAGCATAGACACCACTTTCTTTTTGTACTTTATAGTACTCATCGTCATCGTAGTTAGATGTACCAGTCTTACCAGCATTGATTGTACCAGGAACATAAGCTTCAGTTGCTGTACCACCTGTCAAGACCTGTTTCAACATGCTATTCATCATATAAGCTGTTTGTGGCGACATGGCCTTGGTACCTTTAGAATCGAATGATTTCGTTGAACCATCTTCAAACTTAATTGAACTGATATAAGATGGTTTATAGTAAGTACCACCATTGGCAAAGGCTGCATAGGCCGCTGCCATTTTCTCACTTGAGGCACCATATTTAGAATCTGATGATGATGTTGAAGATGAGATGGCGTTTGAATAGAACATCTCTGGGTATTCAATACCCAAATCTTTCAAGAAGGATTGAGCATAATCCAAACCAGTTGCTTGAAGGGCTTTAACCGCAGTGACGTTACGTGATTGTTGAAGTGCATAAGTCAATGAAATGCTTCCGTAATACTTACGGTCCCAGTTGTAAACTGGTGTTGAAGAACCTGGGAAATTGTAAGGATTATCGTAAACAGTCGTACCAGTGTTAGTGTATACCCCTTTTTCAATAGCAGGTGCGTAATCGGTGATAGGCTTCATTGTAGAACCCCAGTCACGGTCAGTTTGAACCGCTTGGTTTGTACCGAGGGCGATATTTTCGTCCTGGTGACGTGATCCCAATTGAGCAACCACGTGTCCATTGGTAACATCAATAATAGTAGAAGCTACTTGCAATTTGTCGTCAGGATAAGGAATATAATCGTTTGAGTTGTAGACATTCCAAATGTATTTTTGAATGTCAGGATTAAGATTCGTGTAGACATCCAATCCAGCTGAGTAGATGTCAGCATTAGCATCGTCAGATACCTGTTCAATAACTTGTTTGATGTAGTTATCTAAGTATGGCTCATAGCTAGCTTTCTTCGTAAGTGGAAGAAGGCCATCTGATACATCAGTTGCTTTAGCTTGCTCGTACTCTTCTTTAGAAATATTCTTGTCTTCATACATTTCGTCAAGAACAGTGTTACGACGTTCTTTGGCAGCATCTGGATTAGCATAAGGGTCATATTGTGTTGGTGCTTGTGGAATACCAGCAAGAAGAGCTGCTTGGGCAACAGAGAGGTCGCTCAAGTCCTTACCAAAGTAAGATTTAGCTGCAGTCTTCATACCGTAGTAACCATTACCCATATAAACCTTATTAATATAGAAGGTCAAGATTTCTTGTTTAGTGAATTGACGCTCCATTTGGAGTGACAACCAGATTTCTTGTGACTTACGTTTAAGGGTTTGGTCAGAAGTGTTAGTTGAGAAGTAAGCCAATTTAATCAACTGTTGGTCAAGTGTAGATCCCCCTTGGGTGCTACTATGACGAAGGTTATTAACGGCTGCTCCCATGATACGGTAAACGTCAATACCACGGTGAGTAAAGAAACGCTTGTCTTCGATAGAAGTAATGGCATTAACGAGAGTTGTTGGAATTTCATCTGTTGATGCACTTTCACGTTTTTCAGACCCCAAGTCAGCGATAAGACTACCATTGGTATCGTAGATCTTACTTGAGTTTGTGGATTGAAGTTTGTTTTCGGTGAGTTTAGGGACACTGCTAACATAGTAAGCAAAGAGCCCACCACCTGCGATGACACAGATTACAAAGAAAGTTAGCAATCCAATAAATCCGTATTTTGCAATACGCCAACCCAAAGTTTGATCAGACGAAGCTGAACGCTTTCCTTTACTAAAGCGAGAAGAATCCAAACGATTGATCTTTATGTTTTTAGCACGTTTAGTCAAACCGTTAAGTGATTCTTTAAAGTTGCTGAAATTAAATTTAGCCATTATGTGTTACCACCTAATAATTTTTCAATGATTTCTAAATAAGGAACTTGAGGATAAGCTGCTTCTGCAATTGCATAGCCTCTTTTTTTGATATAATCAAGAGGCATTGATTTTGTCCCCTTATCAATCTGATAAAAGGCAATCAGGTCTTTAGCGGGCAGAAGGTAGGTTTCCTTAAGCGTTGAGAAATGAAGTAGCACAAAGCAAATCCCATCTTGATTGATAACCTGAGACATGTGTTCAATTTGATGCGCATGAAAATTTTTCATAGGCATCGATGTCTTTTGTCGTGTCTCTTTGGCTTCAAAATCAATGTAGTATCCTTTGTAAACACCAGAGTAATCGGTAGTAGAGGCTTGTCTAAAGTAAGCCTCTACAATCTTTGCTCTTGAACGCTTTGGATAATCAACCTTGACAATCTGAACAGGAGTGGGTTTTTTGTGAATAACAGCTAAGCCACGTGACAAATAATAATCATTAGTCGCATTAATAGCAGATTCAAAGCTCATTCCCCGATTGGCAAAGTCAACACTATTGGATTTTTTAGGACGTGCCTGTGCAATCTTACGAGATATCTGATGGGGATAGTTTACCATTTCTTTCCCTTCTTCTTTATAAGATATGCATAAAGACTATTTCATTATACCATAAAATGAACGAGGAAAACAAGGAATGACATCACTACTGGTAACTGGTTATAAGAGCTTTGAACTTGGTGTTTTTAAAGATAATGATCCCAAGGTAACCATCATAAAAAAAGCTATTAAGCGTGATTTTAAGCGTTTTTTGGATGAAGGGATAGACTGGATAATTTTTACTGGAAATCTTGGTTTTGAATTTTGGGCGCTGGAGGTGGCCAAGGAACTTCAGACAGATTATCCTTTGAGATTAGCCACCCTTTTTCCATTTGAAACGCATGGGCAGAATTGGAATGAAGCGAATCAGGCCAAACTTGCAGCTTTTAAGCAGGTTGATTTTGTTAAGTATAGTTTTCCTGCCTACCAATCACCAGCTCAATTCAAACAGTTTAACCAGTTTCTCATTGACAACACCGATCAAGCCTATGTGTTTTATGAACCTGAAAATGAAACAAATCTGAAATATTTTTACGATATGATGTTAGAAGCAAAGGACTATCCTCTATCTAGGCTGACTTTTGATGACCTCAATGAGCTGATGTCAGAATAGGATATAATTAAGTTTTAAGCTTGCAATTTTATTATTTTTTCTGTATCATAAAAACATTAGACAGTAAAGTATTAGTAAGTTAGATAAGACAAGTATTGGAGAGTATCATGGCTAAAATTAATTTAACGCCCAAGAAAATCTACGAACAAGAATTTAAAACTAGTATGCGTGGGTACGATAAAAAAGAAGTTGATGAATTTCTAGATGATGTCATCAAAGACTATGGTGTTTATATTGCACTGGTTAAGGAACTGCAAGAGGAAAATGCAAAGTTGAAGGCTAAAGCCTCAGCTGCTCCTGCGAGTCGTTCAGCTTATGCAAGTACAACAAGTGAACCATCACGTGCCACTGCCAATGTAGCTTCATCTTCAAACTACGATATTTTAAAACGTATCAGTCGTTTGGAAAAAGAAGTCTTTGGAAAACAAATTGTCGAATAACTCTGGTTTTGTGCAATTTTTGGATAATCGCATGGTTGTTAGTCTTCCATGAGGAAAGTCCATGCTAGCACTGGCTGTGATGCCAGTAGTGTTTGTGCTAGGTGAATCAATAAGCCTAGGGACTTGATTCTCAAGTTACGGCGAGTGAACCGGCTAAGTCGTTGGATAGGTCTTAGTAGCTCTGAAAGTGCCACAGTGACGGAGTTTTTAGGGAAACCTAAAAAGTGGAACGCGGTAAACCCCTCAAGCTAGCAACCCAAACTTTGGTAGGGGCATGGGATGGCTGGAAACGAACGGACCATCCTGACTGCTTTGCAGTAGACAGATGATTATCGAAGGAAGTGGTGCCTAGTCACTTCTGGAACAAAACATGGCTTATAGAAAATTGCATATAGGTGAGGCTGAGACGCATGTCTCAGCCTTCTTTTAGCAAGAATTCCCTCATTTCAAATTTTTTAAGGATAAAGAGGAAAAAGATAAGCGAGAGGTTGACATTTAGACTTGTAATGATTAGATAAAAGGGTAACAATGAAAGAAACATTTACATTAGTAGCAACTGCTGCAGCAGGTCTTGAGGCT
>OIXX01001088.1_pt1 | contig 10661 bp, 8 predicted proteins | sample 1588161 | NCBI WGS metagenome assembly OIXX01 (sample SAMN03283274) | human gut metagenome | biome: human-associated habitat; material: feces | host: Homo sapiens | place: Peru | collected 2012
TAGCGAAAGGGCTGTCGCAAAAGCAAATAAATGCTTTGTGCGACAGCCCCTTTTATAAAATAAACACACAAACCGTACAGGACTGACGGAATCAAGTGGAATAACCACGTGAACTGTACGCGTACACGAACACGCCGACCGTCTGGGCAAGAAATTATTTTCTGCGCTCAGACGGCGGCGTTTTTTGTTGTCTGGGCCAGCCTTAAAGGAGAAATGTGTTATGAAACGAAATCGTTGGCTCATGGCGGCCTCAGCTGTTGGTTTACATGTATGTATTGGTAGTGTCTATGCGTGGAGTGTTTTGACGAAGCCTATTATGGCAGCTATGGGCTTTTCCCTGCAAGAAACGACATGGGCCTTTTCCTTGGCTATTTTATTCCTCGGCCTGTCTGCAGGTTGTTTAGGCAGTAAAGTACAACAAATGGGACCGCGCTGTTCTGGCCTCTTGGCGACAGGATTTTTTGTGACTGCTATGTTTGGTACGGCCTTAGCTATGTATCTCCATAGTTTGGCCCTCCTCTATATGTCGTACGGCGTCATTGGCGGTATCGGTTTAGGCATCGGTTACATTACGCCAGTGTCTACGCTAGTTAAATGGTTTCCAAATCAGCGCGGCTTTGCGACGGGCCTTGCCATTATGGGCTTTGGTTTTGCCAGCACCATTGCCGGGCCGTTAATGCAGTTTTTAGTCGCTCACGTCGGCTTAATTGCCAATTTCTTGATTCTCGGCATTATCTATGCTGTCATCATGACGGCATCGTCATTCTATTTAACACCGCCCACCGCTGCAGAAGCGGCAGCCTTAGGCGCAGTACAAGAAACGACAACGGAACAGGTCGCAGGGCCTCAGTTTTCCCTAAAAGAAGCGATGAAAACGTGGCAGTTATACGGGATTTGGTGGCTTTTCTTCGTCAACATTACATGCGGTATTGCCCTTCTCGCTGTGGCATCGCCAATGGCGCAAGAAGTGGCTGGTATGACACCGGCGGTGGCAGCGTCCATGGTCGGCATTATTGGCTTATTAAACGGTGCTGGTCGTATTGCGTGGGCTACCATTTCCGATTATATTGGCAGAGCTAATACGTATTGCCTCTTCTTTGCTATTGAAATCTTAGCGTTCTGGCGACTCGCGACGGAAACGAATGCCTTTAGTTTTGAAATCTTAGTGCTCCTCATCATTACGTGCTATGGCGGTGGTTTTTCGTGCATGCCTGCTTATTTGAGTGACCTCTTTGGGACGAAATGGCTCAGTGCCATTCATGGCCGTATTTTGACAGCTTGGGGTGCTGCAGGTATTGCTGGTCCCTTGCTCTTGGCGTGGATGCGGAGCTTAACAAATTCCTACGTCGGGACACTTCAATTATTTGCGGCTGTCTTCGTTTTATCCCTCATCATCATGGGTGTCTTGAAATACTCTACGCGCCATGGTCTTGCTGGTGAATATGCCGTAAAAGCCCATAAAACTAGAAAAGAAGCGTTATAGTTTTGTTAGAAAATTAAAAATATATCGCAATATACAACACAGATAGAAATTATCATCTGTAAAAAATAAGGCTCCCCTATACTTCGTCATGCGTGATAAAACCTGATGTATGCACAAAAGTATATTCTCATGTGGTATTGTTATATAGATGGAATCGAAAAAGTGTTGCAAAATTTATTGACAATGATTCTCGTAAGTGGTTTAATATAGGCATGTTAAGGAAAATACTACAAAGTACGAAATGTTTTTAAGGGGATGACCTAATTGTTAAAGAAAAGTAAAGCAATGAAAACGACGGTCGCTATGCTCGCCGCTGTTAGTATGGTTAGTGGATTAGTATTTGCAGATGTTACACCAAACGGTGCTGATGCAGGTTCTTTCCATGTTGTAGACCAAAGTCAAAATGCAGATAATACGACAAATAATGCTGCAAATGGTAAAGACCCTGTTAAAGTAGGGAACCATGCTGCTACACTCAATGTTATCGCTTCTAACAATGGCTATAAATCTGGTGCTGGCTTTACAGATGCCACAGGCAAGAAGCCGACTAATGCGAAAGGTCAAGAAATTGATGCGACAACAGGCGCTAGTATCTTAGTTACTGATGATACGACATCCTTGGAAAATCGTCATAACGCAGCTGACCCGAATGATCCAGATAAATATGCTGTTGATGCCAATAAAGCTAAAGTCGTTGTTACAGGTGAACGGACAGAAATGGGCTTAGCTACCTATGCTGGACCGACTGGCACGGCAACAGGCGCATGGGGGATTGCGACTGGCGCGTATTCTACAGCCTATGGTAATACAGCAAAAGCAACAGGCGCTCATGCTGCAGCTTTAACGTCGAATTCTACGGCCGCTGCTGCCGATAGTATCGCTGCTGGTTGGGGTTCTGTCGTTGAAAAAGGTGCTGATGGCGGTGTTGCTATTGGTAAAGGCGCAACCGTAAAAGCTGATGCTAAAGATGGTGTCGCTATTGGTGCAGGAAGTGTAGCTGATCAAGCTAATACAGTTTCTATTGGTAGTGCTGATTTACAACGTAGATTAACTAACGTAGCAGATGGTGTTATTTCGGCAAATTCTCATGATGCTGTAACTGGTCGTCAGCTCTACAAAACAAACCAGGAACTCGACAACGTCGGTGCCCTCTCTGCAGCTCTTGCAGGTCTTCATCCCCTTGATTATACAGGTACAGGCTCGAAAGTTAGCGTAGCAACAGCAGTTGGCAACTACGACGGCAAGAAAGCATTGGCTGTTGGTGGTTTCTACAACTTCAGCCCTGACGCTATGATGTCTCTCGGTGCTTCTATGTCCTTCAGTGGCGATAAGAAATACGCTGAAAACTTAGGCTTCACTTTCCGCGTTGGCGAAGGTGCTTCTACGGCTCCGGCAGGCCATCACGATGAAATGGCTGACCGCTTCGTTGCTATGGAACAAGCTATTTCCGAATTGAAAGCACAAAACGAAGCTTTATCGCAGCAAGTTACGGCTGTTGAACAAGAAAACAAAGATTTAAAAGCTAAAGTTGGTACATTACAGAAATAATCTGTTTCTCTCTCCACATACAGTTGATACCGCAAAAGGGCTTCCATTCGTTGGAAGCCTTTTTGTTTTGCTGTTATTTTCTTGTGATTTGCTTCACATCTATACGTCTCTGTTATAATGAATGAAAATGATTGCTATTTATGAATAATGACTGAAAATGATTGAAAATGAAGGAATATGATAATATAATACAAGTATAAGAACGAATGAAAGGAGTGGTTCCATGTTGACAGAAGAACGACAAGAAGAAATCGTTCGTCTTGTCAATGCAAGTGGTGCCGTATCTGTCCAAGATTTGGTCAATTATTTAGATATTTCCGAATCGACTGTACGGCGTGACTTGTATGCCCTGGACCGGGAAGGCAAGCTCAAACGCGTTCACGGTGGTGCCACCACAATACAGGACTGTCCGGCTTATGAAGCGGATATGGAAAGTCTCCAAGACAAGTATTCCTTTCATATGCTGGCTAAACGACGCATTGCCCAGTACGCAGCCGGCCTGATTAAAAAAAATGACTTCGTCTACATTGATGCAGGCTCGACGACAGAGCAAATGGCCGAATTCCTGGTTGATTCGGAAGCAACCTTTGTGACGAACAGCTTGCCAATGGCCCAAAAACTTGGCCGCAACGGCGTCAAGGTCTATATGCTGCCGGGTCGGGTCAAGAGCAAGACCGAAGCCATTGTGGGCAGTGAAATGCGCAGTATGCTCATGCGGTACCATTTTACGAAAGGCTTTTTTGGTGCCAACGGCATTAGCCTGGATGAAGGCTGTACGACACCGGACGACGAAGAAGCGGCGTGCAAACACGCAGCTGTCAAGCAGTGCCGTCAGTGTTATGTCTTAGCTGATGCCAGTAAGTTTGGCTTGTCTTCTCATATTACCTTTGCCAAACTGCAAGATGTTTCTATTCTTACGGCAGCGATGCAGGAAGATGTGGCGTGGGAGCCGTATCAACGCCTTACGGAGGTGCATGTACTTTGATTTATACGGTTACATTTAATCCGTCTCTCGATTACGTCGTCTACATGAAGGAGTTTGCTGCAGGCGCGATTAATCGGGCAGAACAGGAAATGATTTATCCCGGCGGCAAGGGCATTAATGTCTCCCTCGTTCTCGGACATTTAGGCGTGCCGACGAAGATGTTCGGTTTCGTTGCAGGTTTTACGGGCCAGGAAATCGAACGGCTTGCTAAAGAACACGGCGGTGATTGTGATTTCATTCATTTAGACGCAGGCTGGTCGCGCATTAACCTCAAGGTCAGTGCAGCTGATGAAACGGCAGTCAACGGTATGGGACCTCATATTCCGGAAGATAAGCTCAATGCCTTGCTCGCCCAAATCGATGCCTTGCAAGAAGGAGACACTCTCGTCTTAGCTGGCAACATTCCTAGCGATATTCCTAATGATATTTACGAAAATATCTTAAAACGCCTCGATGGTAAAGGTATCTTGACTGTCGTCGATGCGACTGGGGATTTACTGAAGAATGTCATTAAGTATAAGCCCTTCCTTATTAAACCGAATATTGAAGAATTAGGTGAATTGTTCCATGTGACCTTGCGGACTGATGAAGAAGTGACGATTAGTGCGAAACAGCTCCAAGCTATGGGCGCACGGAATGTCCTCGTTTCCCTCGGCGGTGACGGTGCCCTCCTCATTAGTGAAGACGGCGCAGTCCATCGCATGAAGGCTCCGAAAGGGACCCTCGTCAATTCCGTCGGCGCCGGTGACAGCATGGTAGCTGGCTTCCTTGCAGGCTATGCTTCGTCTCACGGCGACGTAGAAGAAGCCTTGAAAATGGGCGTAAGTGCCGGCAGTGCGTCGGCTTTCCATGAATGGCTCGCGACGAACGAACAGATTCAAGCCATTTATGATACCTTATAATTTCATAATTTACGTAAAGGAGATATCCCCACATGCGTATAGTTGATTTACTGAAAAAAGAAAGTATTGACTTACACGCTAGTGTAAAAACGAAGGCTGAAGCCATTGACCATCTCGTCGATTTGATGGAAAAAGGCGGTAATCTCAAAGACAAGGAGGCGTATAAACAGCGCGTCCTCGCTCGTGAAGAAGAAGGCAGCACCGGTATTGGCGAAGGCATTGCTATTCCCCATGCAAAAACGGATGCAGTTACGGCTCCAGGCCTGGCTTCGATGATTGTCCGCGACGGCGTCGATTACGAAAGCCTTGACGATGAACCGGCTCACCTCTTTTTCCTCATTGCTGCTCCCGGTACAGGTGCGAACGTCCACCTCGAAGTATTGAGCCGTCTGTCCCGTATGCTCATGGATGATAACTTCCGCGAAGCTTTACTGAAAGCAGAAACGCCGGACGCATACCTAGCAATCATTGACAAAGCCGAAGCGGCACAGATTGAAGCCGAAAAAGAAGAAGCTGCGGCGGAAGCGGCAGAAGCTGATACGACGGCGGAAGAAGTGAAAGATGAAACACCGTCTGATAAACCTTTCGTCTTAGCTGTTACGGCGTGCCCGACTGGTATTGCCCACACGTACATGGCTGCAGAAGCGTTAGAACACAAAGGCCAAGCTATGGGTATTGATATCAAAGTCGAAACGAACGGCTCTGGTGGTGTGAAAAACAAACTGACAGCTGATGAAATCAAACGGGCTGCAGGCATTATCGTGGCGTGCGATAAAGACGTACCGACTCAGCGTTTTGCAGGCAAACAAGTCCTCTTTACGAAAGTGGCAGACGGCATTAAAAAGCCGGAAGAATTGATTCAGACTATTCTCGACGGCAAAGCACCGGTCTTTGAAGGCACGACTTCTTCGTCCGAAAGTGTTGCTGTTGAAGGCGGCGAAAAAGAAAGCGTTGGCCGTCAGATTTATAAACACTTGATGAACGGCGTATCTCATATGCTCCCCTTCGTCATTGGCGGCGGTATTCTCATTGCCTTAGCGTTCCTCTTCGATATGGGCAATGCCGGTACGGTAAACTTCGGTACCGGTACACCACTGGCTGCGTTCTTGAAGAATGTCGGTGGTTTGGCCTTCAGCATGATGATGCCGATCTTGGCTGGGTACATCGCTATGAGTATTGGTGAACGGCCAGCTCTCATGCCTGGTATCGTCGGCGGTTTCCTCGCCACGACTGGCGGCTCTGGTTTCTTTGGTGCTTTATTTGCTGGTTTCATTGCAGGCTATCTCATTATTGGCCTGAAAAAGGTATTCTCCCATTTACCGCAAGCTTTAGAAGGGACGAAACCTATCCTGATTTACCCGGTTCTCGGCCTCGTCCTCATCGGTGCGATTATGACGTACATCATTAATCCGCCGACAGCTGTCTTTAACGCGTGGATTTCGGACACCCTCAATAGCATGACTACGTCGAGCAAGATTATTCTCGGCCTCATCGTTGGCGGTATGATGTCCATCGACTTCGGCGGCCCGATTAACAAAGCAGCGTACGTCTTTGGTACGGCTTCTCTGATGAGTGCCTCTGGTACTGCTGTCAGCTCCGGCATTATGGCTTCGGTCATGATTGGTGGTATGGTTCCGCCTATTGCCATTGCGTTAGCAATGCTCATCTTCAAAAATAAATTTACACCGAAAGAACGGCAATCGACGATTACGAACTTCATCATGGGCTTGTCCTTCATTACAGAAGGGGCTATTCCCTTCGCTGCTTCGGACCCGATTCACGTCATTCCGCCGTGCGCTATTGGCGCAGCAACGGCTGGTGCCCTTTCCATGCTCTTTGGTTGCACCGTCCCGGCTCCGCATGGTGGTATCTTCGTCTTCGGTGTCGTCACGAACTGGCCCATGTACTTCGTATCCCTCGCGATTGGCGCAGTTGTTGCGGCTGTTCTCCTCGGCATTTTCCGAAAAAAACGGGAACAAGTATAACTGAGAAAAATTCTTTTAAATTTATAGTATATACAGTATAATATATGACATAGGTATCTATTTTTTAAGGAGGCTTTTATTATGAAAACATTTGACTACACTATTACTGATCCCCAAGGTATTCACGCTCGTCCCGCTGGTCTTCTCGTCAAAGAAGCAAAGAAATTCGAATCTACCATTGGCGTTTCTAAAGGCGGCCGTAAAGGTGATTTGAAGAAAATCTTCACGGTTATGGCTCTCGGTGCTAAACAAGGCGAAACCATTACGGTTACGGTTGACGGCCCGGATGAAGACACAGCAGCTCCGGCAATCGAAGCATTCTTGAAAGAAAATTTCTAAGGTACGGAGGAAACGAAATATGTTGACGCTGCACGGAAAAAGCGTGTTTAACGGCATCACAATCGGCCCTCTCGCGCTATTCCATCGTAACACCATTTCTACGGCTGTCCGCCCCATTGACGACGTAGACGCAGAAATCGCGCGCTTCCAAAAGGCCCGCGAAGAAGCTCAAGGGCAGTTGGATGACCTCTATGAAAAGGCCATTGAAAAAGTCGGCGAAGAACAGGCTGCTGTCTTTGAAGTCCATCAAATGATGCTCGAAGACGACGACTACATCGATTCCATTGAAACGATGATTCGCGACGAACAGCTCAATGCTGAAGCGGCTGTGGACCGGACGGCACAGCAATTTGCAGATATGTTCCGTTCTATGGAAGACGCGTACATGAAAGAACGGGCAGCTGATGTCCTCGACATTTCCCGTCGTGTAGAACAACAACTTTGCGGCGGCCCAGCTATTGACTTTAGCTCATACGACCACGTCATCGTCGCTGCAGACGACCTGGCGCCGAGCGAAACGCTCCAGCTCGATACGGACAAAATCTTAGGCTTTGTCACCTCTGCTGGCAGCACCAATTCCCATACGGCTATTTTAGCGCGTACCTTGGGTATTGCAGCTGTCGTCAGCACGGGTACAGTTCTCCACACGGACGTAGAAGGCGTGACCGCCATCATCGACGGCTTTACAGGCCATGTCTACATCGACCCTGATGAAGAAACGCTCACGAAGATGAAAGCGAAACAAGCAGAAGCGGCAGAACGGCAGGCCCGTCTCGACCAGCTCCGCGGTGTGCCGACAGAAACGAAAGACGGCAAGAAGATTAAGCTCTATGCCAACATTGGCAACCCGAGCAACTTGCCGCAAGTCCTCGAAAATGATGCTGAAGGCATTGGCCTCTTCCGCAGTGAATTCATTTACCTCGACAGCAGTGATTACCCGACTGAAGAACAGCAATTCGATGCGTATAAAAAAGCAGCGGAAGCACTGGGCGGTAAAACTGTTGTCATCCGTACCCTCGATATTGGTGCAGACAAACAAGTCAATTACTTTAACTTAGAACACGAAGAAAACCCGGCTATGGGCATGCGGGCTATCCGTATTTGCCTCACGCGGCCGAGCCTCTTCAAAACGCAATTACGCGCTCTTCTCCGCGCGTCAGCGTTCGGCAAAATTGCCATCATGTTCCCCATGATTATTTCGGTCGATGAAGTCCGTAAAGCAAAAGCTATCCTTCAGGAAGTTCGCGAAGAACTCGATGAAAAAGGCATTGCCTACGACAAAGACATGGAAGTGGGTATCATGGTCGAAACACCGGCTGCAGCCGTTATGAGTGATGAACTGGCAAAAGAAGTAGACTTCTTCAGCATCGGTTCTAATGATTTGACCCAGTATACGCTGGCTATTGACCGGCAGCAAACGAATCTCGATGACTTCTTTGATCCCCATCACCCGGCTGTGCTCCGCTTCATCCAGATGACCATCGAAAACGGTCATAAAGCAGGCATTTGGGTCGGCATTTGCGGTGAACTCGGTGCAGACTTAGAATTGACTGAAACGTTCCTCAAAATGGGCGTTGATGAATTGTCCGTCAGCCCTCCTGCTGTGCTTGGGTTGCGTGAAAAGATTCGTTCTATTAGTATTCAGTAAGCAGCATAGCGAAAGAGCTCTCTTTACAAAGAGAGCTCTTTTTTTGCATTTCACATTTTTCTAGCCTAAAACAGGGGGTAAAATCACATTTTTCCGTTTTTGCTAAAAAAATACGGCTAACAAATGTTAGCCGTACGCATTACAGATATATAAATTTAGATGTCATCTTCCTTGACTGTAGGCAAGACAATCGGTGTCTTATCGACGAGGTGGACGATGAGGAGCGTAATAATACAAATAACCCATTCGAAGTAAATGACATGTGGGAAAATCCGAATAGCCGGGCAAAGCTGCCAAGCAAAGAGGCCGACAATACCGACGAGGGTCGTATAGAAGGCTGTATTTTTACGGCACAAAGACGGGCAGAACATAGTGCACAAGAAGACGAGCGTAAATGCTGTCGTCAAGCTGAGGCCAATGAGCATGATTTTGACGATACCAACGGCATTGAAGGCAAGCCACAACGTACCAAGGCCAACGATGAGGATGATGAGCCGTGTTGCTTTGACGTAAGATGGTTTAGAAATATTTTTGTTAATGAACCGCTTGTAAATATCTTGGGTAATCAAGGTACTTGCACCAAGGAGAATCGTGCAAGCTGTCGAAACGTCAGCAGCCCACAGACCAGCCAAGGTCATACCGGACGAGAACGGGTCCAGGCTCATAATGATTTGCGGTAACGCCAAGGTTGGGTTTAAATCAGGGTATTGTGCTTTTGCAGCCATACCAAGGATAGCACAGATAAAACCGACTGGGAAAATGATGATACCACCGAGTACGAAGCCTCGTTTAGCAGCTTTTTCATTTTTGGCACCACAAGCGATTTGTACAGGTCCAGCCGTAATAGCCTGGGTCGTCATGACGATAATCCAGCCGAGGAGAACAGCCATAGACAGGCCGCTGAAAGGGCCAAACCAATCGAACGGCACTTGAGGAAGTGCTGCATTAATGCCGCTAATACCGCCGTCACGCAAGAGAATACGAATGAGGGCATAGACGATACCTAAGTAAATGACGGCAACGCTGAGGATGTTAGAAAGGCCAGATGACCACAAGCCGCCAATGGCCGTAATGCCAATAAAAACAATAGCACTAATAATCATGCCTGTATGCATAGAGAATACGTCGGGCATTAAGGCATGTAAAATAGAACCGCCAGCAACGTACTGCAAGGACGTAATACAAATCATGATGATAGACAAGCCAATAACGCTGATGACGCGGGCTTTCTGGTCATAACTGCGTTCGAATAATTCCGGAATGGTCGTACAGTTTAAAGACCGGTATTTCCCGGCAGCGACAAAGCCCATGATAATGGCCCCAATGGCCCAAGCACCGTTGTACCAACCAGCAGATAAGCCGATTTTTGTAGCACTTTCGGCAACGCCGACGGTCGAAGCAGCACCGACAGCCATGCCGGTGACACTGACCGCAATAAGGCCTGTTGAGAATTTACGGCCTGCAAATAAATATTCTGTCGGGTTTTTGCTGGCCCGACGCTTGACGTAAAAGGATATAGCGAATAATAGCGCAATATATAAAATGACAATACCTAATTGAATAGACACGATATATCCATCCCCTTCTATAAAATTCGCAACTATCGTTCCTAAGGATGCAACAATAGTAACGTAAATATGGTGCTATTATATGCTATTTTGTAGTAAAATACAATCCTTTTATGCGAAAAAAAGTAGAAACTATAAGACTTTTTCGTTTGATGAATTGCAACTTTTAGTGCGACACTCGTAATTCATGTACAAGTACCTCA
>OIXX01001095.1_pt1 | contig 10548 bp, 10 predicted proteins | sample 1588161 | NCBI WGS metagenome assembly OIXX01 (sample SAMN03283274) | human gut metagenome | biome: human-associated habitat; material: feces | host: Homo sapiens | place: Peru | collected 2012
AAGCCTCCCATTCCCTGGACTTTACTTTCCAGTCCAAGAAATGGGAGGCAGTTCACTTCCGGGTGGCGCCTTTTTTGGATGCGCACTCGCCACTTACGGCCTGGCGCGCGGGGTCACTCCGCGCTAGCCCACAAGCTGATGGGCGGCCATGCGCTCGAGGCACTCCATGACGAGGCGGCGCGGCATGCCCACGTTGAGCCGCACGAAGTCGTTGCCGCCGGCCACGTAGTGCGATCCGTCCTCGATGATCACGCCGGCCTCGCGCGCCATGTGGCGCGTAATCTGCCCGCCGTCATGGCCCGTGCCGGCCACGTTGACCCACGGCAGGTACGACGCCGTCATAGGCATGACCTCCCAGCCCTCCATGCGCTCATCCACAAAGGCGGCCAGCTGGCGGTACGACTCGCCCAGGTAGGCCGTCACGGCGTCGAGCCAGGCTGCGCCCTCGTTGTAGGCCGCGATAATCGCCGCGCAGCCAAACACGTTGGGCGAGGTGACCGAGTTCATCTCCAGTCGGTGGCGGAAGGTGCGCCGCAGCGCCTCGTTGGGGATGATCGCGTAGGATGTCTTGAGGCCGCCCAGGTTAAAGCCCTTGTTGGGCGAGGTGAGCACCACGAGGTTGTCGAGGTAGACCGCGTCGAGTTGCAGCGCCGAGGTGAACGTGCCGGCAAAGACGTGCTCGGAGTGCACCTCGTCGACCACGAGCAGCACCTGGTGGCGGTGGCACAGCTCGGCGGCGGTCGTGAGCTCCTCTGCGCTCCATACGCGGCCGGCCGGGTTGTGCGGCGAGCACAGCAGGTAGACCTTGGGGTGCTCGGCAGCCATCTGTGCGTCGAGCAGGTCGAAGTCAATCGTGTAGCGCCGATCATCGTAGACGAGCGGGCTGGAGATCACGCGCACACCGTTGTGCCGCGCGGCGTAGCCAAACGGGTCGTAGACCGGCGTGTTGAGGATCACGCAGTCGTTGGGCTGACAAAACGCCTGGTACAGGTAATGGAAGGTGGAGACGCAGCCGTACGTGAGCGTGATCCAGTCGCGCTGCACCTCGTTGTGGTGGCGCCGGCGCTGCCACGAGATCACGGCGTTGTAGAAGCCGTCGTGGGCCGACGTGTAGCCGTAGGCGCCGTTGGCGGCCACGCGCGTCAGCGCCTCGCGCACGCAGGGCGCGGCGGGAAAGTCCATGTCGGCGATCCACATGGGGATGAAGTCGCGTGGGGTGCCGGGGAACTTTTGCTCGATGATCTGCGCGTCCCACTTGCGGGCGTGGTCGACGCTGCGATCGGCCATCACGTCGAAGTCGAAGCTCTCGGCCATGCTGCCTCCTTGGCTTGGGCGGGCCGTCGGCCGGCGGCCCTGTCTGGCTTGGGCGTCGTGGGCGGCGCACTTGCCCGCACGCTCCGGGCGTCGCGCCCCACGCTGACGTTACCCATGCTAGGGCGTTGACGCCGCCGCGGCGTCACGGGGTTTGCACCGCGGGTGTGCAACGGACGGGCGCGTTGCACTGCAGGCGTGCAAGGGTCGATACAGCCACGCGTCGTCCACCCGCCTAGACTGCAAGCAGACCGAAGTTGGGCGCATCCTACGGCCGGGTCCGGACCCCCGACCGACTGCCGCGCCCTGATTCGAGGAGGAGCCTATGAATGAGGGCCTGATCTGCCGTCTGAGCAACGCTGACGCGATCGCCTGCCGCGAGCACGAGGTGCGTGCCGTGATGCACGACGAGCTCGACGCGCTTGCCGACGAGGTGACCTACGACCACCTGGGCAGCGTCATGTTCAAGAGCGCCGGCACCGAGGACAACCCCGTGCGCGTACTCGTCTGCGGGCACATGGACGAGGCTGGCTTCATGGTGCGCTACATCTCCGACATCGGCATGGTGCACGTGATCGGTGTGGGCAACCCGCGCAAGAACAGCGTGGACAGCCAGCTCGTGCGCATCACCACCCGCTCGGGTGACAAGGTGCGCGGCGCCCTGTTTGCCAAGCGCGACGCCGACGGCGCTCCCACCGACCTCTACATCGACTTTGGCTGTGAGACGGCCGAGGAGGTCTTCGCGCTGGGCATCCAGGTGGGCGACTGGGGCGTCTTTGACGCGACGTGCGCCGCGCAGCCCGACACCGACATTCTGCTGGGCAAGGCCTTTGACGACCGCGCCGGCGTGTACGTGGTGATCGAGGCCATGCGCCGCCTGGCCGCCACCGGCCACGCCGCCGAGCTGTGGTTTGCCGGTTCGAGCAGCGAGGAGGTGGGCTGTCGCGGCGCCCAGACCGCCACGGCGCACCTCGACGCCGACATCGTGATCCCCGTCGACATCGCCAACGCGCCCGAGTTCATCCGCACCTGGGAGAACCAGCGCAAGCTGGGCCACGGCCCGATGGTGGTGCACTACGACCGCATGCACGTGCCCAACGAGCGTCTGCTCCACCACGTGGTCGACACGGCCGAGGCTGCTGGCGTGCCCTTCCAGCGCGACATGTTCAAGGGCGGCGGCACCGATGCCGGTACCGCGCACCTCGTGGGAGACGGCAAGCTGGCCTGCGTGGTCGGCGTGCCGGTGCGCTATTGCCACGGCTCGTGGTCGGTGATGCGCGGGGGCGACCTCGACGCCGCGGTCGACCTCGTGTGCGCGCTGGCCACCTCGTTCGACCGCGCCACCTACGAGCGCCTGCGCAGCTTCGACTAGGCGCGTGGTCGCAGACGTGGCGGGCCGCCCCATGCGCTCCTGCCCGCCGCCCCCTCGTGCGCTGCCCGCGCGCACGCATCTGCCACAACAAGCCTGCCCCGAGGGACTAGGAAGCGAAAGGAAGATTCATGAGTACCAACGAACTGCAGGTCATGGAGATCATCTCGGCCGCGGGCGCCAGCAAGGCCAAGGCGTTCGAGGCCATCTCCTGCGCCCGGAGGCGCGACTACGCCGCTGCCCACGCGGCCCTCGAGGAGGCCAAGGCCATCGACCTCAAGGCCCACGAGGCGCAGACCCAGCTCATCACGGCCGCGCTCACCGGCGGCGACGAGGGCGCGAGCCTGCTGACCGTGCACGCGCAGGACCACTACATGTGTGCCCAGCTCGCCCGCGACATGGCCTCTGAGCTCGTGGCGATTCTGGAGGACCGCGACGCGGCGTGCGCAGCGCCCGACGCCGCGTCCGCCTAGCGCGCGGGAGCCTGCCGGTGCCTGACCCGGAGCTGCCCTCAAGTCCGTTCTGGCGCCACGGCCCGGTGCCCGGTCAAACGCCCGGCACGAACGGCGCCGTTCCCGGCGCCCCGACAACGTGGACCGTGCGGGGCCCTCGCCCCGCGATAAAGGGAAGGAAGGTACGACCATGGCAAAGATGAGGATCATCCTGTGCTGCGCGGGTGGCTTCTCCACCACCATGCTCATGGACCGCATCAAGTCAACCATCCACGAAAGCGCCAAGCTCAACGACGAAGACTTTGAGCTTAAGGCCATAGCCGCAGACCTGCTCGACCAGGAGGTCGACCACATGGACGCCTTGATCATGGGGCCGCAGGTGGCGCACAAGCTCGAGTCGATCCGCCCGCTCATCGAGCCACGCCACATCCCCTATGTCATCGTGAGCCAGGAGACCTACGGCAAGATGGATGGCGCCACGGTCCTCAAGCAGGTGCTTATTGCCAAGCGCAAGGCCGACCTGGCTCGCGAGGCCGTCGAGGGCACCAACTAGCCGCGCCGTCTCCCATCGCTTCCAAGGAGGTTTCCGATGTCCGACACCGCATCGCCCGCTCAGAAGAAGGGCGGCTTCGACCGCTTCGAGGAGCTGCTCAACAAGTACCTCGGCCCCATTGCTGAGAAGGTTGACAAGCAGCGTCATCTCAGCGCGGTGAAAAAGGCCATGGTGGCCATGACGCCGCTTCTGCTTATCGGCTCGTTTTGCCTGATCCCGGCCGCCATTCCCAACATGATTGGCGAGGCCAACCCCATCTCGGTGTGGATCTTGGCCAACACGCAGTACTTCGACCTCGCCTATAACGTATCGATGGGCCTCATGTCGGTGTTTGTGGCGGCCGTGATTGCCTATCACCTGGCCCGCTCCTACGAGCTTGACGTACCTGGCTCGCTGTCCATGGCGCTCGTGGCTTTTTTGCTGCTGTCGCTCGAGATGGACGAGGCCGGCGGCATCTCGCTGGGTCAGCTGGGGTCCAAGGGCCTATTCGTGTCGATGTTTGGCGCGATCGTGGCCGTGGAGGTGTACCGTTGGTGCAAGAAGCGCAACTTCACGATCAAGATGCCCGAGACCGTGCCCGACTTCATCTCCAGCTCGTTTGAGGTGATTCCCGTCACGGCGATCGTCATCGCGGTCTTCCTTGCCGTCCGCATCTTCTGCAACGGCGTGCTGGGCGTCATGCCCTCGCAGATCTTTACTATGGTGCTGGCGCCGCTCGTGGGTTCCATGGACAGCCCTATCGCGGTCACGTTCTATCACATGCTGCGCTGCTTCATCTTCTTCTTTGGCATCCACCCGTCGGTGCTCTCGCCGATCGTGATGCCCATCGCGACGCAGTTTCTGGCCGAGAACATCGCTGCGGTGCAGGCCGGTGGCGTGGCAACCCATATCTTCACACCTGGTCCGATGTCGGGCTTTGGTGGCTTCACTGGCTTGGGTGTGACCATGGGCGTGGTGTTTTGGTTCCTGTTCTCCAAGTCCAAGGCCCAGCGCGAGATCGGCAAGATTGCCTTCATTCCGTCGCTGTTTGGCGTTAACGAGCCGATCTTGTTTGGCACGCCCATCATTCTTAACCCGATCATGTTCATCCCGTTCGTGCTCTTTGGCGGTATCATCTCTTCTATCCCATTCTGGTTCATGAGCTGGGGTTGGTTGGACTGCTCCACCTTTACCCCGCCGTATGTGGGCGTGTTCCTCGAGGGCTACCTCACCAATTTCGATTGGCGCTCCATCGTGGCCAACGTGGTGCAGCTCGTGCTCGCGATTGTCGCCTACGGGCCGTTCTGCAAGGTTTACGAGCGCCGCACGCTGGCTGAGGAGGCGCGCGTCGCCGCCGAGCTGGCCGCCGGGTCCACGGCGTCGTCCGAGGTGTCTGCCGAGGATGAGGCGCTGATCGAAGACCTCGACCTGGACTTCTAGCACGGATGCGGGTCTGCGGACGAGGGCGTCCGTGGGCCCGCGCGTGTCGCGTTGGCCCGACGGGCGGCTTGTCGCGCCAAGCGTCTGACGACACAGGCCTGGCGATCGCCGCGCCGCTGTACGCGCGCATCGCCGCCCTGCCCGGCCGCACCGCCGCCACCGCTCTGCTGCACCGCACCGCCGTACTGCGCCGTCTTGTCGCACCACCGAACCGCCGCACGTCCTCGAACGCCGATTGGGGAGCCCATGAACGCCCACGTTGAGATCATCCGCGCCTTTCTCGCCGACAACGGCCTCGACGCCTTTCTCGTCAAGAGCAAGGTGATGAAGCGCTACCTGGGCACGCTCACGGGCAGCGGCTGCAAGGTGCTCATCACGCCGAATGCCGGCTACCTCATCTGCGACGGCCGTTACCTCGTGGAGGCGCAGGAGTGCGAGCACGACCTCACGCTGCGAGTTCATGCCCAGGGCACGAGCTACCTCGAGCCGCTTGCCAAGGTGCTGGGCGAGCTGGGGTGCGCCGCGCTGGCCGTGGAGGCCTCCGAGGTGCTCGTGCCCGAATGGCAGCGCCTGCAGGGCCTGGGCGTGGAGCTACGCCTGTTGGGTGACGAGACGGCCCAGATGCGCATCCGCAAGGACGATGTCGAGATTGCGGCCGTGCAGCGCGCCGTGGACGCGGCCGACGACATCTATGCGCGCGTGGTCGACGAGCTGCACGTGGGCATGACCGAGTACGAGGTGTCGGCCCTTTTGCAGTATTACGCGATTGCGGCCGGCGCCGACGGCATGTCGTTCGACACGATCGTGGCCACCGGTCCGCGCAGCGCTATGCCGCACGGTCGTCCCACCGAGCGCAAGATCTGCGCCCACGAGCCCATCCTCATCGACTTTGGCGTGCAGCTGGCGGGCTACCAGTCCGACATGACGCGCGTGTGCTTTCTGGGCGAGCCCGCCGACGAGCTGCGACGCTTGTACGAGACGGTGCTGGCCGCCAACCTCGCCGGCATCGACGCCATTCGCGTGGGCGTGCGCGGCCGCGACGTCGACGCCGCGGCGCGCGCGGTCATCACGCAGGCAGGATACGGGGAGTACTTCACCCACGGCCTGGGTCACGGCATTGGCATGGGCGGCGACCTGCCCCTGCTCAACCAGAGCGGCCAGATCGTGCTCGACAACCGCATGATCATGTCGTGCGAGCCGGGCGTGTACCTGCCGGGCGTGGGAGGGGTGCGCATCGAGGACGACGTCTTATTGATGGGCGGCGAGGCGCGCCCGCTCAACGCCACGAGCAAGGCGCTGCGCGTGCTGGAGGTGCGCTAGTCGTGGGACGGCGGGCTGCGGCGCGCGCGGCCAAGCATCGCGAGCTGCCGGCGGCGCCCCCGGCGTCGCGGCTGTACGCCTACGTGATCGACTGGGTGTTGGGCGGCATCGTGAGTGGCCTGCCGGCCGTGCTGACGTTTGCGGCCCTGCGGCGCGACGGCTCGATGCTGGGCACGCTGTACGACTTTGAGGCCACGGGCTATCCGCAGGCCGTGGGCATCGCCGTGGCCGTGGCGTGCCTGGCCTGCGCCGTGTCCTACTTCGTGGTGGTGCCGTGGCTCGTGTGGCCGGGACAGACACCGGGCAAGCGTGTGGCCAAGCTGCGCGTGGTGGGGCCGCTCGACGCGCCTGCGGGCTTGGGCCGGCTGCTCGTGCGGCAGGTCGTGGTGGGGCTGGTGCTGGAGGGCAGCGGCTTTGTGGCCGCCCGCTACCTGCGCGAGCTTGCGGTGCTCATCTGCCGCGTCGACGTGAACTTCTACTGGGAGTGGGCGGGCCTCGTGATTACGGCCGTGTCGGCCGTGCTGGCCTTTGCGCTGCCTGCGCACCGGGCGCTGCACGACTACGTGGCCGGCACGCGCGTGGTCCCGGCCGAGGGGCACCCGCTTGCGGCCTAGCTGCGACTCTTCTTTTTTGACAACCTTGCAACCTCATAAGGAGCTTCCGTGTATAGCGAGACCGTTACCGTTGTGAATCCGGCCGGCCTGCATGCGCGCCCCGCGGCGCTGCTTGCGACGAAGGCCAACGAGTTTGGGTGCGCCGTCCGGATCAAGAACGTTTCCAAGGGCGGCGACGCCAAGGACGCCAAGTCCATGATTGCCGTGATGACGGCCCAGGTGAGCCTGGGCAACGAAGTCGAGGTGAGCGCCGAGGGCGACGGCGAGCGGCAGGCCGTCGAGGCGCTTGTCGCCTTCATCGCCTCCGGCTGCGGGGAGTAGGACGGCGGGATTTCGGGTGCCGGCTGGGTTTGGCTTGCCTGAGGAAATCTTGCGGCAGCTTGGGAGAATGGATCCCAATGAGGCCGGGAGGGCGCTTCAACGCGTCCGTCCGGCCTATTTTGCACGGCTGGGAACATACTTCTGCCGAAACTTTGGGCTTTGCCGCGAGCCGTCAAGTAGACGGCGGGTCCGACGCAGCATACCCGCAGGTAGCTGATGAGCCTTTCTTCAGTGTACCGGGCGACATGGGAGCAAGCGCTAAGATTCGGCACAAGTTTATCGTGGGAACTGTGGGTGAGGGGCTCTGGGCCGCCCGCTTGCGCCCCTGATCCGCGTCTGCGCCTCCGCTCGCGCCCTTGTACCCCACCCACGTGCATTCGCTCGCACCGTCGGCGATTCCGGCCGTGTCGACCCGCGACCTCGGACACCCCCGAGTGCGTTCGCTCACGCCCTCGCCCTTGCACGCTTCCGCCTGCGCAGGCCCACTCTCTCGAGCACCCCGTGTTCATTCGCTTGCGTCTCCGAGCGCTCCCGACCGCGCCAGCCCGCGTGTAGCCTCGCCCTTTCATCCGTCCTTCCCACAGGTATGCCAAAATGGAACACCGCAAGAACAAGATGGCATACCCACCGGCCGAGACGCCCTTAACCAGCGCGCTACAATCGACCCACCACCTCCACATTGGTATTCGGGTCGAGGGGGGCCGCCGTGCTGGCAGTTGCACTCACGCTGCTCATTGGGGTTGCCGGCTGGCTTGTGGCTCGCAGACTGGGCCTGTTTGCCCCTGCGATGTTCGGCAGCATGCTGGCCGTGGGTATCACCAGCGCGCTGTTTGGCTATGCGGGCATGCCGACCGAGGCGCGCGTCTCTGCCCAGTCGATCTCGGGCGCCTTCATCGCGATGAGCGTGTGGCGCCGCGACCTCGCCAACGCGCGCAAGCTCATCGTCCCGATGCTTATCCTCTTTTCCATGCTCACGATAAACATGCTGCTCATCGGTACCGCCTTCACCTCGTGTGCGGGCTGGACATCTACACGGCGCTGCTGGGCAGCGTGGCTGGCGGGGTCACCGACATCTCCATGATTGCAATGGGCTTCAGCGCTGCGCCAGCGAGGTGGCTCTGCTGCAGACTCTGCTCCTCGTCGTCGTACTGCTGTTTTCCCGGCGTGGATTCGCTCCATGTGCCGTGATGCCACCGACGCGCCCGACCCCGAAGACGATTCCGACACCACGCCGCGTTTGTCCGCCGCGTTTGAACGCGTCCTCGGGCGCGGTAAGCGTCGCATGGTGTTTACCATGGGCGTGGCGCTTGCGTTCGGCATGTTCGGCAAGCTTAGTGGCATTCCGGCGGTCACGATGGTGTGTGCCCTGTTTGGCGTGATAGCGCTCAACCTCACGCTGGGCTGCTGTCATATGCCGATGGGTACCAAGCGCTTTGCGCAGCTGCTTGCCGGCTCGCTCGTGGGGTCCACGATCAGCGCCGAGACCTTCTCCAGCGCGTAGACCTCGGTGGTGCCGGTGCTGTAGCTGTTCGCGAGCTATTGGCTGGTCAACTTCCTGTTCACGCAGATCTGCCGGCATTGGCGCCTGCTTGACGTCAAGAGCACGGTGTTTGCGCCTGCATCGCCCGAACTCACCGGCCCCGACGAACCTGCGCAACCCCGCTCGCCCCGCCGCATGACCCCGCCCCCCTCGCGCCACATCGCCCACAGAGTCAAAATCCCTCTGCATGCATGCGCGCATTTGGGATATAAAATCTAAGTCAATAATTAGTAGGTTTGGCCACCGCCCCGTCCTGTCCGGCGTCGGCCACGGGTCGGTGCGACCGGCCCGAGATCACGTGGAGGCCCACATGCGCAAGTTCAAGACCGAGAGCAAGAAGCTGCTCGACCTCATGATCAACTCGATCTACACCAACAAGGAGATCTTCCTCCGCGAGCTCATCTCCAATGCGTCGGACGCGGAGGACAAGCTCTACCTCAAGAGCCTCACCGACCCGGACGTCAAACTCGACCAGGATAGCCTCTCCATCCGCGTCACGCCCGACAAGGACGCCCGCACCCTCACCATCTCTGACAACGGCATCGGCATGACGGCCGACGAGCTCGAGAGCAACCTGGGCACCATCGCCCACTCTGGCTCGGAGCAGTTCAAGGAGGCCAACGCCGAGCACCAGGGCGACGACGTCGACATCATCGGCCAGTTCGGCGTGGGCTTCTACTCCGCCTTCATGGTGGCCAAGCAGGTCAAGGTCGTCACGCGCGCCTGGGGCGAGGACGTGGCGCACGTGTGGGAGAGCGACGGCCTCGAGGGCTACACCATCGAGGACGGCACGCGCGAGCACTGCGGCACCGACGTCATCCTCACGCTCAAGGACGACGTGGAGGGCACGGACGGCCAGGAGGGCGAGCGCAATAGCTCGTACCTCGAGGAGTGGACGCTCAAGGACCTCATCCGACGCTACAGCAACTATGTGCGCCATCCCATCCAGATGATGGTCACCAAGAGCCGCCAGAAGCCCAAGCCCGACGACGCCCCCGACGACTACAAGCCCGAGTACGAGGACTACACCGAGCTCGAGACCATCAACTCCATGACGCCGATCTGGAAGAAGTCCAAGGCCGACGTCAAACCGGAGGAGTACAACGAGTTCTACAAGTCTACCTTCCACGACTGGGAGGATCCGGCGCGCACCATCACCTTCCACGCCGAGGGCGCGCTCGAGTACGACGCGCTGCTGTTCGTGCCGGCCAAGGCGCCGTTCGACCTCTACAGCAAGGACTACGAGAAGGGCCTCGCGCTCTACAGTTCCAACGTGCTCATCATGGAGAAGTGCGCCGACCTTTTGCCCGATTATTACAACTTCGTGCGCGGCATCGTGGACTCGCCGGACGTCTCGCTCAACATCTCGCGTGAGACGCTGCAGCAGAACCGCCAGCTCCACGCCATCGCCAACCGCATCGAGAAGAAGGTCACGACCGAGCTCGAGGCCATGCGCGACCAGGACCGCGACGCCTACGAGAAGTTCTTCGAGATCTTCGGCCGCGGCCTCAAGTTCGGCATCTACCAGAGCTACGGCCAGAAGGCCGACGAGCTGGCCGATCTCCTGCTCTTCTGGAGCTCGCGCGAGAACAAGCTCGTGACGCTGGCCGAGTACGCCAAGGCCATGCCCGAGGGCCAGAAGGCCGTCT
>OIXX01001100.1_pt1 | contig 10510 bp, 10 predicted proteins | sample 1588161 | NCBI WGS metagenome assembly OIXX01 (sample SAMN03283274) | human gut metagenome | biome: human-associated habitat; material: feces | host: Homo sapiens | place: Peru | collected 2012
CCGATGTTATCGATATTCCAACACTTTCATGCAATACCGCTACGTAGCCCCCTCAGCCCTTCGGGCAGCTCCCCCGATGGGGAGCCAAGAACGTTCTGCCGCTTAACTTAATAGCATTCTCAGGAAGGGCAGGAGGTTGACCGAGGGAAATGAGATTTGCGGTTTGAATACCGAAAGCGGGCATCGCCCCGTTTCGTCATCCTGAGCGGCGGGAAACGTCGTATGAGAGATAACGAATGCCAGAACAGCTGCGACCTGAGCCCTCGATCTCGGCGAAGCCGACACCACCATTCCTAATTCCTCTTTCAAGCAAAGCGTTCATCCCTGATCCAGAGGCCGCATGCTCCACGGACTAACCCCAACCCCCTTTCCTTCATATGCTAAAATAGAGAAGACATATTCTCGTGTCTTCTCTTTTTTTGCGCCGAAAGGAGGGTGTTATGCTGATTTCCATCGCCGAGGTCTTGATCAATCGGCCGTCGAAGCACTTGAACCGCACCTTTTCTTACCGGATCCCGGATGCGCTTCTCGGGCAAGCGGACGTGGGCTATCGCTGCGTCGTACCTTTTGCGCGACGCACGGAGGAGGGGATCATCCTGTCGGTGCGCCGCGAGGAGGAAGAGAAGATCTCCTATCGGCTGCTTCCCATCCGTTCTCTGGTCGATCCTTTCCCGTGGTTCACGGAGGAAATGCTCGCACTTGCGAGGAAGCTGTCTTCCTATTATATGTGTATGCTGATCGAGGCGCTGCGCCTCTTCTTTATCGACAAAAAGGGGATCCTGACTGAGGCCGAGTATACGATCGACTGGGCGCGTGTGCCGATGGAGGCAGAGCTTCGCGGGCTCATCGATCCTTCGGTCGACAGTCTGTCGGAAAAAGATGCGAAAACCCTTCTTGGAAGTGATCTTGTGAAATGCGTCAAGGCGGCCTGGCTTGTCCGAAAGGAGCGGCTTTCCGCCGTCCATAAGGAGCCGCTGGAGAAATGGCTCGCGCCGAATGAGGCGCCCGATGAGGCACAGAAGCGGCGCAGTCCGAAACAGGCGCTCCTGTGGCAGGCGCTCACGGAGAAAGGACCGATGTCCTTTCGGGAGGCGGCGGAGAAGGGCTTTTCTTCGAGTGTCGTGAAGGCCTTCTGCCTTTCCGGCTATGGAAAGGTCTTTTATAAAAGAAAGAAGACCTTTTCTCTGATCGATGAGCAGGAAAAACGGAAGGATCGTGCGCTGACGGAAGAGCAGCAGCAGGCGCTTTCCGTGATCTCCAAAGCCGTCGATGCGGAAGCATTCAAAGGCATCCTTCTGAAGGGGGTGACAGGGAGCGGGAAGACAGAGGTGTACCTGCGCGCCGCGGAGAGGGCGCTGGAACGGGGCGGATCTGCGCTTATTCTCGTGCCGGAGATCGCTCTGACGAGCCAGATGACATCCTACTTCGCCTCGCTCTTAGGGGATAAGGTCGTCTTTATTCACAGCGGTCTTAGCAAGGGCGAGCGCTATAACAACCGCCAGCGCATCGCCAATGGAGAGAGTACGATCATCATCGGCTCGCGTTCGGCGATCTTCATGCCTTTCCGTCATCTGAAGCTCATCGTCGTCGATGAAGAGTATGATTCCTCGTACAAGCAGGGAGAGACGCCCCGCTACAATGGGCGTGATGCGGCCAAGATGATGGGGGAGATCTACCACTGCCCGATCGTCCTCGGCGCCGCGACGCCTTCGATCGCGACGTACCATGCGGCGAAGACGGGAAAGATCGAGCTTGTGGAAATGAAGCACCGCGTCTTTCAGACGAAGCTTCCCGCCATTCATATCTATGACCTCAAGGGCGATCCCACCGGGGAGGCGCTGTCGCATCCGATGGTGGAGATGCTCAGGGCGACCATCGAAAGGAAAGAGAAGTCCATCCTTCTTCTGAACCGCCGCGGCTTCTCGACGACGCTCATGTGCGCTGACTGCGGCTATGTCTTCAAATGCCCGAACTGCGATGTTTCTTTGGTCTATCACAAAGACACTGCGCAGCTGAAATGCCATTACTGCGAGACAGTGCATCCGCTGCCCCATGAATGTCCGAAGTGCCACAGCCGGAAGATCCTCTACCTCGGGCGTGGTACGCAGCATGTCGAGGAGGACTTGCACGAGGCACTTGCCGAAGCACGTATCCAGCGCTTCGATGTAGACAGTACGCAGAAGAAGAACAGCGCGCGGACCATTCTGGAAAAATTCCGTCGCGGAGATATAGATATTCTTTTTGGCACGCAGATGGTGGCCAAGGGACATGATATCCCCGGCGTGCAGACGGTCGGTATCCTTTCGGCGGATGGGCCGCTCAATATGCCAAGCTACCTTGCCTCCGAGCAGACCTTCAACCTCATCACCCAGTGTGCGGGCCGTGCAGGCCGCGGCCGCGAGCAGGGGGAAGTCCTGCTCCAGACGTATAATCCGGATCACTATGTCATTCAGGCCGCGGCCAGGCAGGACTATGAAGGATTCTACCGGCAGGAGATCGAGTACCGACGCCTGCTGAACTACCCGCCCTTTTCCCGCATGATGAAGATCACCTGCTTCCACAAAGAAGAAAAGACGGCGGCGGAAAAAGCAAACCGCATCTATCACTGGCTTTTGCAGGTGAATCCCCAGCTCGCAGTGCCCACCACCTTCACGCCGCCCTTCGATGAGCCGATCAAGAAGGTGCGGAATATGTACTACATTTCCATCCTCATCAAAGGGCGGACACTTTCTTCTTTGAAATCTGCCATGAGACAGTCTCCGATCTTTGAAGAAAATGATATAATTATCGATGTAGACCCGATGTAAAACGAGGGTTCAGGGTTCAAGGGCAGCCCGTGGGGCGTTGCCTTTTGATTCCGTTGGAAGACTTTTTCTTGCGTGAGAAGTGAGAAATGGTGGTGCGGCGCATCAAAATCAAAAGCGGCGCACCATACCCCATAGCCCTGAATCCGACAACCTGATCCCTGGCTGCTTAGCTATCAGTCACTTGTTATATGAAAGGAATGATCCCGTTTTGAGTGAAATTATTACTGCCGGAAACCCAATCCTGAAAGCGGTCGCAGCGCCTGTGACTTCTTTCGATAAGAAACTGAAATTTTTGATCCTTGATATGAAGAAAACGCTGTATGAAGCAAACGGAGTGGGACTTGCGGCGCCGCAGATCGCAGTCTCCAAGCGCATCTTTGTCGCAGATGACGGAGAAAGCGGATTCGAAGCCTACATCAATCCCGAATGGCAGCCGGACGGTGCTGAGATAGCGACGGACTCGGAGGGTTGTCTCTCCGTGCCGGGCCTTTTCGGGGAAGTGACGCGCTATGCACGTGTCATCGTCCGCTATCAGGACATCCACGGTAAGAAGAAGGTGAAGAAAGCCTCCGGTCTCCTGGCACGCTGCATCCAGCATGAGACAGACCATCTGAACGGGATTCTTTTTATTGAAAAAGCCATTTCTTTGCACAAAGGACCAAAAGATGAAGAATAACTATCGCATCGTATTCATGGGCACGCCCGATTTCTGTCTGCCTGCTCTTTCTGCCATGGTGGAGCATGGCTATACGCCCGTCGCAGCCTACACACAGCCGGATAAGATCAATGGCCGCGGGAAGAAGATCAATTATTCTCCGGTGAAGACATTTGCGATGTCTCACGACATCCCGATCCACCAGCCGCTCTCCTTCAAAGACCCTTCGGAGGTGGAGACACTGAAAGCGCTGAAGCCGGACCTCCTCGTCGTCATCGCGTATGGCCGCATCCTGCCGAAGGCGGTGCTGGATATCCCGACCTATGGCGCGATCAATGTTCATGCTTCGCTCCTTCCGAAGTATCGCGGCGCTGCTCCGATCCAGCGTGTCATCATCGACGGAGAGAAGAAGACCGGCGTCACGATCATGCAGCTCGATCAGGGCATGGATACCGGCAATATCGTGGAGACCGTCCAGATGGATATCCCTCTTCATATGACGGCAGGGGAGCTCTTCGAGGCGCTTGGAGAGATGGGAGCAAAGGCTCTGATCTCTGTTCTGGAGGATCTTCCGGAAAAGCTCGCACGCTCCACGCCGCAGGATCATGAAAAAGCCACCTATGCGGAAAAAGTCACGAAAGAGATGGGCCGCATCGACTGGACGAAGGATGCCAAAACACTTGATGCACTTATTCGCGGCATGTATCCGAATCCCGGGACGTATACCTTCTTCCGCGGCAAGCGTGTGAAGATTCATCGCGCCGAGGTCAGCGATGGGGAAAGTAAAAAAGCACCGGGCACCATCATTTCGACGAAGGACAGCCTCACCATTGCCTGCGGAAGGGGAGCGCTTACGATCTCCTCCCTGCAGCCGGAGAACCACAAGAGAATGGCTGCCGGTGACTTTGTGAATGGATATCAGGTGAAAGTCAATGACACATTCGACTGCTAAGCCCGTACCGTCCGCGCGCCGCCTTGCCTATCAGGCTCTCTACGACGTGCTTGAAAAAGACGCCTACAGCAATATCGTGCTCCAGCGCATCCTCGCGGAGTACCCGCTCAAGGCCGAGGAGGTGCACCTTCTGACAGAGCTCGTTTACGGCGTCCTTCGGAAATACAATCACCTGCTCTGGATCATCGGGAAGCTTTCGACACAGAAGGTGAAAAAGCTGCATCCTTCCGTGCGGATCCTTCTTTGTCTTTCCCTCTATCAGCTGCTCTTTTTGACGCGCATCCCCGAGTCGGCTGCGGTGAATGAGTCTGTCAAGATCGCAAAGAAGGTGACGCATCCGGGCAATGTTCGCTTTGTGAATGGCGTCCTTCGGAATTTCCTCCGTAAAAAAGACAGTTTCCGGATCCCTTCGAGGGAAGAGGATGCGCTTCTCCATGATGCGCTCACCTATAACCAGCCGCGCTGGCTCATCGAAGACTGGCAGAACGCCTGGGGCGTAGAAAAAGCGGATGCCGTATTCTCTGCATTCAATGAGATCCCGTCGATGACCATCCGTGTGAATCCTTTGAAGCAGCCACTGGCTGACTTCGAGAAACTCCTCTCAGAAAAAGGGATCGAAGCTGCGCCCATCCCCTATCTGCCGGAAGGCTTCACGATCAAGAGTGGGGCGAATCATTTCTTTGGCACATTCCTGAAGGAAGGGCTCGCCTATGTGCAGTCGGCTTCTTCTATGGTGCCGGCGAAAGTCCTCTCTCCGAAAGCGGGGGAGACGGTCCTCGACATGTGCGCGGCACCTGGCAGCAAGACCACACAGATGGCAGAAATGATGGGGAATGAGGGCTCGATCGATGCATGGGATCTCTATCCGCACAAGATCGCCCTCATCAAAAAGAATGCGAAGAAGGAAGGCATCACCATCATCCACGCAGGAGCGCGCGATGCGACGAAGCCCATGCCCGCTGTTCATGAGAAATATGATAAGGTCCTTCTCGACGCGCCCTGCTCAGGGCTCGGCGTCCTGTCGCACAAGGTGGAGATCCGCTGGCGCAGGACAAGAGAGGATCTGCAGGAATTTCCGCCCCTGCAGAAGGCCCTCCTCGAAGAGGCGGCCAAGTACCTGAAAAAAGGCGGCACCCTCGTCTACAGCACCTGCACCCTGAATGAGGCGGAAAATGAAAACATCGTGAGCGAGTTTTTAAGAAATCATCCCGAATTTACGCCGATCGATTTCCAGCTGGAAGGCCTTGGCACATCCGAAAAGGGTATGCTCACCATCTGGCCAGATCAAGCACAGAGCGATGGATTCTTCGTGGCGAAATTGGGAAAGAGTGACTAGTGACTAGTGACTGGTGACTAGTGACTAGGGATTAGGATCCTCAAGTGACTAGTGATCAGTCATCAGTCACTTTTCCCGCTTATGGCGGCCATGCCGCGCACCTGTATTTCGCAAATCTCATTTCATGAAAGGAGCCTCTATGGCCTGGAATATCTGGGGACACAGTCTCCCCGAAATGGAAACATGGATCACAAGCCATGGCTTCCCGAAATTTAGAGCCAAGCAGCTGCAGGACTACCTGTATCGCCGCTATATTTTTTCTTTTGACGATATGACCCAGTTGCCGGGGCCGATGCGGGAATGGCTGAAGGAGAATGCCGTACTCGAGAAGCCGGTGATCATGAGTCATATCACATCGAATGACGGCGATACGACCAAGCTCCTCGTGAAGCTCTCAGACGGTTCACTCGTCGAGACAGTCTGCATGCACCATGTCTATGGGAATTCCATCTGCGTCTCCACGCAGGTGGGTTGTGCGATGGGCTGCATTTTCTGCGCCTCTACCAGAAACGGACTGGAACGGAATCTCACCGCGGGCGAGATCCTTGCTCAGGTTTACGCCTTCCGAGAACTTTTCGATGCGCCGATCCACTCGATCGTCCTGATGGGGGCGGGCGAGCCGCTCACGAACTATGATGAAGTGCTCCGCTTCATCCGCCTTGTGAGCGATCCGGGACTGCTGAATATCAGCCTCAGAAATATAACGCTCTCCACCTGCGGCATCGTGCCTATGATCGATCGACTCGCCGCAGAAGGTCTCCCGATCACGCTTGCGATCTCCCTCCATGCGCCGAATGATACGATCCGCAACCGCATCCTGCCATCGAGCCGCCATTTCAAGATCGAAGATGTCGTCGCTGCTGCGCACCGGTACTTCAAGAAGACGGGCCGCCGCGTGACCTTCGAGTACATCCTCATCAAGGATGTGAATGCGTCCTGCGAAAATGCGGAAGAGCTCTGCCGCCTTGTGGGGAAGATGAATTGCCATTTCAATCTCATCCCGATCAATGGCACCGAGCATATCAAGCTGTATCCGCCGAGCTGGAAGGATGTCAAGATCTTTCAGGAGATCCTGGAAAAACACGGCAAGAGCACGACCGTCCGCAGGCAGATGGGCGACGAGATCCAGGCTGCCTGCGGACAGCTGAAACGGAGATATCTGGAGAAGAAGTAGCTGGTGACTAGTGACTGGTGACTAGTAGCTAGGGATTAGGGGACTTAAGTGACTGGGGGACTAGGAGACATCAGGCTCTCTTGAAAGATACATAAAAAGCGCCGAGAAATCAGTGGATTTCTCGGCGCTTTTTGGTTGAATCAGCGTTTCCTTACATATTCGGCTGACACTGGCGCGGGAGGAAAGCAAGGGAAAGTAGTCTCACATATATTTTATACCTGTACGTAGAAGGGTGCCCCTTTGGGGCACATCTATCCGGCGCCTTTGGCGCGACCCTTCTCCAAGGGTCTGCTCAAACTGGAGGGACTTTCCTAATCCCTAATCCCTAGCCACCAACCACTAGCCACCAGTCACTAGTCACTCACTCCCCGAACATCTTTGAAAGCGGGTTATTCGTAAAGACATCCGCTTCATTGATATAGCGGCGCACCATTTCCACGGACTTGTGACGGGTCTGTTTCATGATGAGACGCTCCTCGATGCCGTGAAGCGCCGCATACGTGGCAAAACCGTGACGCAGGCTGTGCGCGCCATAGAGCGTGGGGTCAAGACCGATCAGTTCGGCATATTTTTTGACGAGGAGATTCACCGTATTTTCACTGAGATGCGTCGAAGCGACCTTGCCATTTTTCAGGATCTTCCTGAAGATCGGGCCGTCATGGATATCAGCGGCCTTCAGCCAGTCATAGAGTGCACGGATGCCGTCCATTTCTTCAGGCACATTCTTCAGATGGGGGATGCCGACCTGCTGTCCTTCGCCCCGCTGGTCCGTCTTCGAGCGTTTGATGTGAAGGACGATGCCCTGCGGAAATTTTCTGATATCTTCCATAGTCAGAGAGACGAGCTCGCTTCTGCGGAAGGCCCCCATGAAGCCGATGAGGAGGATCGCGCGATCGCGCAGGCCGTGAAGCGTTCGGAGATCCATGCGGGAGATCATCTCCTGAAGCTCTTCAAAATACACCGGCGTTTTCCCCTTTTGCAGCATGCCTTTCTGCCGCATGAGGCCGATCAGTGCTTCTCGTACGATCCACGCTTTTGCGGGATTCTCCTTCGTGAGGCCGGCCGCATTGAAGTTCTCTGACAGAGCGGAAATGCGGCGGCGGATGGTCGCCGTTTTCGCATAGTCCGCCAGATCATTGATATAGTTCACGATCGTTTCCGGCGTAGTCGGGAACGATTCTTTTTTGTTGTACGAGCACCAGTCGCAGAAGTCATTCCAGTCCGACTCATAGGCGTCGATGGTATGCTCCGACTTCGTTTCCGACAGTGCGAGAAGGCTCTTGTCAGAGAGTGCATCGTCATGGGTGCGTTTTGAGAAATCACGGATATAGAAATGGGAGGACATGGGAAGCCTTTCTTAACAAATGAGAAATGAAGGCGGCCACGAATCGGGGGATGCCCGCTTGTGCCTTTCGATAGTTCATGTCTTTATTTTACCATAGCCTTGGGCATGTAGGAATGAGGGATTGGGAGTGACTGGGAACTGGTGACTAGGAGACTAAGAGACTTGAAGACATCAAACACTCCCGTATCGTCATTTCGAGCGAAGCGAGAAATCTTTGCCGTTCGCGGCGAGGGACTCACGCTTTTCCCCTCCATGTGCCGCGCACCTCTCCACTTTCCTCACCTGTCTTTCATGCCGCCAGTGCCCTATCCGCCCCTTCGGGGCACCTTCCCCTCGAGGGGAAGGCTGGCGATACGAGGGATGCACTTGTCAACAAAAATTGGACACGAAACTAAAAAAATTAGGCATAAAAATTGAATACTTGTACAAGATACAGTGAATCTTCCAACATCGTCTCGGGAACCGCCAGACACTTTATGCCAGCTACAACTTGAATAAGTTCAGCATTTAGAAATATGGCGTTCTCGGTACTGCTTCGGCGTCAAGTAGCCCAATGTATAGGCTGGCCTATATTCGTTAAAGAAATGGATGTAATCATCCACCTCTTCCGCGATGGACTTCTCTCCGGTCACGTGCAAGTCCATGAACATCTCGGCCTTAATCCATCCATTGACAGATTCCATTGCCGCGTTATCTGTCGGCGTTCCGGCACGTGACATCGACCGGGTAATGCCGTACATGGGCAGCAGGTCGTTGTAGGCCTTAGATGCGTAGACAGATCCCTGGTCCGTGTGCAGGATCATTTGGTGTTCTGGATGTTGCTCCTTCCATGCAATCAGATCTCTCAGCCCACTGATATAGGTCATGCGGTCGCCACGCTTTGCCGAAAGGGAATAGATGACAATCTCATTGTTCCAGAGATCCATGTAAAGAGTCAGTTCGTAGTAGGTGCCCTTCACATAAAACGCTGTCATATCGCTCACGATGCACTGCATCGGCCCGTCAATCTGCATCTCTGACAGGAGCAGATTTGGGAATATCCGTGCCGGATCTCCAGCCTTCTTGTAGCGGTAATGCTTGGACTTGCTCTTGATTCCCGCAATCTTGCAACACTTATGAGCATAGGGGTCAGACAGGACAATGTTTTTGTCTAGGCGTATCTTGGCATTCAGCCAGCGGTAACCATGCGACGGATACTTCGAGTGGTATTCTTGAAACAGCCTGACATTGCTTGCAAGGTTCTTCTCTCTTTCCGAAGGATGGGAGAGATGCTTCTTCCATGCGTAGAAACTGCTCCGCTGGATGCCCATTGCTTTACATAGGATCTTTACTGGGATTTCTCCTGACAGCTCCATAATCACTTGGTAGTCTTGCTGGCGTATAGAATTACCGTACCATCTCCCTTCACCTCGTATCCTTTTTTTAACCTTGCTTCTGTGATCCTGGCCTTGATCAGCTCCTGGATCAATTCCTCCTTTGTCATAGATTTCAGTTCATCCAGCTCTACCGACTCTTTCTTGAAAGAGAGTGCGCCGATGGATCTCTGACCGTGTTTGGGCGGCAGCCGATTGACATCCCGATACATTCTCATGTAATTCCGTGCGGTCTGCTCACTAATGCCATATTCTTCCGCGGCTTCATACCGACTTATTTCGCTGTAGTAAATTCGTCGACCGATGTCCAATCTTTGTTCTTTCGTGTACTTCATGGCAAACCTCCTGTCCAGTAAGGGGGACACTCTGTCCAGTGCTTATTTTGCACTGCCTATGCAGTGTACACTGTATGTCTAAAGATTACCCCCTCTGTGTCCAATTTTAGTTTACCACTTCAGCAGCCCCTTCCAAGGAAAGGGGCTCGCGTGGACGCTCCCTCCTTCCTATGGAAGGAGGTGCCCCGAAGGGGCGGAGGTTGGATGGGGATGGCGGTATTCCCGACACAAAGCCTTCCCCTCGAGGGGAAGGTGCCCCGAAGGGGCGGATAGGGTACTAGCGGGATGAAAGAGAGCGGGAGATCGTCACAAGCGCGCCATTTACGAGAGTGCCGCTGTCCCCGACATAAAGCCTTCCCCGCGTGGGGAAGGTGCCCCGAAGGGGCGGATAGGGTACTAGTGGTATGAAAGAGAGCGAGAAGATCGTCTCAAGAGCATCGTATACGAGAGCGTCGCTATCCCCGAAACACAGCCTTCTCCGCGTGGGGAAGGTGGCGAGCGGAGCGAGCCGGATAGGGTTCTAGCGGTATGAA